>Ga0209298_10000213_pt1 | contig 37320 bp, 27 predicted proteins | sample S_140806_EF_Meta_FD_187325 | JGI IMG/M metagenome (GOLD analysis project Ga0209298, IMG submission 187325) | Freshwater microbial communities from Lake Simoncouche, Canada to study carbon cycling - S_140806_EF_MetaG (SPAdes) (version 2) | ecosystem: Environmental > Aquatic > Freshwater > Lake ... | reverse complement strand
ATCCCAGGAGGCGGGGTGCCCATCGCCAACAGTCTCTGCCTGAGATGCAAACAAGAATCAGGCCGCTGTCAAGGGTTCAGAAGAGACGGAGTTCGCCGCGTGCTGTCCCGACCCCTGAACGCTTACCGGAAATTAGCGGCCACGCAGGCAAGGTCAGAAGATACTGAGTGGTTGACAAGGCAGTTTTTCCATCGGGCAGCGGGACTCCTATTGGCGAAGCCTAGGCATACTTTAAACATCTCACTGTGCTCAAACGTTCGTGCAAGTATTGCGCGTAGTTCTTTGCTCTGAGGTCCAGTGCCGGCGAGGGCGGCAGTTCCGGCTTCAACAAGAAGGCTGAAAAGTGCATAATACGCGGTTGATATGGATCGCCTTAGTTTTGCAGGGTCTGGTCTACCTCGCTCTGAAGTACCCTCTAGTAGCGATTCGCTGAGTTCTAACAGTCGTTCAGGCAGCTTTCTTTGGCTTCGCGCTTGAGGAAGTGTCATTGAGAATCACCCAAACTCTCAGAGCTGTAATCTTGATCAACTCCTTCATCATCTTCCTCGACATCTTCTTCTTCGAATTCATCGCGAGTCCAAAAGCGAACAAAGACCCAGCGATCATCGCCGGCATCTGCGATTTTCTTGCGAATCAGACTCTCGGCTCGACGCGCCGCTTCAAGATCAACTTCTGGCGCTTCATACACTGCCCATACCCATAGGGCTGGTTCGCCAACGGAATCGAGATCGCTTTCCACTCGCCATGCGTAGACGGGCGGAGACCAGCTCTGCTCACTGAGGAGGCGCTTGATCTCTTCAATAGATAGCTCAGATACTCGAGTTGATGCCATGAGAGCGCGCGAATGATGGTCTTTGCAGATTCTAGTCTGTTATGAGTTGATTCAGGGCTTGTGCAACCCGCCAACGAGGCACGCTGCATGACATCTCATGTTGCTGTTCCCACAAGCCAATTGAAGGGGATGCATACCCAGTCAGCAACCCTATACTTCTCTTTCAGGCGTGGATCTAGCAAAACACTGCAATCTGTGGTGCTGATTACCGAGGGGACCCGCACTCCGCAGATCAGGCGACCTTCTGTAGCCGCCTGATCCACAGCTTTCAAGAATTCACCCCCAATGCTCTGGGCGTTCGGTCCCAGCGGTCTCACATTCCAATTGCTGGTGAGCAGCAGTCCTAGCTCTTCCAGGCTCAAAACGGACCCCTCTGGCACCGTTATGGCCGCGATCGTGAGCTCCGCCACAGTGGCCCAACCTGGACGCCTGACCACGGAGCATCCTGGCGCGCACCAGCTTGGCCGTGTACAGTTGCTTTGTACAATGGGGTGCGTCTGGCATGACTCGCGTCTCCGTATCCGATCTGCGGCAAAACCTTCCCGCCTTCCTTAAGCGAGTTCAGGCCGGCGAGCAGCTGCAGATCACATCCCGTGGCCGGGTTATCGCCCGTATCGAGCCAGAGCGCGACCCCGCTGAGGATGCCCGACAGTGGCTGCTGGATCTGCGTGGTCGCGTTTCCCTGGGTGACGTGGTTAACCCCATTCCCGATCTCGAATGGAGTGGCGATGCGAATCATCTGTGACACCCACATCCCCCTGTTCTGGGCCAATGCTCCCTCACGGCTCAGCAGGAGTGCTGCCGCAGCCCTTGAAAAAGGCCGGCAAGACGGCCAGCTCGCCATTGCCGATATTTCCCTTTGGGAGATGGCCCTTCTTCATGAACGCGGTCGTCTTCTGCTTCCTGATGATGTCCCAGCCGTTGAATATCTCTCCCGTCTCCTTCAAGCTCTGAGCCTGAGTGTCTTGCCGATCACGGCTGATATCGCTGTTCTCTCTCGCAGCTCCATATTTCAGCACGGGGATCCTGCTGATCGCCTCATCGCGGCCACTGCGCTCCACGGCCGCTGGCCGCTGATCACAGCCGATGAAAAGCTGCGTGCCCTTCCTGATCTCCAGTGTATTTGGTAGCCGCCCCATGGCTCTGCCAACCCGGGCCTCCAGTGCCACCGCCTCGACAGCATCAAAGACAAGATCTTCTGGTCAGCTCGTGCCAGCCGAGACATCCACCTGATTTTCCATCGGGTCGAGAGCAGCGTGATGCTCTGCTACGCCGACCATCACGACCCTGCCTACGACTGGGCCTCGCGGCGCAAGATCGAAACCCATCCCGTCACCGGCGCCGCTCAGATCGCCGATATTCGCGAAACGGTTCGCGAGATCCAGATCCCCATCCACATCCCCGCGGAAGCAGCGGCAGCCCCTGAGCCCAAACGGCCTCTCCAACCTCGCGGAAGCCGACCTGCTCAGCTATAGCGTTCCTGCCGAATGGATCCCCGATGTCCGCAGGGCGGACGACGACATGCTGCTGGTGATCGCCTCCCACCTCCCCGGTGAGGCTGCCGAAGCGATCATCGACCTGGCCACTGGCACCACGCCCGCCAAGCCGGAGGTGAGGCCGCCAGACCAGAGCAATCCCTACGAGCACCCCGATGCTCAGCGCCGCTTCCGGGTGCTCACCGGCACCGAGGAGTTGGCCAGGGCGCTGGACTACCCCTGGGAGCGCTGGATCGTCTTCCTCCACCCCAGCCAGGCTGACTGGGTGAGCCGCTCCTTCAATGGCCCCACCCGCGTGCAGGGCTCTGCTGGTACGGGCAAAACCGTGGTGGCCCTGCACCGCGCCGTTCATCTGGCTCGCAGCAACCCGGAAGCCAGGGTGTTACTGACCACCTTCTCCGAGCCCCTGGCGGCCCTACTGCAGGACAAACTCCATCGCCTGATTCAGGGGGAGCCCAGCCTGATTGAGCGCCTGGATGTGCTGGCCATGCAGGAACTTGGCGAGCGGATGCACGCCGCCCAGCTCGGTAAGCCGCAGCTCATCACTCCCGAGGACCTTCGCGCCTTGATTCAGCGGCATGCGCCCGCGGAGATCAGCCGCGTCTATGGCGACGCCTTCGTGATGGAGGAGTTCAACGAGATCGTCGATGCCTTCGGTCTGCGCGTGTGGACGAATGCCAGGACATCACCGCTGGCCAGCTCCGGCTGCTGGCCGCTCTGGCGGGAACCAGCACCGATGCTCTGTTCTTCGCGGGGGATCTCGGCCAGCGTATCTTCCAACAGCCCTTCTCCTGGACCCAGGTCGACGTGGACATCCGCGGCCGCTCGCGCACCCTGCGAATCAACTACCGCACCTCCCACCAAATCCGCAGCCAAGCCGATCAGCTGCTCGATCCGGAGTTCCGCGACGTGGACGGCAACGTGCAGGACCGGCGCGGCGCCATTTCCGTTTTCAACGGACCGGAGCCCGACATCCGGGAATGCGAAGACTCAGGCAGCGAGACCGAGCAGGTAGCTGCCTGGATTGAGCAGCGTCGCAGCGAAGGCCTCACCCCCAGGGAGTTCGGCATCTTCGTGCGCAGCGAGGCCGAGATTCCCCGTGCGGAAGCAGCCCTGCAGTTGGCTGAGCTGTCCTACGAGCGTCTGCCGCCCTCGGCCATGCGCCTCGGCAGCAAGGCCACCCTCTCCACCATGCATCTGGCCAAAGGGCTGGAGTTTCGCGCCGTGATCGTGATGGCCTGCGATGAAGACGTGATCCCCAACGCCGAGCGCATCAAGGCCATCACCGACGACAGCGACCTCGATGAAGTGGTGGCCACCGAGCGTCACCTGCTCTACGTGGCCTGCACCCGTGCCCGGGATCACCTGCTGATCACCAGCGGCGACACCTGCTTGGAGTTTGTGGGGGATCTGCTCGGGTGAACCAGCCAGCACGGGACCAGCTTCAGATCACCCTGGCTGCCCGGATGGGGCTGATTGATCAGCCGGTGGAGACACCCTCTGGCCACCGCTGGAGCGGATCCTGCAGGAGAAGGTGGGCGGTGATGGCACCCCACTCGATTCCGCTCTGCGGGACTACATCCTGCTGATCACGATCCTGGTGGCGTTCCTTGAGGCCGCTGCCCAGCAGCTGTCGCCCCAGCCCCCGCCGGTGGTGATGGGGTTCTCGGGACTCGCTCAGTAGAGCAGCCGGTTGCCCTCGTAGCGGGCCTGGAGCAGCTCCAGGCGGTGGATCAGCTTCTGCTGGCGCTGCTCCTGGCGGGCGCGGGTGCTGGGGCTGCCCTCGAAGTGGGTGAGTTCGTTGCGCAGCAGGTAGTCCACAAAGTCCTTGGGTTCGCAGAGGCGATTGCCCACCCACTTGTGGAAGTTGCGGTGCAGAGCTGAGCTGATCACCAGCAGGTTTTCCTCCAGCACCGCCAGATCCGGCCGGGTGGCTGCATCAAACAGGTGATGCACCTCCAGCTCGATCGGGTTGCGATCGGCTGCGGTGGGCTTCTGCTGGGTCACGGCGCAGTGCTTGGCCTTGCTGCGGGCTCGATCCATCGCCGCCTTGACGCGGGCTTCGTGGCTTTCGAGCACCTTGCGCTGCACCTCGAAGCAGTGCTCCGCCACATCGGCCACCGCCTTCACCCACGCCTTGCGGGCCTTGGTGATGCGCCCTCGATCGTGCATGGTGCGGGCCAGACGGGCGATGCCGCGCTGGCTCCAGTGGCGGCTATCGCTGTCGTCGAAGTCGGCGAAGTGCACATCGATCTCCAGACCCTCGGCGCCATCGAGGCCTGAGCTCTCCTCATCGATGCGCCGCACCGCCCCGACCATGCCCTTGCCGTTGGTACCCAGCACCCGCACCACCGAGCGCTGCTGCAGAAACACCAGATCGCCGCGAATCACCAGAGCGGAACGATCCTGGGTGACCTGAATGATGCGACGCTGCACCAACGCCCGTGTGACGCGGGCACGGTGCTGGGTGAAGAATTCCTTGAGCTTGGCCAGGAAGCTGCCGCCCTCGGTTTCCTCCAGGTAGGTGGCGATCGCCATCACGCCCTCTTCATAGAAGCGGCGCTTGCGGGCCTGGCCTGGCTCGTACTCAAAGAACTCTCCCTCAATCAGATCCCAGGCATCATCGGGATCGGAATCAAAGAAGTCGCAGATTCGATACAGCTTGGTCACCGGGATACCGAGCATCTTGGCGGCTTCCTTGTCGCTGAAGGCATCGCGCTCGCGCCGGCGCCTTGAGCCACTCGGAGGTATGGAGGCTGGGGTAATGGAGGACTTTTTCATCAGCGGAAAGCCAGTAGGGAATCGCGCATCTTCTGCAGCCGTTCCATCACTCTGGGGTCACCGCCCGCATCGGGATGGTGCTCCTTGGCGAGGCGCCGGAAGGCCTCCTTGATGTCAGCAGCCGTGGCCGTGGCGGAATCCAGACCGAAGACATGCCAGGGCCGGAAGTTCTCCAGCACATCGATGCCATTGATGCAGGTGGCACCGCTGCGATTCCGTTCCGCCTGCGGCACACCAAGCCATTCCCGGTAGAGCTTCTTCCAGTCGGCCTTGGTCTTGAGATCAAAGCTGCGGCCGGCCATTGCCAGGTTGAACTCCTTCGATTGGCGCAACTCCTTGGCGTTCTCGCAGCCGAACGCCCTGCACACCTCGCTTTTGAGCTGCGTGAGCGTGAGCACGGGCTCAGGGAAGGGCTTGCCGTGGATGTACTCGGCGAAGGCCAGCAATTCCGTGGCATCCGGGGTTCCAGCCGCCAACAGCTCGGCGATGCGCTGCTGAACGGCAGGCCGATCAAGCTTCTTGCGCGATGCGCCCTGAGTGGATTGTTTCGGGGAGCTGCGGGCTGACACAGATAACCACGGCGGTGTGAAGTGCTCCAGAGATAGCGCAGCCATACCCCAAAGCGCTGTGGATTCGGCCTGTCTTCACGACATGCAGCATGATCCGAAGCCGCCAGTATGCAGCTATTGCATAGTTCCGGGCTAGAGCCATGTGCGGCATTGGCTTCACCAGGTAGAGCTTCACCGTCGTCGTGAGATTGTTCTCATCACCCATCGGCCCTTGCGGTGCGGGCCGCTACCCCCAGCCCATCGCGCTGCTGGATGTGATCACCCGGGTCGCCAGCCTCAGCGACGCCATTGGCTGCCGCGGCTTGCTGGTCCATGCCGAATCCGAGCAGGCCCGGGGGTTCTATGAGCACCTGATCCAGGAGTTCGGACGCTCACCCAGCCCGGTGCATCGATGCTGACGGCCAGGACATTGCCCTGCCGCTCCAGGCCCTGGAAATCCAGGGTGGCCGTTTCCCCCAGCAGCAGGGAGGTGGTGCTGCGGCTGAGGCTCAAGGGCCAGGGCTGCAGGCGCACGCGACCCAGCTCCCGGGCGGGGGCGTCGGCGATGGCGGCGTCGATCAGCACCGCCTCGAACACCGCATCCGGCGGCAGGGCGATCCCTTCCCGGTAGGCGGCGGTGGCGGGGCTGGCTGCGACCGCGGGTCCTGCGCGTGCTGGGGCGCCAGCGGCGCGGCTCGCCCCGTCCGTTCGTGGCGCAGAATGCGGCGCTCTGCTGCAGAGTGCCGCATTACCTGGCAGGCGGATGGTGTTCTTGATTCCTGATCCGCTTGAGGATCCTCGCCCCAAGCCCTTCCTCTTCGCCGCCGCGGGGGAGTCGATGCGCTTCGTGCCGGGGAGTGCGGCGTTCCTGCGCCGCACGCGGTTGGTGAACGGGTTGTTGGGGGGCTGGCCGATCGTGTTCGGCAGTGGCTCGTGGCTGGAGGCCCATCTCGTGGCACGGCTGGCACTCGCACCGCGATTGCCGAACCTGCGCGGTTGCGGCATCACCGAGCAGGAGGTGTGGGATCTCGTGCAACAGGAGCTGGAGGAGGGCAACCGCAGGGCACCGCTGGTGGTGCTCTGCGATTCCCTCACCAACGACCAGGGGCGTGGGCTGATGCGGCGGTTGCGGGGCCTACCGCAGGCACCGACGATCATTGCGGTGGTGCAGAACGATCACTGGCTGAGTTCCGCCAACCTGGCGGACTGCCAGGCCCAGGCGATCGTGCACGTTCAGAGCTTCGGCAGCGGCGTCGTGGTCCGGGCGCTGCAGGCGCTGCGGCGGGGCCAGACCTACCTCGATCCCCGCATCCGCGAACGGCTGGAGCCAGCGGCGACGGTGCTGCTCAGCGACCGTGAACGGCAGGTGCTGGAGGGGCTGACCCGGGGCTTGAGCAACAAGCAGCTCGCCGAGCAGCATGAGATCGCCGCCACCACGGTGCGCGACTACGTGGGCAGCCTCTGCCGGAAGCTGGGGGCCGCCAACCGCACCGAGGCGGCGAGCCGGGGGATCGCCCTAGGGCTGGTCCGCCCGCTGCGCTGACACCGGCGAACTTGCCCGGAGACGGCAGAGGGCGCGCCACGGGGGCATTTACCTACATATGTAGGTAGTCGGAACAGAAGCTGTAGGCCCATGCTGATGCCATATCCCTGAAAGGCCCGCCACGGGCCGCCCACCATGCCGTACGCCAGCCACATCCAGATCGTCAACGACCCCAACGGCACCGCCTACGCCTTCCTGGCGGACAACGGCGCCATCTGGCAGTGCCAGTGGGATGCGCAGGCGGGCAGCTGGCAACAGGGGCAAGTGGTGCCGCAGGCCTTTGGCGGCGAGAAGCTGCAGGCCCTCTACCTGGACGATCTCCGGCCGACAGGGCCGAAAGCAACCACCGTCGCCAACCCCGGAATCGTGCTGGCGTATCGGTTGGGGGAGGGCAGCAGCGCCGAGATCTGGGCCAGTTTCGGCACCTGGGGGGGCGACGGCGAACTGGACTGGTCGCAGGCGGTGCAACTCACCAAAGACCAGGTGGACGATCAGGACTTTGCCTTGGTGGAGGGAGAGGCGGGTGGCTTTGCGCTGGTGGTGCAGAAAAAGGAGGCCGGCACGGCCAGCTCCGCCTTGTTGGAGCAGCTGAAAACCGCATCGGGCGATGCGGGCCAGGCGAGGCTGGCGGCGGAGTTCAGCGGCATTCGGCCAGACAGCGATCTCTATGTCAACCGCTACCAGATTGAGTACCAGCCGCCCACGGGGAGCAACAAAGCGGAGCTGGTGTTAAGCAATCTGACAACAGGGCAAATCTCAGGTGCGATCGAGGCGGCGACGACACCGGCGATCACGGCTCCGGCGGCCCTGGCGCTAGCGGGCAACACCCAGCTCACGCGCCAGCAGCTGATCAAGCCATTGGCTTCAGCATCAGCCAGCTATGCAGCAGCGCCAGACCCTGACGCCCAGACCGGCAGCAGTTGGTCGCGCCAAGGAGCGGCTAAACAAGACCAACTGAACAGGGGCGGAACCCTGCGGGTGGGCGGCCTAGCCGGCCAAAGCATCCAGCGCTGGGAACTCACCGTACCCGCCAATTACAAACAATACAAATATGCTGAAAGCCTAAAAAATGGTAGTGACGCCCTCGAACACGGTAGCGGCTCTATCGAAAACACTATTATCGAATCAACGAAATCCGAAAGCAACGCCGAATTAAACGAAGATGAAGTAGTAGAATCTCTCCATTTTGGGGACACGTTTATCGACAAATCTTCAGATATATACAAAGAAATACAACATGCTGGCTTAGACCCATATGCGCCTCGCCGCATTGGCAGTGCGTCCGAAATAATCAAGATAGCCAGAATCTTTTCTGAGACCGAAGACGTCCTTTCAGGCCCCGGGAAATGGCTACCGATCCAAGAGGTTGATGGCAATGGTGTCGTCCAAAAAGCCGGAATAAACCTGATATGGAAAGGTGCCTTTGGGATGGCGAACTTTGGCGCCGGGGGCCTCACCGGTTTCAGCTCATCAAAATTAATCCTAGGATACGGAAACGAAGACACCACTTCAGCGGCAACTCATGCAATTGACGATAATGGCTCTGGGTTAGTAGGCAGGGCAGAAGGCGCACCCGAGGCGAATATTGGCATTGGTGGGTCAATAAAAACAAAGTACCAGTACAGCAATCGACTCGGCCAGACACCCAACCTGATCGCGCTCGACACAAGCGAATCAGTGGGACTAGATCTCTCCTACAAGTATCTCAAGTTCTCTCCGGCACTCGAAGGAACAATCCGCCTAAGCCTGGAGGCAAGCTCAGGCTGGGAGTTTGCGCAAGATCTATCGAGCGAAAAATTACCTCGGTGGCTTGCGGGCGTGGGCTATAGCTCAGGATTAGGCAACATATTGCAAGACCTCAATACTGGTGTGAATTCAAAAAGGCGACTAGGGGCAACAGGAGACGAAAAAACTAAACTCATTTTGCAAAATTCCGTCTCGAGCGGATCGTTTGGCAGCGGTAAAGAGAACATGGTTAACGCAGGCATTGGCAGTCTACTGTCCATGCTTGGCCCAGCCACTGTGGGGGCAATGGAGTTGCTGAATCCCGATGGCATACCGGGCACAGAATTCAGCAATTCCCAGGGCATTGAGTTCGAAGCCAAACTGGACGCAGCCTTCCTCTACTCTGGTCTACTGGGACTTGAAGCAACTATTGGCTACAGCCTCAGCAAGTTTTTCGTTGGTGCCGAAGCAGGCCACTTTGAAGACACACTTTTTGCCAGTGCGGGTGTGGCCTTGCCATTGGGTGGCAGTATCCCATTGGTTAGCTATTTGCACACCTGGAATTCCGAGCCGGCCGACAGCGCGACCAGCAGCACGGGCGTGGGCGATGCCAGCCCGGGCTCCAGCAGCTCCAGCGCAACCAACAAGGGTGGCTATGCCGGCGCTGGCTCAGGAGCCCAGTATCCCTTCAGCTATAACCCTGCTTCGGCCAGCAATACATATTTTTCAGCATCAAATCAACCTAGCTCAGGCCTCTACTCCGGTCTTCTGGGTTCCCAGGCTACGTCGTTAAAACTGCTGACCCTGAATACGTATAGCGGAGGGCTCAACACCTCCACGGCTCCAGCTGCCACCGGCGCCGTCGCCGGCAGCACACTTCCGCTCACACTCAACAATGCTGGCGCCAATCTCAACGATGGCACGTATAGCAATGTTCCAATTCTTGGTGTCATCGCCCAGCAAGACCCCAAGGCGCTTGCCCTGGCTAATTTCACTGTGGCCGCAGGCAGTATCGTTGCCGATAGCTTTGAGATTGTCAAAAGTGGCACCTATATAGGCCTGCCAGAATCACAGAATGGCAATGGCGTCTACGCCCTGATTCTTGATGTCTTCAGCACGGGTATTGCCACCCCGCCGAATGCAGCTAACGGCAGCATTAGCACCTCCTTTGAGGATCTGCCGCTGATCACAGTGGACAGCAGCCAATCGGATTCACCCCTGACCAGCCAAGCGATCCAGCGTGTTCAAAGCATCGACGTGACGCCGGACAGCCAAGCCCCAGGAACCATCTATCCGGTCTACGACTCAAACAGCGGTCAGGCCAGCGCGCCGATCAGTAATAGCAATGCCATCTACATCTACAGCAATGTTGGGGTCAGCATTTTCTCCAGCGCCTCACCAACAACCCCGATTAAACTGATTAATCCAGGAGTTACGGCCACAGTTCAGATCAGAAATGGGGTGATCCTGGCGGTTAATCTCGATCAACCCATCTTGCTGCCTAGCGACGCAAACTCGTCGACATCTGCATCGCCCACCTACAGCGTCCAACTGACCTTGCCCGAGCCTGTGGTGAATTACCTGGGGTCCAGCTCCCCGGTGCCAACTTATGCAGTCACGCCAAGATCATACGCCTTTAACAACCTCGTGGAGGACGAGCAATTCTCGCCCCAACCTGGCAATGCCCTTAGTGGCGTCTATCTAGCTGCCGGCCTGAGTGATCAGCTTCCTCTTTACTCCTCAATGGGGCCCTGGCAAGTTCAAAACCGTGTCACCTATGTGACAACGACTGGCTCCGGTTCGAATGCACAAACCAGCGTTGTCTATCTCAACGGCTTTGAAAAAAATTCAACTGGAAGCCTGACTCAACAGGCGGCAGTACAGCCATCGCAGCTATCGCTGGAAGCTATTTATAATAGTGAGAACAACAATGGCGGCAGCATCGTCTTCAGTGCGGCCAGTACGCCAACGGCGATCCAGATAGAGGGAGCCAGTAGCGATAAATATCAGAAAGCCACTTTCGTTGCCTGGGTGGAGGCTTCGCAACCCGTTGTGCCAATCACGTCTCAAAACGGTGCGAATAATTTCCAGGCCTACATGGAGTCGCTGTACGGTTCCCAGCGAATTAATTATCGCATCATGCAGGCTAATACTTCGAACTGGGAGTTCCCAAATTTAAACGATCTTTACTCTCCCAGCAATGCTGTTATCCGTGAGCTTAAGGCATTCAACGCTGTCAACCCAATTTCCAATGAAATGGGTACCCTGCTGGTTTGGAGTGAAGTATCCATCGATGCGATCAAGGGTGCGATCGAGCAGTTTGGCTCAGGCGCTTCCCTGCCCACCACGCTCAAGGCCGGCTGGCTGAATGCCAACGCAACCACCTACCAGTGGGATCAACTGTTCACCGATAGCAATGGTAACTCCACAATCCAGGTGATCCCCTGGAATCCAGACAAGGTTGTCGGCCTCGGCATCAGCGACATCAGCATCGCCTCCCTGCCGTTGGCGCAGACGGTTAACGGCAACACCAGCATCAGCGAAACTGCGGTGATCAGCTGGAGCCAGGACGTTCGCACTCCTTATCGCCAGAGTGTTCTTGGTGATTCCCCTTACATTTTTCTGCAATTTGGCCAACTGGAGAGCGGCGTCAGCGATGTCAACATCGGCACAACTGATTCCATCTATACGTCCACAACAGCCTCTGGAACAGGCCTTAATTTTGCTATTGCTGGCGCCTTGCCAGCTGCACAATCCACCGCCGTTCAGAACATCGATGGAACCGGTGTTTTATGCACGGGCTTGGGTTCTCTCAACGCACCCATGCGTAATATCGTTAACAATATTCCTGCAAATAATTATCAATCCAGCTCGGCCTCCAGCGCCATCGGTGTATTCACTGGCTTCATCAATGGCACGATCCTGAGTGTCACTTCAGTGAGCAAGGGCTCGCTGCGTGTCGGTGATGTGATCTCGGGTCCGGGTATCGCGGCCGGCACCACGATTACCGCGATTGGCTCGGTGGCGAGCAACGGTACCGGCAGCTACAGCGTCGATCTGGCTCAGGTCGTTGCCTCCGTGGACATGGAGGCCATCCCCGTAGCAACGGCCCTGCTGATCAGCACCTTCAGCGCTTCGATCAGCGGCACAACCCTCAACGTCAACAACCTCACAGCGGGAAGCCTGACTGTGGGCGATGTGATCATCGGCGAGGGGGTGACAGCCGGAACCACCATCACAGCCATCGGCAGCTTTGATGCCGACAGCGGCACGGGCAGCTTCACGGTCAACAACAGCCAGACGCTGGCGTCGTCGTCTCTTGTCGCCACCCCTGGTACACCCACAGTCCCCTACACGATTGAGTTCTGGGCCCAGCTGCAGCCGGGTTCCAATGCCAATGGCGCTGGCCTTGTGGCCTTCGGCCAACCATCCACGGATGCGGTTGGCGCCTACACGATGCCGGATGGCTGGCTGCTCAGCAGCAGCTTCGTGGTGGATCAGATCACCTACCAGCAGGCCGTCGAACGGGGACTGATCGCCTCGGTTCCGTCAACGATTTCCAAACCTTCCACCAGTGTCTACGCCTGGGGCTGGGCGGTGGTGGCGGCTGGTGTCAACACCAGCGCCATGGATGGCACGGGCGGCGCCAACCTCTACAGCAATTCGCTACTGATCAACAATCTTGTCAGCGGCATCAACCTCAAGGGGATTGATCAGTTCCTCGTCAACTATAACTTATCCAGCGGTGATCTCACGGGCATTGATGGAAGCGCAGCGGATATCGTCGTCTCGGTGCCGCAGACCCAACTCCAATTCAGCAACAGTATCGATAGCAGCACCAGTCTAGTCAACTCAAGCCTCAACGCCATTGCCGTTGACACCAACTCCGCCATCCTCAATGAAGGGCTCGTGCTGGTGAACGACGGACAGGCCATCAGCTCAGAGTTGGAGACAATGTTCAACGCCCTTTGGGCATTTCAGCTGAAAACGGGTGAGGCCAAGGTGAATCTCTCCTTGGCACCCAATAGCACCAACGTCACCACCGCAGCGACGGGCACCACACCGAGCCAGTACAACAGCGAGAGCTATGCAGGCTATGAGCTCGGCTTTTTCCTCACCGGCGGAACGGCGCTGTCCGTCAATGGCGACGGCCACATTGTCTTTGACATCGGCCGAGGTAGCTCACTCACATCGGCAGCCCTCGGCAGCGTGCCGGCGGATCTGCGCGATGGCCAATGGCACTACATCGTTGCCTCCTATCTGCCCAGCTATCAAGCCTATGAAGTAGACAACACAGTCACCCAGATTGCCACCAACGTCGGCACGGCCTCTCTTTATATCGATAACACCCTGGTTGCCAGTAACAACAGCGTTATCAATGTCTATGCGCCGATCAACCTCAACGATCAGGCCCTGCTGCTGGCCAACAACGTCGGTGGCGCCATCGACGAGCTGGCGATCTATGACAAGGCCCTCTCCAGTGCGGCCTTCACGCCCAACACATCAGGCCAGTGGCCCACTCCCTCCACGGCGGATGCCCTCGCCTTGCTGGCTGATCTCGGTTATGGCATCGCCACCAAGACGCCTGATCCGGGGGCCATTCCTGGCGCCGTCACGTCCCATTGGCGGGCCCGAGATGTCAACCCCAATGATGCACTGCTCGGCACCTACTACTCCGTGTTTACACCTAGTGATGTGAACAGTAACCCCTGGTCTAAGGCCTCCAATCTCAACCCCAGCCTTGAGCTGCAGGCCACGCTGCCGAGTGCCCGCCAGCCTGGATCGCTTCAAGATGCCCTGGTGATTACCATTGCGTCCTCAAGTTGGAATACAGCCGATACATGGACTAAAAATGGTGCCACTCTCTCCAGTGGTGGATTTAATCCATCCGGTCAACGGCTCACCGGCATCACCATCAAACTCACAAACAACAAGGATGCAACAGAAACCCCACTGACCCTGACACCGGATCAGGTCTTGCTTGGAGACAACAGCCTGGCGGCATTGCAACCACTGGCCACTGCTAGTGATTTTTATTATGAAGTTCTCACCAATGTGCCCGAGTTTAGTTTCATTATTGATAAAGACCAGCTGCCGGTTGCCTCTGGTGGCACAGCATTGGCCGACACATACTCTGCTACCTATACCTTCAACTTCGGCCCCTCCGGAGCCAATCAAGTCCAAGTCAGCAATGTCAACCCCGTAACCGTCAACAGCGACGGTGCCGCTGCTTACACGATTGCAACCACAGGAATTGCCAGCAATACTCAGATCACCAACCTAGAGAAACATGAGGCTGTCATCGCCACAGCCGCAGTTATTGAGCAGGCGCCTGTTCAGCTCAAATACATCGATAGTGGCGAAGTCCTGAAGAGTGCCTCCTCTGTTGCAGCAGCAAATAATAACGCAGCCTCATCTCCCGCCAATAGCTTTGGCGCGTCACAGGTGGCAGGTTCCTACACAGGCAGCAATGGCAATAGCTGTGGCTGGTTGGCGATTGCCCAACCAGTTTCCGACAACGCTATCAACGATCCTTCCGGCCGGGTTTGGATTCAATACACCGGCCAATCCCTCAATGGCGTGGCCAGCACGGATGCGGCCCAGGCTCCCAGCACCTGGCTCAATGCCCTGGCCCAATCCAACTTCTCGCCTGAATCTCCAAACCTGCCACTGCTGGGCAACGCCACCAATCCCAGCAGCAGTGGCGGCTTGCTGATCCAGGCCGACCCCACCAGTGGCTGGATTCAGAACTTCGGCCAAACCATGCTGGTAGCCGATGTCAATGGCGACGGGATTCATGACCTGGTGATCGCCTCCGCCCAGGCCAATGGCGGCGGCTGCGTTTACATCATTGACGGCACCTGGATTAGCAATAATCTCACCAACGCCGATGGTGCCACCACCCTCAACCTGGCCAATGTCAATAATCTTGGCTCCTACGTCACCAAGTTGACACCGACGATAGTTGACGCAAGCACGGATAACATCACAGTCGCCGGCTTTGGGACAGCCCTGGCCTATGACACCACAACATCCACGCTCTTGGTTGGTGCCCCCAACTACCTGAGTCAGCTGGATGTCAGCAATACAGTCACCTCAACCAGCTCTCTGCAGGCGATCGGAGCTGTTTACAGCTTTACTTATACGGCCTCATCATCAAGCTGGACACCGAATTCGCCGATGCTCGGCAGCGGCGGCACCATGGTCAGCCTTGATCCCGGTGGCTCACCCACAACCGCCTACTGGGGAAGTGAGCTGGGCACGGCCATCGCCGTGGATGCCAAGGGCGCTATCGCCATTTCCGCACCAGGTGTGGTTGCAGCGATGGAATATAGCGGCACCCAGAAGATTCTGGCGCAGGCCAATGGCAAGAAGACGCCAGACACGGGCTACGGCGATGGTGCTCTCCTCAAGATTCAGCTGCCCAACGATGCCATTAACTCCAACAATGACCCTGCCTTCTCGGTTTCAATTGCCGATGTCACCTCCACCTCCAGCGGCAGCCTCCTACCCGTAGCCAGCCAATCGGCCGTAGACAAGAACGCAACCGAGGCGAGTGCCTACATGCAGAACCTCAAGGCACTGCAGGTTGACGCAATCGCCAGTGCTTCTGTTTATTACAACCAAGCATTGCAAGTGAATGCCGTTGGTGCTGTTTACCTCATCAACAATGCCAGCGACCTGAAAGCCCTATCCGCAGCTGCATCAATCAATGCCCAAAGCGTTGCCGCTCTGAGCAATGGTGGTGCCACCTTCTACGGACCCCAACCCTGGAATACACTGGGTGCCTCTGGTTTCGGTCAAAGCCTTGCTTTTGGAGATTTCAACAACACCAACAGCAACGCCGTTCTCGCCATCGGCGCTTCTCAAACCGGTGGCTCTGGAGCCGTCTATTTGGTCAATACTGATAATGCTTTCACCACAACAGGGCAGGCCAATTGGCTAAAAGACATCAATCTAGGCTCCAATCAATACCTGGCACACCTCGCCAGTAGTTTCACCCTCTACGGCGCTGAAAGCCAGGATAATTTTGGCAGTGGCTTGGTCAACCTAGGAGATATTAATAATGACAGCTATGATGACCTGCTGATTCAGGCTTTTAATGCCAGTAGTGGTGCTGGCAATGGCTATGCGCTCTTTGGCAGCGACAAGTTAACCACCACCACGGCAGGGGCCCACAACCCCGGTACCGCTTCCGTTGCCCCCGGCTCGATTGGCGTGGTCCACCTTGCCGACGGCTCCACCCCCTTCACCACGGCCATCCTCACGGAAATCGGCTCCGGGCTTTCCAGTTACACCGGCCAGGGCACTTTTGGGTCTGGCGACATCAACGGTGACGGCTTAAATGATATCTTGCTCGGCTCGGGTCCCATGGGCAGTGCCTACCTCACTTGGGGAAAGTCTTACCTCGAAGCGATCAACAACCTCCAACTCAGCAAGCTCACCAGCGATACCGGTTATATGCTAGACGGGCTCGCCACCACCACAAAGAGCTCCCTGCGCTCAATTGGCGATTTCAATGGTGATGGCTATGGTGATTTCATCTCGATTGATCCTGGTTCTGCAATCACCACCGTAAGGCTGGAGCTTGGTGCCAACACCCAGGAAATCCTTGCTGATTACCTGTATAATTACTATACATTCACGGTCAATACTGGAACCCAGATCGCTCCGGCTGGCGATGTCAATGGCGATGGCTTTGCGGATATCGCCCTGTTCCTGGATCAGGACAGCAGCAGCACCAGCCTGGGTAAGGGCAGCAGCGCCGGAATCCTCTACGGCCGCGCCAGTGACGATCTACCCATCGGTGCCGGTTTCGGCTTGCTGGCACCCGTTGATTCTAGTGGTGTGCCGCAGGCCTCCCTACCCGGGCTGGATGTGGCCAGTGGCTACACCGATGCCACCCCAACGATCATCAGTGTTGGCACGACCCTCTATGCCGTCGTCAAAGGCTATGGCAACACCGATCTCTATTTCAACCAGAGCACGGATGGCGGCAAGACCTGGAACACCAACTGGACAGATATCAGTGCTATGCAACCGGGCTTTGCCACCAAATCGGCACCGTCCCTGGCCTTCTTTAATAATAAACTCTATCTCGCCTTTGTTAATACCAATACGACCCCCACACTAAGCCTGAGCAGCTGGGATCCTCTCAGCCAGAACCTGGCGGCCTGGAGCACGCCCATCGAGCTCAGCGACAGCACCAATTCTGGGGCAGGCTTCAGCAGCAGCTATACCCCCCAGCTGATCGATCGCGGTGATGCCCTAGAGGTGGTCTGGGTCGACTCCAGCTCGGGCACGCTCTACGGCTCCTATTCGACCACACCCGATAGCGCCACCATCATTGGCAGCTTGGGCACTCCAACCGCCTGGGCCAGCCTGGATGGTGGATCATCTCCGGCCGCACCGGCGCTGGCCAGGATTGGTGACACCGTCTATATGGCTGTCCAGGGCAATGGTGATACAGATATTTTCTGGAATTCCAGCAGTGATGGTGGGGCGACCTGGGCTGCTTCGTGGCAATCCCTTCCCGATGGCGGCATGTCAAGTTCCTTGCCGCCTTCCCTGGCTGTCGTCAATGGCACCCTTTACTTGTGCTATCTCGGTATAGGCACAAATGCGATCAACATCACCAGCCTTACGGATGCCAGCACCAACACCTGGACTACGCAGTATCAAATCCCTGGCCAATCAGCTAGTTATGCGAGCCTGGTCACGGAGACCGTGGATGGCAATGAGCAATTAGCCGTTTATTATGTTTCCAACGATCCCACGAATCGTATTCTAAAAGCCTATTCCACCTCACCGGCCAGCAGCTCAGGCTGGCAAAGCGATATCGAAATCGGCTACAACCAGGATACCGGAGTTCAGACTGCCTCCGGTCCTCTTGCTGTTACAGAGTTGGCAGGACAAACGATCATTGCCTATCTAGGGGGCACGATCGCTAATCCAAGTTCCTTCCTTTATCTGGCCAATAGCACCAATCCAAACAATGGTGGCACCTGGAATACCCAGGGGATCGTAGAGGCGGAGGCCGGTACAGGCATCGGACTAACGACTAGCGCCAACGGGCTGATTCTCGGCTATGGAAGTTCCAGTCAGACCAGTGATCTACAGCTCAAGCTATTGGGGCAGTCTGACGGCTCCTGGTCTGTTCTTGACAGCACCACTGTCTCCTTGGACACTTTAGGAACCAGCAACAATGTCGCCATTCTCGGCGTCGATCAAACCAATGGAACTGGCCTGCTGCTGGCGCAAACCAACTCTGCAAGTAACTATCTTCTCGAAACCAGCTTCCTTTCCGCCGTTGAAGCTGACAGCAGCTGGAGTACACCGAACCAATTGCTCCAGCGCGTAGAGGTCAATGGCAGCGCCAGTTTTTCCCCTATTACCTCCACCGCTGCACCCTCGCTCACTTGGCTCGCTGACGAGGCTGTTATCGCAGTGGCCAATGGCAGCACCGTCAATATTTATGCGCCCCTCCCCAATAGCCTGAGCTTCGAGCTCGCTTCAACGTTCAGCTCGCCCACGGGCGATGCCGCCATCAACACCGCACCGGTGCTGGCTAGCACGAACACAGGCCTCGCCCTCACCTATGGCACTAGCGATGGGGCCATCCATCTGCAGCGCCTGGACCTGCTCGAGGCCAATGGCGAACTTCGCGAAACTAATCAATTCTGGCTGCAAACAACTCTCAACCAGGCCAATACGGGCCTCGACAGCACCCTGGCCAGCGTGCCCCTGGTGGTGAATGGCACCCTGCTGCTCAGCAATGTGCGCACTGACAACGCCATCTGGCTGAATGCCATTCCGGTCAATGATGCCCCCAGCAGCAGCAGTTGGAAGAATTCGGGTGTGCAGCTAGCCGAGTCGAATAACGGCGCCATCGACCCCCAATACTCCCGCACCAGCAGCTGGCAAAACCTGGAAGGTGGCTTATCCCCCTCCGCTCCATCCTTTGCGGAACTCAATGGCGTTCTTTACGCTGCAGTTCAAGGCGAAAACAATGGAATTTGGTGGAGCACCAGCAAAGATGGCGGCCAGAGTTGGCAAGCTTGGAAGGAAATAACAATTGACAACTATAATGCTAATTATACATATACTACAACCAGTCCACCAACGCTTGCCGTCTATAACGACACCCTTTACTTGGGCTATGTTAGTCAGCAATTTTTTCTTGGATATTTTGATGAATCAAGTGACGACTGGAGCGCAGCGGAAATGCCTGCAAATGGAAATGGAAATTATTTTTCCCCTCAGTTCGCCAGTCTTATCGTCGAGGACGACAGCCTCTCTCTTTATTATGTTGACTTGAACAGCAATATCTACAGAACAACTACAACAACACCCTACAGCAATGTTGAATGGCAAAAAAGCCTCGCAATCCCCTACTCCGGTGGCACGCAAACGGCCTCGGGAAATCTGGCGGTAGCCCGTTTCAACAACCAAACCACCATCGCCTACCAGGGGGGCACCACGACCAACCCCTCGAACACCATCTATCTCACCACCAGTGCCGATCCCGGCACGGCTTCGTCCTGGTCGATCTACAGCTCGGGCAATGGCGTGCCCCAGGCCACCAGCCCAAGCCACAGCGGTGTTGGCCTCACCGCCAATAACCAGGGGTTGGTGCTCAGTTATGCCGACGAGATCAAAGACGACAATGTGTTGGTGCTCAAGCAAGGCGCGCTGACCTCCAGCGGCTGGAGCACATCCAGCACCACCAATGTGGCCTCGCCAGGGGCAACCGCGGGGGTCAACGCCAGCCTCTTCTCCACCAGCGGTACATCCGCTGTGCTGCTGGGGGCGATCAACGGCAACGCCAGCCAGGCGATCACCACGGCGTTCACCAGCCTCACCACCACGAACTATGGAGATCTCAACGGTGATGGCTATCTGGATGTCTTGGCACCAGGTGGCCTCAACTCCATTGATACTGGCGACAAACCTAACTTCTACAAGGTGTGGAGCATTCGCGCCGCCGGCGATGTGAACGGCAATGGCCTAGACGACATCATTCTGGCCCTGACCCCCAACAATTCTGACGACGAATCCATTCAAACCGTATTGATGGACGGCGCCCTGTTCAAGATCACCAACAACACCTTCAGCCTGGGCGACCTACGCGAGCCCTTGGATCCCTACGCCAGCAGCACGCTTAACATCCCGACTGCTGATCTGATGAGCAACACCAGCGCGAATAACTACCTCCCATCGCTGCAGAACTGGATTCAGCCGATTCAGGAATACATTCCTTCCACCACAATCGATAGTGCAAGTCTGAGCGATGCCACCACGCCAATCCAGGGCTATGCAGTTTCCATTCTTTCCACTACTGTCGCCGAGGACGGTACTATATTCATAGTGAACCAAGGAGAAGGCAGTAACAACATCTACCTTGCCCATGGGAATCCGAACAATGCTACCCCTGATTGGCAGCAAGTTCAGATTCCAGGTGCCAGCACCGACAGCATGCCAAGCCTAGCTTTCTTCAATAAAACCCTTTACATTGCCTACAAAAGCCCAGTAGGCTCCACCACTTATAGCAACAACGGCCTTAACATAGCTTATAACACCACTCCTGGTGACTACTCGTCGTGGACAACCTATGCGATATCCGGTCAATCATCAGTTGTTGGCCCAACCTTGGTTAATGAGGGCAACCATCTTTCATTGTATTTTGTCGCCAACAACTCAAGTTCCGAAATTCTCAGCCTGTCCTCAACGGATCCAACCAAGACCAGCTCCTGGGGTGGCACCTACATTAATGGCGCCTTCACAGGTAGTTGGACAGCCATTTCCGATTCTTCTGGAGGTCATCAAACCAGCGGGGCCTCGATCAGTGCGACCCGTTTCAAAGGAAAAACAATTTTGGCTTATCTGGGTGGGGTCTATGATAGTGTCAGTTCATCAAATTTTTCTTATTGGATTACTGAAAGAAGCAGCGAAAAGGACGGGGTTGGGGTCTGGTCAGCTTATCAGATGAGCACAGGCGTAACTGATAGCACTGGCAACGTGGCTGTCCGCCCTTCAATTGCCTCAGATGCGTCTCAACTGTATTTGTCCTCTAATACGGTCGTTGGCAGTAGTTACAATAGTTACATTAAAGTCGGCACGTCCTTCAATACTTGGGGTGTAAATACAGAGCTAGCTAACACCGAAAATAGCAGTTCCAGTGCAGTTGCCCTGGCTAGTACGGGCTCAGGTCTATATGGAGCTTGGGTCAACAATACAAGCAATAACATCCTCACGATCTCGCCCCTTAGCCTGACCACCGCTTCAGCCACTCAAAAATCCTTAGCCGGCTATTCGATCGATGGCAATATTGATGTGAATGGCGATGGCTTCAGCGACATGCTGATCAGCGATCCCTCCAACCCCAGCGCCGGCATCGACAATCAGTACGTGCTCTTTGGAGGCGATTATCTTGATCTTGCCTCCCAGGTGGGCACCGAGGCCAATGACACGCTGATTGGCACTCCCCTTGCCGACGTGATCTTTAGCATCGGTGGCGCTGATGTGGTCGTCTCCAAGGGTGGAGCTGACCTGATCTACACCGGTTCTGGAGATGATCAAATCTCCATCCAAGACAACACCTTCCGCCGCATTGATGCCGGCTCAGGCTTTGACCAACTGTTGCTGCAGGGCAAGGCCAATCAAGCCTATAACTTCCAACTCAATGTTGAAAGTCCAGATTATTTTATTGGCACTAAGCTGCGCAACATCGAGCTGATCAGTTCCCTGGGTTACGGGGCCAATACCCTCTCCTTCGATGCCGCCGCCGTGAATGCGAGCAATCCCGACCGCATTCTCTTTGTCACCTCTGATGCCAGCGACACCCTTGCGCTCAGCAATGAGTTTGTTCGCAACGTGAACCTCGACACGGCCTTCGCCGGTCAGCTCTGGTATGCCTATTCAGCCAATAAGCAGGGCGGCCTTGATCCAGCCTTCGACACCAATCCGGCCCTGATTTACATCCGCACCCCCGAGGGGCAGAGCGTCAGCTGGCTCAGCTCCCGGGTGACCATCGGTGCTGCGCCTGCCACGACCACTGCCACGACTACTGCCACAACCCCTGCGGCGACCATGGCAAACCGTGAGTCCTCCTCCGACGCGGCTGGATTATCCGTGTTGCGCGATGTCACCAGCACGACGGCCTCGACAGACTCCCAGGCGACCATGCCTCTGATCAATGCCATCGCCTCCAGCATCGCCTTTGGGCAGGGGCTCAATCTGGTGGGCTATCGCAGCGCACCCGGCAGCAATAGCGTCCGCTTCGCCATTGTGCGGAGCGACACCAACCAGCGCCAGGTGATCGCTTACGCCTCCAGCTCGGCGAATAGCCTTGCTGAGCCGGGCCGTGATTACACCGCCATCGCCGGTTTGCTGGTGCTGGAAGCGGGCGAGGCGCGCAAGGAGATCACGGTGCCGATCGACTCCGAGGCCTTCAAGCTGTTGCGTGGTGGCTCCCTGTCGCTGCAGGTGGAGGAACTTCCCGACCAGGGCCAGAAACCACTGCATCTGCTGATCCGCCCGGATGCCCCCGCGGCGCTGACGGCTGGGCGCCCCACGGCCCCACCGGTGCTGTCCGGTTTCGAGCTCATTCCCAGCGCTGATGGTGCCGCCGCCAGCCTGCGCTTCCGCGCCGATACCAACGGCGAGAGCAGCGGGCGGGATCACCTCCAGTTGGTGCTCAGCCAGCGCGCCAGTGCCAGCAGCAGCGCTGTGCTCTCCAGCCAGAGCGTTGCGCTGCTGGATGCCAGCGTCATGGAGGCATCGATCACTCAAGCCACTCTTTCCGCTCAGGCCACGCTCTCCGCTAACGCCACCCACGTCGCTCAGGCACACATCGCCCCCGCGCCACTGGCCCTGGACAACGACCAACGCGACAACGGCCAGGTCAGCACCCATCTGGAAATGAGCTTCACGGCCGCGGTCGGTAAACCGTTGGTGAGCGTGGTGGCCGGCACGATTTCGATGCCGTTGTTGTTCCGCCAGCAGGACGCCTTGGCCATCCACGCCAGCATCGCCGAACAAGCTGAGGGCAACAGCGGCAGCACCGCTTTTACCTTCACCGTCACGCGCCTTGGTGAGTCCAGCGGCGTGAGCTCCGCCTCCTGGGCTGTGACGGGTAGCGGCACCGATCTAGCCTCTGGCTCCGATTTTGTCGGCGGCAGCTACCCCACAGGCACGGTCTCCTTTGCCGCCGGTGAAACCAGCCAAACGATCACCATCAACGCGGCCGGGGACAAGATGGTGGAGCGAGATGAATCCTTCCTTGTCACGCTGTTGGATCCCAGCGGCGCCACGCTTGATTCGTCGGCTGCTGCTGCAAGCGGCATCATCCGCAACGACGACCTCAACCAGGGACCTGCCACCTATCAGTTGAGCGGCAGCGCTGTTGTGGGTCAGACGCTGACGGCGCACATCACAACCTCCGATCCCGATGGCGACGGCACCCCATCCTTCAGCTGGCAGACCTTGTCCGCAGGCAGCTGGAGCCCCGTGGGCCAGGCCGCCAGCTACCTGATCACAGCCGCCGATGAAGGTAAACCGTTGCGGTTGTTGATCGCATACACCGATGCCAGGGGCTCTGCCGAAACCATCACCATGGAAGCGGGCACGGTGCCGCTGATGCCGGATCTGGCGATCGCAGCCCTCACGCCCTTGCAGAGTGAAGGCTCGATTGGCTCCAGCTCCTTTGGCTTCCAGATCAGCCGGACCGGTAATCTCGCCGGAAGCAGTCGTGTGGCCTGGGCGGTGGAGGGCAGCGGCGCCAATCCCGCCAACACCGCAGACTTCGCTCTCAATCAATGGCCTGCTGGCATCGCCGAGTTTGCCCCAGGGCAAGAGCGCCTCATCATTTCAATCCCCGTCGTTGGTGATGGCTTGTTGGAGCCCGATGAGAGCTTCCGTGTATCGCTGAGCTCCGCTAGCAATGGCCGGATCCCGCTTGGTAACGCCAGCGCCACCAGTGTGATTCTCAACGACGACCTGCCCGCTCAGAGCTTCAGCTACACGGCTTCATCCTCAGCGGTGTTTGAAGGCAGCGCCGTAGCCATCGGCATCACCACCACCAATGTGCCGAGCGGCACACGGCTATATTGGCAAGTCGGTGGCGCCGGTATCACAGCCTCTGATTTCAGCGGCAACGGCCTCAGCGGAGAGGTGGTGATCGGTAGCGATGGCCGTGCCTCCTTCACCCAATCCATCGCGGCGGATGCGATGGTGGATGTTGATGAAGTGATGGAGATGAGGTTTTTCCTCGATTCCGCTCGCAGTCAACTGGTGGGCAACACCCTCAACATCACGCTGAAGGAGCCCACCGTTGGCCAGCCCACCGATGGCACCGACATGATTACGGGAACTGCCTCCGACGAGCTGATCAGGGGAGTGCCGACAGGCTCCAGCCTGCGCGGGCGAGCCTCTCGTGATGACCTCATCGGCGGCCTCGGATTCGACACCTTCATTCTGGGAGATGCCAGCGGTCCGTACTATGATGATGGCGAGGCTGCGAATCGCGGCACCACTGATATGGCAATCATCAGAGACTTTGCGATCGGTGATCGCATTCAGCTCTGGGGAGATAGTTCTAAATATACGTTCGTTTCTGCCCTTTATAATGGGATCAAAGGAACACGTATTGATCTCCTGCCGCCAATCTCGGGTTCCTTGCCTGAAGCCATTGGCTTTGTACAAGGTGCCACGCTGGCCTCCTTGAACCTCACCAACACCAACCAATTCTCTTACGTCGGACTGTGATCTCATGACCCTTTCTTTTCGTCACCTTCCCGGGGCCGTTGTCGGCGCTCTGCTGCTGCCGCTGGCTTCCGCCATCCCCGCCCAAGCGGTGTCGGTCAATGTCGGCAGTGCGTCCTATGACGTTTCCTTCACCACAACCTCCCAGAATCTAAGCCAGACACTCTTTGCTGCGACAGCACCTGGCCAAATGCCCTGGTGGGGTGATCTTGGGCTGGCCTCCACCTTTGCCGCCCAGGTGTATGACCAGCTCGGCCTCAATCTCTACCAAGCCGGTTACGGAGCAGTTTTTGCCTATGAATATAATCCAGCTGGTTTGGGTGAAGTTTATGGCATCGTCCAAAACACTTCGGATACTGGCGATCAGCTTGATCTGGATTCCTCATCCCCTCTCGCAGCGGCTAATCCTTACCCTTACGCCATAGCAGCGCCCGCCTCCACGCCAGCAGTTCCGGCCCCCGTGCCGTTACTGGGGGCCACAGCGGCGTTTGGCTGGGCAAGGCGAATTCGCAAACGTTGTACGTCATGCATCGGCAATAAAATGAACGACCAGACATATCGATTCATGATATAGTCTGGCCTTCTGTCTATGGTCTCGATGCCCATGCAAAGCACCTTGATCTGCCGATCATTGTGGCCGTGGAAGGCGAGGATGATTCTATAGATACCAGGAGACGAGACTACGAATGCAGCCAGCGGCGGTTCCCTTCTTTATTACGACGCTGCTGGTGCTGCCGCGGGAGGTGTCAATACATCCCAACAGGGCCTCGCTCGGATCGTGATCGACGTGTACGACCATCTCATGGACCAGCCAGCAGAGGGGGGCCGAGCTTTGGCCGGATGGCGAGCAACACCGAATCCACGCCCTCCCACTCCCAACTCTGAGGGGGGCGCATCAGCAGGCCATCCGCCTATCAGGCCAACATGCTGCTCAGAACAGAATGGAGATCGAGAGGCTCACCAGGGCCAGCCCTGCCAGGCCGGGCGAGCGCAGTCCGCTGGATCACCAACGGTGACTGTTCGGACACGTGCAGTGTTGATTGGCGAGATTGGAGCCGTTTCATCCCCGAATCTCCATGGCTAATCACCCAGAGCGCCCCACCAAGGTCTGCCCGGTCTGTGGGCGTCCGTTTCAATGGCGCAAGAAGTGGAAGGACGTCTGGGAGGAGGTGCGCTACTGCTCGGAGCGCTGCCGCCGCCGCCGTTCCAGCGTTGCCGATCCCGATGGGATGGCGTGAGCCAAGGCTGTCGCTGAGCCGATTCAGAAACACGACGGCGGAGTCTGCAGAACGGCCCAACCCAGCATTTTCCGTTTTCACCTGGTGTGGGCTACAAGGCCGGCGAGGGCTGCAGCGTTAGCGAAGGCGGAGGGGACGGCCATGGAGGTGTAGGGGCGCTGCCAAGGATTTCGGCCAACCCCTGGAGCCGGTTGGCTTCCACCTTGCGGCGCATCAACTCCAGAGATGTCGGGCGGTTCCGCTGACCACTCATCACGGCGATGGCTGCAGCTTATAAGCAAAGTCGTAGTAGTTGGAGGAAATTGAGATCAGGGCACCGGGCCGCGCCCTGCGCACAGCCCGTGCCAGCTGATCCATGAAGGTCGTGATCCGATCAGTGCGCCACTTCACCCCAGCCGGATCATCAGGATTGGCGGGCAACTTACGTCCGGTCTGCTTGCGACACAGCGCTGTTGTGAAGGAATCGTATCCAAAGTCGCGTGGCAGGCTCATGTGATCGTCAAACTGGATACCTTCTGCGTCGTACTGACGCACCACCTCAAGCACGAGATCGGTGATCAGCTGCTGGACCTCGGGTCGGAATGGATTGAGCCAAACCACCTCGCCCGCTGCGCTTGTGGAGGTCAGCCCGCCATCGCGCTTCTGGGTGAGCCAGGCGCGATGGCGCTTGGCCAGCGCCGAATCAGGCGGTGTCATGAAGCCAAATTCAAACCAGGGAATCACGGCAATCCCACGGCTGCGGCCGGCGCTGATGAACTCGCCGAGAAAATCCTGTCTCTGCAGACCTCGAAAGGTGAAATCCTGTAGTTGGCGCTGCTGACTGACCCGACTCGGATAATAGGTCAATCCGCTATTCCAGACCACGACATAAAGCCGATTAATTCCCAGATCCGCTAACTGATGGACCGCGGCCTGCATCCGGCCACGGTCACGCAGCACCGGCATGTCGTTGGCGGTGAACCAGACCCCGCGAAGCTCCTGCGGATGATCGGTTCCACCGTCAGCGAGCCAGACGTCCCAGCTTCGTGGTCAAGCCCATCCCTTCCACTTCCATGATCGAGAGACCGTAGGGAGCAATGCATCCAACCGGTGTCTCCCGATGGAGGCGGGCTGCCGGCAGTGGCTGACGCCCGAGCGAGCGGAGGGATTCATCACTGACGGCGGCCGAAGCCGTCACAGTCAGCTGGGGCCGATCAGGGCTGCTGTTCGAGCCTATCGATTTTCAGAAATCCATGGCAGCGGCGATTCCGGCAGAGCGCTATGGAGCGTCCCGGAACAGCAGCAGCGTGCGGCCAGCCGCGTCCTGGAGGAGCAGGTTGCGTTTGTCGATGCTCCAGCGCCGAACCTGAGCCAGGGCCTCGCTATAGCGCCGCTCAAAGGCCATCACCTCCGCAAGACAGGCCATCTGGGTGCTGGCGAGCCTGGAGAAGCTGAGCTCTTCTCCGGCGAGCTGGAAGGCCCCGATCAGCCGATTGCAGCCGTCCGTGCCACTGACGCGCTCCTGATCCACGGCCAGCATCAATTCCGGCGGCCGGCCGGGCGGCTCGATCAGGGTGGGACCACTGCTGTCCTGCAGCGCCTGGAGCTTCCACAGGGTGCCGCGCAGGGAAGGAGGGGCCATGGGGCGTGGTGCGGGGGCCGGTGAAGCGTTCGGGGAGGTGTTCGGCTGCGGGCAGCCCTGGCCGGGATGCACCCCCACAAAACGCTCCACCACCAAGGTGCGCTGCGGCGGCTGGCCCGGTTCGGCCGAGGGGCGGTTGGTGATCAGGCCCTCCAGGTTCACGAGCAGCTGCTGCCCCCTTCGGCCTGCAGGCTGCGCCTTGAGGTAGGCCCGCTCGAGGCGCCGGTAGTCCGCCTCCATCGCCACCGGCAGCCGCGCGCCGGTGGCGCAGAGCCGGATGGTGGCAGCATCGGCCTGGTAGCGGAACATCCCCGCCAGATGCAGGCGGGGATCGATGGGCTGCGGGGTCGCCAGGCGCTGCAGCCGATCGGGCTGGCGGGAGCGAATCGGCTCGCCCTGAAGATCGAGCTTGGCCAGGGCGGCACCGCCCTCAAGCGGCCGGAATAAGAGCGGAGCCTCCCGTCCACCGAGTAGCTCCAAGCGGTTGCTGCCGGGCTCGATCCGCCAGCGGCCGATGTCATCGAAGCGGTTCGGGGCCGGCCGGTCGAGGAAGGACTGGCGCAGTTGGAAGCTGCCATCAGCCAAGAGGTCCACCTGCCAGCGCGTCCTGCCGCCTGCGAAGGCCAGATCGCCGCGCCAGCTGGCCGGCAGGCGGCCGACCGGGAGGGAGGGCAGCAGCGGCCGGCCCGTTCCCGCCGCAACCAACTTGAGGCTGAGTGGCTGGCTGGGACCGCCCCTGAGCACGGGCGTGAAGGTGTCGGTGGTGAACAGCAACCGCTCGCCCTGGCGCACCGTGGCCCGCACCGTGTAGCGCCCTGCGGGTGTTACATCGCCGTCGCGGTAGGGGATCGAGAAGCGGAATGGCGGCTGACCAGCGGGCTGCAGGCGCACCCGCCCCAGCTCCCGGGCGGGAGCGTCGGCGATGGCGGTGTCGATCAGCACCGCCTCGAACACCGCATCCGGCGGCAGGGCGATGCGTTCCCGGTAGGCGGCAGTGCCAGACAGGCTGCCGGCCTGGGCGGGAAGCGGCATCGCCAGGGCCGCGAGGGCTGTGGCGCTGGAGGTCGTGATGGCGATCGTGATGGTGGTGGTGATGGAACGCAGCTGTCTCAAGGCATGCCCACGCGCAGGAACACCCTCACGATGGACCTTGGAGGGGCCGATGCCATCACGGCCGACATGGGGGGAGAACTGCACCGCTGCCCCGGCTGCTGCTGTGCCTGGTGTTCATCCATGCCGTGATCGGCAAGCTGACGGGCTTTGCCGGTGTGGCCGGTGCCATCGCGGCCAAGGGACTGCCGCTGGCGCCCGTGCTGCTGGTGGCCGACCAGTACAGCAGAGGCTAAGCAACGGATCTTTCCGGATCTGAAAAATGACGAGCCTCCCTGCGCCGATCGCCGAAATGTGGGGAATACCCCCCCCTAGTCTGCGTTCTTTTACGAGGAGCTCCGGGGATCAACAGAGTGTTGCAGGGAGCTGATTTTGAATTGCTGATTACGAATAGATTTTGCGAATTCTTTCGTGTCACTTCCTCAACCGCTTGATGGCTGATGATAGCTGTTGCGTAGTTTTTGCAGGCTTAGGGCTTAATCGACATTGCGTAGAGATATGAATAAGCGGCTATCGTACCTTTGAACCGCCACTAACCTAGGCAGGATTGCTGCTATGATTGAATGTGCCTAAGAATTTGAATGCCCTGTCCAGCTTTCGTCTCTCATCCCGTTCTCGGTGAAATTGAAATGCAAGGTTGCAATCAATCCTGGAAGAGAATGGCTGCGCTGAGTCGAGACATGCGCAACCTGGCCTAGCATCGACTAATATATACGCTCCTTGTTAACGGTTCGGAGAATAACGGTACTGCAGCCACTGCTTTAATTGAACCACAATATGAGCCCGGCCTTATCCGCCCTCACCCATTCTTGGGACTACCAGTCATCTTCAGCACCATGCTGCGAATTGCACTGCTTTCCAGCAATCTGACGCTAGATGCGGGTTCGACGCTCCAGAAATGAACCTAGACAGCGCGAATCCATGCCGCCCTACCCAACAGTAATCTGCTTATAAAGGAAGTGAATTGCTTGCCAAGACCAATGACAGCCGAATCAAACACCGGGAAGATATTTGATACACGACTTAATTTAGGCATCAATGGGCGGAAGAAAAAGCGCCTCAATTGGGTTATTTTAATCGTGACAGCCTTCATTGTCTCATGGCTCGGCATGCAGGCTTCACTCGCCTCTCCAGTCATTCTTTGGCAGCCCCCCTCCTGCAAGCTCACAGCTAACAGAACCAACCCACAGGAGGGAGAAATCAAAGGGGGACAAATTAGCTTCATTAATCCAGCGCGCACGAGTCTTCGGGTCGCATGCAATACCGAGCACAAGGACCTGAAGGTCACCGACACAAAGGTCACAGATCAACTCAGCAATGTCTCACCGGGAGACATCGTTAGCTTGGCTTACAAAGAAAGCGATGTCACCAGGGTTGACTCAGTGGCCATTCCGGCCACACACCACGAGCGGCTCGTAGCGTTAGGGTCCATGGCGCTATTACTCTTCACTGCTTCCGGCGTAGCGCTGTGGAGCGCTAGGGGCAATGTGCTCGCTCTTCGTGAGCTGTTCGTCGGAAGCGACAGACGCTTAAGCAACTCAAAATCCCAGGCGGTCTTCTGGTTCTTCATCCTTTTGACCAGCTACCTAGGCCTTACCTGCCTAAGAGTCGCTAAGGGTGGCTTTGATTTTGTTGGTGGCATATCAATCCCATCAAATCTCTTGCTGCTTTCTGGCTTCAGCGTTTTTACCTATGTGGGATCCAAAGCTATTACACAGGCCCAGGTCAATAGAGAACCCAACAGCAAACCTGCTGCAGCCGAGGGAAGTGCGAGCCTGGCTAACTATGTGACAGACGATGAGGGAAACACAGACTTCGGTGATTTCCAGATGAGCGTGATCACCCTGCTCGCCGGAACAATCTTCTTTCTACAGATTTTTAACTATATGGGTACTGTATACTTATCCAGAAACATTGAGATGCCAGATGTCGACCCAACCATTCTCTCACTTTTTGGTTTGAGCCAAGGCGGCTACTTGGCAAAGAAAGCGGCTCAAGCGACTGGTGGCAAGGATCCGAAAGCATCGAAGAGGCCTGGTACGCCAGATAATGCCTTAGTTGCAGGCGATAGCCCTAGACACGAACCTGGGGGTTGACAAAGCCTCGTAAATTGCTTCTCGATGAGGGATGCGCCAAGATAGATGAGAAACACGCCCGTACCAACGGACATCCGGAACAGCCGCACCTGAGCCGCCAGGCCCCGCTGGGGTCCGCAGCCGGTTGTGCTCACGCAAACCTATGAGGCTGATATCGCCGCGGGGAGTTGCTCGTCGCTCGTAGCGCTCCACCCCGGCCACGTCGCCCCGTTTGGAGGCGACAGTCAGAGCCTCAACCATCTGGCGCAAAACACCCTCTCCTTATTCAGGTGATGCAGGCACTGTAAGGTCAGGGTTAACCGGAACAGTTCCAACCGGTAATGGCAAAGATGTACCCTGAGGCTCTCCAATGCTCGATGCGCCGCTGCAGGCTGCACCATAAATGGAGCGCTACGGATAAAGGAAGGCTGGCTAAAACAATTAGGTAAGCCGTTAAACCATTTCAAGCATCATGACAACTGCACAGGATGTCGTTAAAGTCGCTACCGGGGAAATTGGTTTTGGCGAAACAACTGGAAACAATGTCACTAAATATGGCACTTGGTATTACGGGGTACAAGATGCTTGGTGCGCCATGTTTGTCTCTTATGTTTTCTACAAGGCGGGCATGCCGCTCAACATTGACACGCCGAAGGGCTTTGCTTACTGTCCCTCAGGTGTTGCCTGGTTTAAGAGTAATGAACCTTGGACATGGATTGAAAACAATTCAACTCCAAAAGTCGGAGACATCGTTTTCTACGACTGGTATCCAGGGACCTCGCAATCAGATGCATGGCATGTTGGAATTGTCGTGGCGATCAGCGGCTCTGGGCAAGTCACAAGCATTGAAGGCAACTACGGTCCATACCCTGCCACAGTCGCTAGGCAGATGCATCGGACGAATAATATCTATGGATATGCAAGACCCCCTTATAACGACGTAAGCACGACGGGAGACATGCCGCTCGCCTTAGTGTGGCCTGGAAGATATTTCACCTTGACAAGCCCCAACATGCAAGGGGGGGACATTCTGCAGTGGCAGCAAAAGATGATCGAAAAGGGCTACACTCTTGGCGATACAGGTCCATCAGGCAAGGGAGACGACGGCGAGTTTGGCCCCCTGAGCTCCAAAGCAGGCAAGGAGTTTCAGAGACAGAATGGACTTAAAGAGGATGGCATTATCGGACCCGATACCTGGTCAAAGCTATTCCAAACGGTTCCCTAAAGGCTATTGCAGTTTATAGGATTCCAGCTTTTACTCTGAGGAGTAACAATTTGCCATCCATTCGCTTATTGCTATTTGTGGGTTCCGTACTTGTCCTCCTCGGCAGCCCCGATCGTACAAAAGCCGAGCCATACCGTTTTCAGACTCCTTTACGCAATATTTTTTGCCAGATTGATTCCCGAGGTATAGCATGCGATTTAATCACCATTCCTGGGCCCAATGGTCAATCTAGCTGCAAACAAACCGATTGCAATGAGCTACGGTTTTTCTTGCCACCGACGGGCAGGGCATTTGCAGTGCCGCGCAGTGATAGCATGGCTTTTGTAGCAAAGAATAAGATCTCTTCTGGTACAAAGCTTAAGGCAATTTCAATTACCTGTATCATTTTTAACGACAGCTTGTCTTGCAATAACTTTTCGGACGGAAGTTTGGTTTTGAGGCGCCTTGGATATGATCTTAACATTAGCCCTCATCACTAATGACTGCAAGCAATGATTCACCGCATCCCATCCCGCCTTGTTTCTGGCTACGTCTTGATAGCCATTGCCATAGTCAGTAGTATTCTTACAACTCATGGACAACCAGCCAATGGACGGCCCCTGTGATAGTGAGCTCCCCACAAGACACTTCATCGTGTGTGGCCTCAAGGGCTTCGCAAATCCGCCGGTTGTTCTGTGGTTCGGCTGAACCTCCCTTCCTGAATTGTGGCTGCCCCTTGACCCCATCCGAACGGGTTATGCGCCCTATGAGGCACCCGTTACGGCAGCGCCCGAGGGCGACTCGGGGGAGCCACTGAATGAAGCCCACACGGAAGAAGCCCTTTCAGAAACTGAAGCTGGTCTCCCTGGCCTGCCTCACAGCTCTGGCCTGTCTGATCTGGTTCGCCCTGGTGCCCGCCTTTGCGCTGGAGGCCAACCGCCCGGCTGCTTGGTCGACCCGCGGGGCAAGCCGGCCGAACATCATTTTCATCATGGCCGATGACCTCGGCAATGCCGACCTCGGCTACCGGGGCAGCGATATCAAGACGCCGAACATCGACAAGCTGGCCCGGGAGGGTGTGCGACTCGAGTCCTTCCACGGCATGCCTGTTTGCACGCCGTCCCGGGCCGCCCTGATGACGGGCCGCTACCCGATGCGCTATGGCCTGCAGACCTTGGTGATCTTCCCCAATCACACCTACGGCCTGCCCACGGATGAACGGACCCTGCCCCAGGCGCTCAAGGAGGCGGGCTACCAGACCTCGATGGTGGGTAAGTGGCACCTGGGCCATGCCGACAAGAAATACTGGCCGCAGAACCGGGGCTTCGATCACTTCTACGGCAACCTCGTCGGCGAGGTCGACTACTTCACCAAGATGCGCGGCGGCATCGTCGACTGGCAGCGCGACGGCCAATTCCTGCAGGAGACCACCTACTACCTGCCGCTGATCGGCGACGAGGCGGTGAAGCAGATCGAGCGGCAGGACAAGACCAAGCCGTTCTTCCTCTACTTCGCCTCGCTGGCGCCCCATGCCCCCTATCAGGCCCAGAAGGCCGATGAAGACCGCTACGCCGCCAGCATCAAGGACCCGACCCGCCGCACCTATGCCGCCATGGTCACCTCGGTGGACGACCAGGTGGGCCGGATCGTGGCCGCCCTCGAGAAGCGGGGGATGCGCGAGAACACCCTGATCATCTTCTCCAGCGACAACGGTGGCCCCCGCAGTGCCGTGATCGCCAGCGGTGCCCATTCCCGCGAAGAGCGGGCCGAAAGCGGTGTGAAGGAGGGCTCCCTGCCGGCGAGCAACGGCAACCTGCGCGGCGGCAAGGGCAGCCTCTACGAAGGCGGTGTGCGTGTCCCAACGATCTTCAACTGGCCCGGCACCCTGAGGCCCGCCGTGATCAGTGAGCCGGCGCAGATGGTGGACATCATGCCCACCGCCCTGGCCCTGGCCGGCGCGGCACCGAACCCCGCCAGCAAGCCTCTGGATGGGAAGAACCTCCTGCCGATGCTCGCCGGAGGCAAACCCTCGCCCCACGACGACCTCCTGATCAACGTCGAAGCCTTCCGCGGCGCGATCATCAAGGGCCAATGGAAGCTGGTGAAGATCGCCCTGCTCCCGGGCAAGATCGAACTGTTCGACCTCAAGGCCGACCCCGGCGAGACGAACAACGTGGCCGAGCAGAACCCTGAGGTGGTGCGTGATCTCGAGGCCCGCTTACAGGCCTATGCCAAGCAGCAGAAGATGAGCGAGTGGTTGAAGGCCCAGCCCGACTACCTCGGTGCCCAGGGCGAGAAGACGATCCTTGACCCCGACTTCGACATCAATGACGGCGGACTGCCGCAGCAGAAGCCGGTGCTGCCCAAGCCATGAAGCTGCCAATCCGGTTCTTGGCGGTGGCGCTGGTGTGCCTGCTGCTGACCAGCGGCGCGATCTCAGGGGCCCGGGCCCGGCCCAGCCCAGCCGCCACACCCAGCGACGGCTCGGTGCTGCCTTTCCCGCCGGTGCCCAGCGCCAGCATCGCCAGACCACGGCTGCAGGATTCGGTGCACAAACGCCGCGCCCAGCCGCAGCACCTCAAAGCCGATGCGCCCAACGTGCTGATCGTCCTGCTGGACGACGTTGGCTTCGGCCAGGCCTCCACCTTCGGCGGCGAGATCAACACGCCCACCCTCAGCAAACTGGCGGGCCAGGGCCTGAGCTACAACACCTTTCACACCACCGCCATCTGCTCCCCCACCCGGGCGGCCTTGCTCACCGGACGCAATCACCAGCGAGTGGGCAACGGTACGATCGCCGAACGCGCCGTCGACTGGGATGGCTACACCGGCGTGATTCCGAAAACCTCGGCCACCATGGCCGAAGTGCTGCATCACTACGGCTACAAGACGGCGGCCTTCGGCAAGTGGCACAACACCCCGGCCGATCAGACCACCGCCATGGGGCCGTTCGATCGCTGGCCGACGGGCCACGGCTTCGATTACTTCTACGGCTTCCTCGCCGGTGAAACCTCCCAATGGGAGCCCCGCCTGGTGGAGAACACCACCGCCATTGAGCCACCACACGACAAGAATTACCACCTCAGCGAGGACATGGCCGAGCGCAGCATCGACTGGCTGCGTAAGCACCGGGCCTTCTCACCTGACAAGCCCTTCTTCCTCTACTGGGCCCCAGGGGCCGCCCACGGCCCCCACCAGGTGGGCAAGGAGTGGTCAGACAAGTACAAGGGCAAGTTCGATAGCGGCTGGGATGCCTACCGCGAGCGGGTGTTTGCGCGCCAGAAGCAACTCGGCTGGATTCCCGCCAACACCAAACTGACGCCCCGCACCGCCACCATGCCGGCCTGGGACAGCATTCCAGCGGCCCAGCGCCCGTTCCAGCTGCGGCTGATGGAGATCTACGCCGGCTTCGTGGAGCACGTGGATGCCCAGGTGGGGAAAGTGATCGATGAGCTCGAGCGCCTGGGGGTGCGGGACAACACGATCGTGATCTACATCTTCGGGGACAACGGCGCCAGCGCCGAAGGCCAGAACGGCACGATCAGTGAGTTGTTGGCTCAGAACGGCATCCCCAACACCGTCGAGCAGCAGATCGCGGCCCTGGAGAAGATGGGCGGCCTCGATCTGTTAGGCGGTCCCAAGACCGACAGCATGTACCACGCCGGCTGGGCCTGGGCCGGCAACACGCCATTCCAGTACACCAAGTTGATTGCCTCCCATTTCGGCGGCACCCGCAATCCGATGGTGATCTCCTGGCCCAAAGGGATCAAGCCCGACAAGACACCCCGGGCCCAGTTCCACCATGTCAATGACATCGCGCCCACGATCTATGAACTCATCGGCATCAAGCCGCCCACCATGGTGGATGGATTCAAACAGGATCCGATCGATGGGGTGAGCCTGGCCTACACCTTCGACAACGCCCAAGCGTCCACGCGCAAAAAGGTTCAGTACTTCGACAACAACGGCAGTCGTGCCATCTTCCAGGACGGTTGGCTTGCTGCCACCTTCGGCCCTTTGGTCCCCTGGCTGCCCGGCGCGCCAGGACTGGCCTCCTGGGATTCGGCCAAGGATAAATGGGAGCTCTACAACCTCAACGCTGACTTCTCCGAAGCCGATGATCTCGCCGCACGCGAACCGCAGCGGCTGGCTCAGCTTCAGAAATCCTTCGATCAGCAGGCCGTGGCCAACAAGGTCTATCCGCTGGGTGCCGGTATCTGGCTGCGGCTTCACCCGGAAGACCGGATCAAGTCGCCCTACAGGAGCTGGCAGTTCGATGCCACCACCACGCGCATGCCGGAGTTCACAGCCCCGGGACTGGGCCGGGAGAGCAGCACCGTGAGCATTGATGCCGATTTCAAGGAGAACGGCTCCGGCGTGCTGTATGCCCTGGGCGGATCGGGCGGTGGGCTCAGCTTCTACCTGGACAAGGGACAGCTCGTTTACGAGTACAACATGATGATCATCGAGCGTTACACCGCCCGCTCGAAGAACAAGATCCCCGCCGGCAGGCACCGCATCGACGTCACCACCAGCCTCGCCAGTGCCCAGCCGCTCTCGCCGGCCTTGGTGGTGCTGAACGTGGATGGGCAGGAGGTGGCGCGCACCACGCTGAAGCGCACCGTTCCAGCGGCCTTCTCCGCCAGTGAAACGCTTGATGTGGGCGTGGATCTTGGTTCAACCGTGTCGCTTGACTACTTTGATCGCCGGCCGTTCCGTTTCGATGGCACCATTCACAAGGTCGAGGTGAAGCTGAACAGTATTCGGAACTAACAGCACGATTCGGCTGAGCTGCCACCTCTAGACTAGCATCATTTGCCAATCACTCCATGCGGCCAGGAGATGGCCAGCGTTAGCCGGACATCTATGAGAAAAGCATGCGGTTACACCCTCTTGGCCCTATCATTCCTTGCCTGGGGCGCAATTCTTTCTTTGCCTCTCTTCCAGATTTCAGTTGGAGTGGCCGCAGCACTTACCACTGGGCTGATCATCACTAGCGAGGCAACCTTCTATCTCGGAATCGCGCTCTTGGGAAGAGAGGCGTGGGAGAAGATCAAGGCCTTCTTTAGGAAAGGACGCAAAGGTGGGCCATCTTGACATTGATTAGTTCATTGCCTTACTAGAGCGACGCGGCCCTGCTGGAGCGGTTGCGGGTGGTGGAGCTGCTCCCGTATCCAGATCAGGGCAGTCTTGGCAAAGACCCATTCGCCATCGGCCACTCGTGACGGATCAACGCCATCGAATGTGGCGCTGGGAAGGTAACCATTCAGGGGTCGGGATGCGCCGCCGCGCAAGTTCACGCCTGCTCGCCCATGGCTGAGCGAGCAAAGAAGCAGTGCAGCCTTTGCTGCTGAACTCAGGGATCCGGCAGCAGTGATGGCATCA
>Ga0209298_10000210_pt1 | contig 37511 bp, 34 predicted proteins | sample S_140806_EF_Meta_FD_187325 | JGI IMG/M metagenome (GOLD analysis project Ga0209298, IMG submission 187325) | Freshwater microbial communities from Lake Simoncouche, Canada to study carbon cycling - S_140806_EF_MetaG (SPAdes) (version 2) | ecosystem: Environmental > Aquatic > Freshwater > Lake ... | reverse complement strand
CTTGTACTTTGATGTATTTTAATTATAAGACTACTAAGAAAGTAGTTTATAAAAAGAAAAAACTTGAAGGTGGTGGTTCTCGTGTTATTGAGAAAGATGAGACATTTAATCCTCCAACAGAAATGATGGAAGAAGGTAACTTTGAGAAGATTGATAAAACAATTGACGTTTGGTATGAAGGTATTATGGTAATGGGTACCAATATTATTTTGCAGTGGAAGTTATCTGAGAATATGGTTCGTCCTAAGTCAGCATCTCAACACGCATTGCCAAACTACGTAGCGTGTGCTCCACGTATGTATAAGGGAGTTATTGAGTCATTATGTAGAAGGATGATACCGTTTGCTGACTTGATTCAAATTACGCATTTAAAATTACAACAAGTTATTGCTCGTACTGTGCCGGATGGTGTCTTTATTGATGCCGATGGTTTAAATGAGATTGACTTAGGTACGGGTAATGCATATAGTCCTGAGGATGCTTTAAGATTATACTTCCAAACAGGTAGTGTAATTGGTAGAAGTTTTACTCAAGATGGAGATTTTAACAACGCAAGAGTGCCTATCACTCAGTTAAACTCTAATTCAGGTGCTGCTAAAACGCAGATGTTGATTACAAATATGAACCACTACATTGATATGATTAGGTCTGTGACCGGTCTTAACGAGGCAAGAGATGGTTCTAACCCTGACCCTAACTCATTGGTTGGTCTACAGAAGTTAGCTGCATTAAACTCTAATACAGCTACAAGACATATACTTGATGGTTCATTGTTCGTTTATCGTTCATTAGCAGAGGCTCTTACTTATAGAGTAGGAGATATTTTAGAATACGCTGACTTTAAAGACGAGTTTATCAATCAAATTGGTAAGTACAATGTTTCTATTTTAGAAGACATTAGCGACCTTTATATTTATGACTTTGGCATATTCATTGAGGTTTCACCTGATGAAGAGCAAAAAGCACAACTTGAAGGTAATATCCAAATGGCATTATCTAAGGGTGATATTAACCTTGAAGATGCTATTGACATTCGTGAGATTCGCAATATTAAACTTGCTAATCAGTTATTGAAGATGAAGCGAGTTAAGACTCAAGAGCGTTTAGAAAAGAATGAAATGCAGAAGCAAGCAATGATGTCTCAACAACAATTGAAGGCTCAAGAGATGGCAGGGCAAGTTGCAATGCAGAAAATTGAGTTGGAAGCAAGGGCTAAGATGCAGATTAAACAAGCTGAGGTTGCATTTGATATTCAGAAAATGGAGAAAGAAGCAGAGATGAAGTCTCATCTAATGCGTGAAGAGTTCCAATACAATATGCAATTACACGGTATGGAGGTTGGGACTTTAGATAAGAGAGACCAAATGAAAGAGGATGCAAAAGCCAAAAGAATTAGCCAACAAAATACCGAGCAATCTAAGTTAATTAACCAAAGAAAGAACAACTTACCTCCAATGAATTTTGAGTCAAATGAGGATAGCTTGGATGGGTTTGACTTAGCTGAATTTGAGCCTCGTTAAAATGTCGAAATTTTTATCTATTTTTGTATAAATAAAATCAAATCAAATGGAATATAAAGTTAGAGCCGTAGAAATACTTGAACCTAAAAGTGTTCAAGAGGTGGAACAACAATTACTTGAGAAACACGAAGAGTCGTTAACTCAAGAAACCAACGAAACAGAGAAAGAGGTTATAATAGACCCAATACCTGCAGGCGTTGATTTAAAAGATGAAGATGTTCTTTCATATATTGGTAAGAGATATAACAAGCAGATTAATTCATTGGATGAATTGGTAGCTGAGCGTAAAGAAGCTGAGCAATTACCTGAAGATGTAGCTGCTTTTATGAAATATAAGCAAGCCACAGGACGTGGGTTTGAAGATTTTGTCAAATTGGGAAAGGATTTTGAAAAAATGGACCCTGACCAATTGCTTAAAGAATACCTTGCTTCCACACAGGAAGGTCTTGATAGTGATGACATTGAGACGTTAATGGATGAGTACAAGTTTGACGTTGAGTTAGACGATGAGTCAACCGTTAAAAAGGCAAAAATCGCAAAAAAGAAAGTTCTTGCTGAAGCTAAGAAATACTTTACTTCTCAAAAGGAACAATATAAAATGCCCCTTGAGTCAAGAATGGCATTCGTTCCGGATGAAGAAAAAGAAGTGTACGAAAGCTATAAGCAATATACCCAACAGGCAAAGACCATAGAAGAGGAGAACAATCGTAAGCGTCAATGGTTTGACCAAAAGACGAACGATGTTTTTAGCGGAGAGTTCAAAGGTTTTGAGTTCAATGTTAATGACAAGAAGTTCACGTTTGCTCCGGGAGACGCTAATGAGTTGAAAAAGAACCAAGCTACACCACAGAACTTTATTAATAAGTTCTTAGATGAGCAAGGTTTGATGAAAGACGCAGCAGGCTATCATAGGTCGTTGTCTATAGCAATGCATCCTGACAAATTTGCTAAGTTTTTTTATGAACAAGGGATGGCTGACGCTACTGATGATGTTACTCGTAAAATCAAGAACATCAATATGTCAGATAGAAAAGCCCCTGAAGTTGGTAAATCAGCTGATGGATTTCAGGTAAAAGCTGTAAACCCTGATTCAGGTAGAAACCTGAAAATACGCAGTATAAAAAGAATATAAACAATTAAAATTTTAAAAAAATGGCAAGTGCACTTTTAAGTACCCCTACCTATGCCCTGCAGCCCTCTGCAGAACAGGTAGCGTTACAGACAAACTACATTACCAACTTCAACTTCTTGAATCAATATCTTCCGGATACTTATGAGAAAGAATTTGAGCGTTATGGTAATAGAACAATCGCATCATTCTTACGTATGGTAGGAGCAGAGATGCCTTCTAACTCTGACCAAATCAAATGGGCAGAACAAGGTCGTCTACACATTAAGTACACCAACTGTACTTCAGCAGCAGCAGCAGCAGCTTCAACTGCTACTTTCACTGTAGCTGATAGTGGTGTTACTTACATCGCTATCCGTGTTGGACAAACTTTGATGATTCAAAACAACTCATCAGGTGTTTTCAACAAGGCTATCGTAACAGCAGTTCCTTCAGCAACTACTTTCACAGTAGCTTACTATGAGACTGCAGGTCAAGCATTCGCAGTTTCTACTCAATGTACTGTATTCATTTATGGTTCTGAGTTCAAAAAAGGTACTAACGGAATGGTTGGTTCTTTAGAATCTGAAGATGACATCTACAGCAACAACCCTATTATCATCAAAGATAAGTATGCGGTTAATGGTTCTGATATGGCTCAAATCGGTTGGGTTGAAGTTACTACTGAGAACGGTGCTACAGGATACTTGTGGTATTTGAAATCAGAGCACGAGACTCGTTTACGTTTTGAAGATTATTTAGAGACTGCAATGATTGAAGCAGTTCCTGCTGCATCTTCTTCAGGTGCTGCAACTGCAGGATACATTGGTTCTCAAGGTATCTTCTACGTAGTAAACAACCGTGGTAACGTTTGGGGTGGTGGTACTCCGACAACTTTATCTGATTGGGATTCTATCGTTTCTCGTTTAGATAAGCAAGGTGCTATCGAAGAGAACGTAGTATTCGTGAATCGTGGTTTAAGTTTCGATATTGACAATATGTTAGCTACATTGAACGGCTACACTTCAGGTGGTGTTGCTCAATCAGCTTCATTCGGTCTTTTCGACAACGATGTTGATATGGCGTTAAATTTAGGTTTCACAGGATTCCGTAGAGGTTATGACTTCTACAAGTCTGATTGGAAATACTTAAATGACCCAACTATGCGTGGTGGTTTAAATACTACTGCTGCAACTGCAACCGGTACTATCACAGGTTTGATGGTTCCTGCAGGTTCTACTTCAGTGTACGACCAAATTATGGGCAAGAACGCTAAACGTCCTTTCTTACACGTTCGTTACCGTGCTTCTGAAGCTGAAGACCGCAGATACAAAACTTGGATTACAGGTTCTGCCGGTGGTGCAACTAACAGCGACTTGGATGCAATGGAGGTTAACTTCCTTTCTGAGCGTTGCGTATGTACCTTGGGTGCTAACAACTTCGTTTTATTCCGTTACGGATAATAAAGGAAGAAAATTACAGGGAGGGTGTCTTCAAAGACACTCTCCTTTTTTAAAAATTAAATCAAATTAAATTAAATACAAAATGGCAAAAAGTATAACATCTGTAGACAAAGTCTATAAGTTGAAAATAGGAAACCCGCTATCTTACACGTTAGCGTCAAGGAATCACCCTCGTTTTCCACTAATGTGGTTTGACGAGAAGAACAATATGAATCGTGCATTAAGATATTGCACAAACCAAAAGTCCCCATTTGAGGACGAACAAGACGGAAACTTTATTATTGAGCCTATCATTTTTGAAGATGGCTTTTTAAGAGTTCCAAGAACAAACCCTGTATTGCAGCAGTTTTTACATTACCATCCCTTAAATGGCAACATTTTTGTGGAAGTAGATAAGGAGAAGGATGCAGCAGAAGAGGTTCAAGATTTGGACTTAGAGATTGAAGCATTAGTTGAAGCACGTCAGCTTACAACAGACCAATTAGAAACTCTTACGAGAGTAATGTTTGGTAAAGACCCATCTACCATATCTACTGCTGAATTAAAGCGTGATATATTGGTATTTGCTAAAAGAGACCCAAGAGAGTTCTTGAACATATTGAATGACCCTGAATTGAAATTTCAAGCCAAGGTTCGTACATTCTTTGAGAACAAATTATTGATATTAAGAAATGGTGAGAAAGAGGTATGGTTTAATACTGCCACCAACAAAAAGAAGATGTTATCAGTTCCGTTTGGAGAAGACCCCTATGAGATGGTCGCCCACTTCTTACAGAGCGATGAAGGTATAGACTCTCTAAAGATGTTAGAAGCAACTTTAGGTTAGTAAATACTGATTATTGATTGATGATTAGAAAGAGGGGGCACTTATTGTGCCCTCTTTTTTTTTATGTATATTTGTAAAAAAAGAACTAATGATAAACTCAGTAAGAAATGCGGTTCTATCTGTGTTGAATAAGAACAACTACGGATATTTATCTCCTTCTGATTTCAATTTGTTTGCTGCAAACTCACAGATGGAGATATATGAGGAGTACTTCAGTAATTATAATAAAGTTATAAATGCTGAAAATGCTCGTATGTCAGGTGTAGATTATGCCGATATTGAGCAACCAATTGCGGAGGTATTAGAATATTTCTTACGCACAGATTATCTTACAAAAATCTCGGCTAATAAATTCTCAATGCCTACACCTGCAACTACAGGTTATGATACCTATATGCTTTTAGATGTAAAGTGTAAACCAATTATCCTTAAAACCGGAACTAATACTTCCGTAGTTTCTAATCAATTGGTTGATAGTGCAGGTGGATTTTCATCATTAGATATTTCAGCAGGAGATGTAGTAACAAATTTAACTACAGCATTAGTATCTACAGTGGTATCAGTAGTAAGTAATACGGTCTTACAATTAGATTCAAATATATTTTTAGCTTCAGGAAACGCTTATGCTATTGTTTCTTCTGCTACTGTTGTTCAAGCGGAAAAAGTAATTAATAATAAACTTGCTTTATTGGTTAATTCTAATTTGACTCAACCAACTAAAGAGTTTCCTGTTTACGCATTACAAGGCACAGAATTGACTTTCTACCCTATAACGATAAGTAACAAGGGTCAAGTGCAAGCAACCTATTTTAGGTACCCTAAAGTTCCAAAATGGACCTATATCACATTGGCTAATGGCGAGCCGGTATTTGACCAATCACAAAATGATTATCAAGACTTTGAATTGCCTCCTGAAGATGAGTATAAATTAGTGACTAAAATACTTGAATATGCAGGTATATCTATTCGTGAGAACGAGGTTACTCAATTTGGTATGGCAGAACAACAACACGAACAGCCTACATTCAGTATGCAACAATAAAAAATTTAAGATATGGCATATATATCACAGTATCAATATTATGAGAATGGAGGTGTGGTACCCGAAGATAAAAATTGGGGGTCTTATCAGTTTATAAGTCTTACAGATATTGTAAACAACTTCTTGCTAATGTATGCAGGAAACCATTCATTAGTAAATAACGAAGAACGTTACAAGGTATTGTTCCACGCAAAACGTGCAATTCAAGAATTGAACTATGATGCTTTTAAAGAAATTAAAGTATTAGAGTTAACAGTACCTGACAACTTAAGATTTATTCTTCCATCTGACTATGTCAATTGGGTTCGTGTTTCTTTGTACAAAGATGGTTGGTTAAGACCATTATCCGAAAACATCCAAACACTTTCATCTAAGGCTTATCTTCAAGATAATACAGGTCGTATTTTATTTGACCAATACGGAAACGCATTAAGTCCTCAGTATTCTGAGATTGACTATGACAGATTAAGCAAGATTAAGAAGAGCATATATTTAAACCAAGGCAATCAGTTCAATGGTCAATTGGGATGGAACTATGATGGGATGTGGTACTTTGAAGGGAACATTGGAACTGCTTATGGTTTAAATACAGAGACAGCAAACTTTAATCCAACTTTTAATATTGATAGAAAGTCAGGAGTTATTAACTTTGATTCACCTATGTCAGGATTGTCTTGTATTCTTGAGTACGTATCTGATGGTATGGAACAAGGAGACAATTCTTTGATTACGGTAAACAAGTTATTTGAAGCATATATTTACGCAGCTATTGAATATGAGATACTAAGTTCTAAACTTGGTGTCCAAGAATATATCATTGCTCGCTCTCGTAAAAAGAGAAAGGCTTTGTTAAGTAATGCTAAAATAAGAATTAGTAACATTCATCCCGGCAGACTCTTAATGAATATGAGAGGTATGGACAAGCAAATAAAATAAAATGGCAAATTTTACAAGAAACTTTATAGCAGGCAGGATGAATAAAATCGTAGACCAACGATTACTTCCTGAAGGTGAGTATATAGATGCTATGAATATTAGGATGGGTTCAACCGAGAACTCTGAGATGGGGGTAATTGAAAATACAAAGGGGAATCTTCCTCTTACTTCGTTAACTTATATTGATGGTACGCCATTAAGTGCTAATGCAAGATGTATTGGTGCCATTGAAGATAGTGCTAATGAAACCATTTATTGGTTTGTACACGACTCTGATTTTTCTGTAGGGGCTACAGGAAAACTTGATTTAATTGTTTCATTTAATGTATTTACAAGCATATTAACTTATCACGTTATTAGCATTAATGATGGAGGAGACGTTAATACTTTGTTAAATTTTAACGAAAATTACCTTATTACAGGAGTAGATATATTGAATGATTTATTGTTTTTTACAGATGATTATAATGCTCCAAGATTCATTAATATAAATAGGAATTACGCCAACCCTATTGGAAATATAGACCAAATAACAGCAGAGTCTTTATTGGTGATTAAAAAACCACCGGTTCAATCTCCGGCAGTTGAGCCAATTGTAACTAATGGGCAAGAAAATTATTTAAGTACACGATTTATTTGTTTTGCTTATAGGTACCAATATATTGATGGGGAGTATAGTGCTACATCGCAGTGGTCTCAACCTGCGTTTGTACCTAATCCTTTTAGCTTTAGTGTTGAGAGTTTTCTTAATGAAGGAATGACCAATTTCTGCAACTCTGCAAGAATCACATATAATTCAGGAAGTTCTCTTGTTATTGGCATTGATTTGCTATTTAAAAGGTCAGATGGGATTGTTATTAAGGTTATTGAAAAACTTAATAAACACAATTTAGGTCTTGCAAATAATACAGAGTACCAATATACATTTACTAATAGCAAAATATTCACCATATTATCTGAGTCTGAGTTATTAAGATTGTACGACAACGTACCTCGATACGCTAAGGCTCAAACTATTATGGGTAATAGATTAATGTATGGTAACTATGTAGAAGGATATAATTTAGTTGATGAAGGAGGAAGTCCTATAAAATTTGAGTACACAACAAATTTAGTGTCTGCTCCAATAGGAAGCAACAATATTGACGATGGTCTTGCTTCAGGAAATTATTCTATTAATGGCAGTGTCAACATAGCCAATGCTACTGTTACTTTTGATTTAGCAGGACAAAATTTAGTAGCAGGTTCTGCAATTAATGTAGAGATAGGTATTGCTCACGCTCAATTTACAGGAACATCCCCTTATCCTACAGAAATTACTGATGAGGTCAGATTAAACTTTGCATTCTTTTTGTCAACCACATACACATCTGTATATGCATTGGCAACAAGCATTGAGTTTCAAAACGCTGTAGGTACTGCAGCTAACATACAACCGGTGTCAACAGCTTGTACAGGTACAACATTTACCGATTCATTTAACTGTGCTATTCCTAATAACTTAAACGCTTTTACTAAAAACGGAAGTGGTATAAGTGCAGTAGGTCAGCCCGTTGCAATTATAACAAGCCCTGCAAGTTCTGTGATTGGATTGCAGTTTCCGGCAATGAGATATGCTAACAGTGCATCTCAAACAATATATGAATATTATAGTGTTACAATAGCTGAGGCTACATTTCAAGAAATAGCTAACCCTCAAAGTTTACATAGTAATCGTGATTATGAGATTGGTATAGTTTATATGGATGAGTTTAACAGAGCAACAACTGCACTTGTTAGCCCTAATAATACAGAACACGTACCTTGTGGATTGTCTGCATTTAAAAATTCTATTCAAGTAACAATACCACCAACTCAACATCCTCCGGCTTGGGCAACAAGATACAAGTTTGTTATTAAGCCTGACGAAGAAAATTACGAAACAATTTATGTAAGTATATTTTTTCAGGACCCATTAACAAACAATGCTTACTTCTTGCTTGAAGGCGAGAATGCACGCAAAATTGAGGTGGGAGATAGATTGATTGTTAAAGCTGATTCTAATGGAGCAACCACATCTTGTGTGTATGCAACTGTTCTTGAGAAACAATCTCAAGCATCAAATTTTATTGAGATTAAAAGCGAGTTAGACCCAACGGTATTGATACCAATTCCTGCAGGCGTATATATGAAGATTAATCCAAATAGTTTTAATATTATTCAGGATGAGTTAGCTATTATTGCTCCGGGAAAAGTTACTGTTACAGCACCAAGGGGTTCAGGTCCGGCTCCTATTTTATACTATCCAATGAACCGCTATGACACCGCTACATCTGCTTGGGTTGATTATAGTGTTCCCGCAGGTAGTAGGATTGTATTAAGTTTTAAGCAAACAAGAGGTGGTGTTGGAGATAGTTGTGAGGAAAGAAGAAGTATGTTAGAAAAAACGCTTATTGCTTCCAATGATTACGATAATATGTATGATTGGTGGATAGGAGATGATGTTGAGCAATTTTTAAATGATGGTTCAAGATATGCAGGAGCAGGACAATGTGTGCCTGATAATAAGTTTATTGCCGGTATTACAAATACTTCAGGAGATATATTAACTGATTTATGTTTTAATTATTATAAATTTTATAGAAATATATCTACCAATCAATTACAACTAATGGTAACGGGAACATTCCCTTGTACCGGTATTGGTTATCCAAATTCTCGTGCATCTAATGTAGAAACTAATATTACTGTGTTCCGCTCGGATAAAACAGTCATATTTGAAACACAACCAAGTGATGCATTGCCTGATGTATTTTTTGAAAATGAAATGTCATTCCCAATTATAGATGGAAATCATATGGGTAATCTTCAAGACCAAGATATTACATTAGGAATAGCTGCAATTGTTGATACTAAATTTTTTAACTGCTTTGCTTTTGGAAACGGAGCAGAAAGTTATAAGATTCGTGACTCAATTATTGGTGGGTCATTTAATTTTGGAAACAGAGTTACAAGCGTATCTGCTCAAGACTATAAAGAGTCAGATAGATTATCTGACATTACATATAGTGGCATTTATAATGCTGAGTCAAACGTAAATAAACTAAATGAATTTAATTTAGGTTTACTAAACTATAAACACTTAGAGACTTCTTTTGGAGAAATCTTTATGATGGACGGAAGACAAACTGACGTTCTTGCATTACAAGAAGACAAAATTTCTTATGTATTAGCAGGCAAAAACTTGCTATCTGATTCAACAGGAGGAGGAGCCGTTACATCAGTACCCGAGGTATTAGGTACGCAAATTGCTCGTACTGAGAAGTATGGTATTAGTTTTAATCCTGAGAGTTATGTTCAGTGGGGGTATGATAGATATTTTACAGATGTAAAGCGTGGTGTTGTTATACAACTCCGTGGTAACTCATATTCTAATGATGAACTCAAAGTTATTTCAGAAATGAATATGAGAACTTGGTTTAGAGATAACTTCAATGAAACTTTTAATACTCAAAAACTTGGAGGCTTTGACCCGTATATGAATGAGTATGTATTGTCAAGCAATACAAGAGACCTTCCATATAATCCAACTTGTTTAGGATGTGGCATTTCTCAAGCATTTACTTTAAGTACATTGGCAGAAGAAACTAAAACAATTGTGTATTGTGTTGATTTAGGTCCTACAGTTGGATTAACTGATATTGATTATAACTTAACAACAATTACTGCCGGTTCTCAATTTGAAATAGCAATTGATTACGATGGTACAACTGACACTACAGGATGGATAAATACTAACGGAACATTAACTTTTGATAAAAATAATATATCAGTAGAAATTGTAACAATTACTATCAATTACACAGGTGATATGGTATTAAATGTACTTGCTAATTGTTGTCAAGCTGCTACATTAACTATTGTTCAAGTAGTGCTTACAAATGATTATGATTCAGGAGATACCATACATACTCAATATAGATATGTAGATGGAGCATTTGTTTCTCCATTACAATCAAGCCTTGTAACATTCTCATCAGGAATAGATAATCCACTTGTATCAAGATATAACGTAACTACAAACTATGTTGGAACAGGAGCATTTCCTCCTGCGGGAAGTACAATGACATTAATTTCAAATCAATTTGCTACTGATACATTTGTATTTAACCCTGCAACTGATGATTTTAAATATCTTGTTTCAGCAACTTTATATGGCAATAATACTACTGATATAAATATATTATTAGGATTAGCTACAACAGCAACTCCTAATCAAGGTGGTGGAACAAATAATTTTGCAGATTTTACTGTACCTGCATTAAATACATATTTGTATTTAATTTGGGATTTTAGAGCATCTATTGCATCTACTTTATGCTATTCAGATGTGAGTGCAACGGATGCTTGTTGTGGATGTGGAACACCAATACCTGAGTCTTACAATTGTATTTCAGGGACTTGCGTAGACCCGGGTGACGGAACAGGAACATATCCATCTTTGGCTGCTTGTGAGTCATCTTGCTCAGCACCTACAACAGTTCAATTAGATTGGAACGTAGGAAACCAATCAGGCGGTGCATTAACAGTATTTAATAACGTTGGGTCTCAATTACTTAATATTACTTCTACTGCAGGTAGTGTTCAATCAGGAACAATATATCCATTATTAACTGAGTTACCTTATACCATTCGTGGAGAGTGGGTGTCAGGTTCAGGAAATATTATACATTTTAACTTATGTGATGTATTAGATGGTGGAACAATATATACAAGTGCAGCAATTACTATTGTGGAAGAATATGAAGATTATTTAGTAAATCCAACTCCATTATATGCTCTTGTAAATTTAAGAGCACAAAATGTAGCACCTCCAACCTGTCCCGTATAATTAAATTAAAATATAACAAATGGCAACAAGTTCATCATATTATCTAAATGCACCTTCTCTTGGGTCAGCAACTGCTATATTTACAGATGAAGCATTAACTACTTGTGCTCCTAATGGATTTTATTCTAATGGAAGTATAGTTAGAGAGCAGGTAGAGTGTAATCTTTTGCCTCAACAAACTTGCCCATCTTGTGCGACTCCTTGTGGAACAAGTATATCAGCAAGTGGAGAACAAGGCGTTTATTTGCTTGATTTAGGGACAGGGACTGATGTTGGTGCAGTTATAGTTAGATTTGACCCATATAGCGTCCCTGATGGCATTAGAGCCATACTCGGAAGCACTACTTATAATAAATTGACTTCTTCTGTAGATGGTTTACACCAAAGTAGTACTTCAGGGCATTTTACTTACGTTGGTCAAATAAGTGCTGATTGCGGAATATCAGGAACAACTTATCCGACATTAACAGAATTTAGTTATGATGGAACATCTTTTGTTGCAACAGGTGATACCCAAAGTATTACTGTATCTGCAGGAGATGTTTCCTTAGGAGCAACTGCTCCGGGGAATTGTTTAATGGTTATCCCAAAACTTACAGCATCTCCGTCTGTTATTAATTTTGAGGTGGTTGGACCTTGTTCCGGAACGGCTTGGGCAATATCTGTTGATTGTCCTGTAATGCTTACAGGATTTAGTTCAAGTGTTAATGCTGTATCTTCAATTGCTGCGTGTGCTTTGTTTGAAACTGTTACTTATTACAATGCATCATTAGCAAGTACTCCGGGAACAGTTGGGTTATATGACTTTGTATATGCTGATGCTTATGGCTCAACGCCATTAAGTGCAGGGTATTATAAAGCTACGGGGTCAATTACAGGCAGCAATGATTGGTTTCAAGTAAGTTCAGCAGGAGTAGTTGTAGCTTTAGGAGTTTGTGCAACACCTCCAACAACGGCTTCTTTGGCTTGGTCTTATAGCGAAACAGGTGGTTCAGTAGGTTCAATGGATTTGTATGTTAATGGTTCTATTGTTGAAAGCAGAAGTTCTACCGCAAATGGTACATATGCAGTTTCGTTAGGAGATACCATTAATGTTGAAGTTACAGCAAGTGCGTGTGCCGGAGTAGATATTAAAGCTAATGCATATTGTGCAGGAATAATAGTAGATGCATCTTGTGCTAACGTCTCTACTTCATTATTTACTTCAGTATATACCGTAGTTAGTGGAGATTTAGGAACAACATTACATTTAGATACATTCTCACATTGCGATAGCGGATGTGTGTAAAATAAATAATTATGCCAAATAATACATTAACATATAGTGATATGGTCGGAGGATGGGTATCCTTCTACTCTTTTTACCCTGATTGGATGTTAGGAATGAATAACTATTTCTATACATTTAAAGGAGGCGACCTGTATCGACATAACGTAAACTCTGAAAGAAATACGTTTTATAAACCTTGGTTTACCAAAATAGGCAATCCGGGAGGAGCGTTTACTCCTACTACCTTACAAAGTGTATTTAATACAGCACCTCTTGAGAATAAATTATTCAAGACAATTAACCTGCAAGGAGATGCTAAGTGGGGTGTTGCATTAGAAACCGACCTGCAATACTCAGGATTTATACAAGAGGCTTGGTTTGAGAAGAAAGAAGCAGCTTATTTTGCTTTTGTGCGTAATAATTCAGTGGGACAGCTTGCTCTTAGAAGTGTCAATGGTATAGGCAAAAGCTATCAAGTAACAGGTGGTAATATCATTAAATTTGTTATTGGAGTTGCTATAGGCAACATTATTAGCATTGGAGACTATTTATATTTTTCCGTATCTCCTTATACCACTCCTATATTGTGTGGAAAAGTGACAGCCATTACAGTAGATTTACCTAATGGGACAAACCAATTAACTATAGATACAACCATACCGGGAACAACTGTTATTCCTATTCAAGATGCGTTTTTCTTATATATTAAAAATTCAGTTGCTGAGTCTCACGGAGTCTTAGGACATTATTGTACTTTTAGTATAGAAAACACGTCTAATAGTAAAATAGAATTGTTTGCGGTACAGTCAGACGTTATGAAAAGTTTTCCTTAAATTTAATATCTTTGTAAGAATATGGAATTATATATACGAGAACTGAACGAAACCGATTACGATGATATTCTCGTAGGATGGTGGAAGCAGTGGGGATGGGAACCTCCTCAAAGAGATTTTCTTCCTCGTGATGGTAGAGGTGGTATAATCATTTATGATGATAAAACGCCTATATGTGCCGGGTTTATGTATATGACTAATTCTAAGGTAGCTTGGGTAGATTGGATAATATCAAACAAGGAATATACCAAGAAACCACAAAGAAAAGACGCCATTAAGTTATTGGTGTCAGCATTGACTGATATATGCAAAACGGCAGGCAATAAATATGTTTACGCATTAATTAAAAACGGAAACCTTATGGACACTTATGAGCAACTTGGTTATATCAAAGGTGATTCTTATACAGGTGAAATGATAAAAGTATTATAATATGGCAGCATTTACAACTATCGCAGCAGGAATAGGATTGGCAGCAACCGCAGCCTCTACTACTATGTCTTTTGTACAAGCAGGCAAACAAAAAAGTGCACAGCGTCAAGCTGAGCGTGATGCTGATGAAGCTATGCAAGCAGCACGTAAAAAGTTAGAGACAAATTTTTATGCTCAACAAGGTATCAAAAAAGAACCTTACGAGTTAGAAAGAGAAGCATTACTTTCTCAAGGTGCTCAGGCTATTCAAGCAGGTGTAGAAAGCGAAAGAGGAGCGGCAGCAACAGCAGGTCGTGTTCAATTAGCACAACAAGAAGGACAAGCAGGAATTAGAAGTGCAATGGGTCAAGAAATGACTGCATTAGAAAATAAACAATTAAATGAACAAAGTCGTCTTCGTGATATTGGTGTTCAATTAGATTTAGGAGAAGTATCAGGTGCTCAATTGGCTGCGGCAAATGCAGCAGAATTAGGGGCTCAAGCTACTCAACAAGGATTCCAAGGTGTTACAAGTATGGCAAGTCAACTTGCAAGTTTTGCTCCATTGTATGAGAAGTCTGCCGGTGCTCGTCAATTTAATAGAATTGAAGGTATGGCAACAAGACAAGATGGACTAACTCCTGAACAAACTCAAGCAAAAATTGCAGGATTAGGAACGGTTGGAGGAACAGACTTTAGTAAGGTTGGCAGTATGAATAGAATGCAATACCAAGATTTTATGGGTAAGCAGAATCCTGATACACTTAGAATGTTAAGACAACAAGGTCTTGATATGTATGGGTTTAATCCTTTTAAAACATCGACTTACAAAAGTATTTTTTAGTAGAAAATTAAAACATTTAGTTGATGGCAACATATTATAATTACGCAGAACGGAACGCAAATAGCCAAGTCAATTGGGCTGAAGTCGGTAAAGGCATATCTGATATGCTTAAAGACGAAGTAAAGATTCGTGAAGAAAAGAAAAGTGCAATTGATAAGGCAACTCGAGAGTTTCAACAAACTTTAGATAATGCTCCTCAAGGGCAATTCCAAGATGCCAATAAGTTTACCAACGACTATGCTCACTCTATGATGGAGCAACAAATGATTGACAATAGACTATTGAAGTCAGGTCAAATGAAATTGCAAGACTTTACTTATAGAAGACAAAACTATGTAGATGGAACAAGCACATTATTTGATTTACAGAAGTTGTATCAAGACAACTATAAGTCAAAGATGGAAGGTGTTCAAAGCGGAGAGTTTCAACCATTGACAAGTGCTAATATGGCTTCAGTTGAAGGCTTTGCTGATTTCTCAAAATCAAAAGCAATAATAGACCCTGCAACAGGAGTTGTTAATGTTGGTATAATGAAACCAAATGCACAGACAGGTGTGATGGAATTAACTAATGATGTGGCTCCGGTTAATGTTATTAAAGGAAAGATATTAGCAAACATCCCTGCTTATAAGGTTGATGATGCAATGAACAGTACAGTTAAAAATTTTGGAGACAGAATTGAATCATTATATGATATTGCAACTAAAACAAAAGCAGGCACTATTACTGAATTAGTTGGTATAGGTGCATTAGAAGCATCTAAAAATCCTGCATTTAAAGATGAAATAAGTCAATTTAATAAAGCAATAGACCAAACAATTGATGGATATTTTGCAGACCCTTACCACGTATCTTCTGTATTAACAATGAATACAGGTAAGTATGATGCTACGTCATTTACATATGACAAGAATGATAAAGACCCTAATAAAATATTATTAAAGATTAATCAAACTACGGGTCTTCCTATTTTAGACGAGTCAGGTGCTAATTATAAAGCCCAAGAAAAGGAAGCGAGAGATTGGGTACGCAGTACATTGTTGGCTAAGATTGATTCTAAGAAAACTATTAAAGAAACAGGAACAATTCCTTATGGTCCTCAACCACAACAATGGCAGTATCAAGCAGGTCAAGATAAGAAGAATGAATTGGCGGCAGCAGGTGCTTGGAACCAATTATATACAGGTAAGACAGCGGCTGAAAAACAAGCAGCAGCCGATATATTATTGGGTACTCCTCAAGCACAAGCACAAGGATTACTTGGAATTGATTTAAGTACTCCGGGTGCTGTTAAACTTTCTTATGCAGACCCTAAAAAGAATAGAGATATTGCAATATGGGATGCAAATAAAAAACCAATTAGTTTATATGACTTTGCAGGTAAAGGGGTTGAACTTCACGGTGTAGTAGATAGAGCACAAGCTGTAAAAGCAGGTGGGGGTGGTACCGGATATGGGGCATTGACAGATGCTGATTGGAAGACAGTTAAATCTTCAAGACAAGGTGGAGGTGGAGTTGCTCCTGTAGTAGAAATACAGCCTGAATTATTTAGCATAAGTTCAGGACCATCAAGTCAATCATTGCAAAATCTTTTAGGTCCTACTTTTACAGTTACAGATGAAGGCAATTGGTTTACAAACGATGTTAAAGTTGTTGCACCTAATGGGAAATCATTTTCTTATAATGCAAACTTGAAAAAAGATGAAGCTGCTATAAAAAAACAAGAACTTGAAAAATTCATAAAAGATAATGGTGCTCCTGTAAATAATACAGGTGGTGGTGGTATTAATTACGGTCAAAAATAAAAAAATTGAAAAATGGACGAACAAGTAATTGATGACTTATATAATAGAGCAGTCTAAAAAGGTTATACAAAAAGTAAAGGAGAGTTTGTTCAGTTGCTTCATAACGATAATGAAGTCTTTAACGATATGTATTCATACGTAAAAGAAAAAGGTTACCAAAAAACACCTGATGATTTTTCAGCTTTAATTGGTAAAAAAAAAGTCGGTACGGAATCTCCTTCGGCAAATGGTTCTTTGGCTTCACAAAAGAAAGCTGAAGAAGTAGGTTTTATTGGAAATTTAGCTTCTTCTATTGATAAAGGTATTTTAATCCAAGGTATTGGAGAACCAATAAAAGCATTAGGTACACTTTTTCAAGGAGCAACTAAAGCTGTTATAGGCGGAGACGGCAAAGGTTTTATTAGTGATGCTTTAATTAATTTTGGAAATTCTTATAATAAAGCAATTAATGACCTTACTCCTCAAGATGAAGAATTTAAAAACACTTTAACTGACCAATTTGGTCAAGCCTTTGGTCAAGTAGCAGGTATGTTTGCTACAGGAGGTGCATCTAAAGCAATAAGTGCAGCAGGAAAAACAGCAACTGCATTAGAAATGGCAGAGTTGGCTTCTCAAGCTGCTCCAAAAGCAACAAGTGCAGTATCAGCAGCATTAAAAACAGCGGGGCACGAATTAGTTGCACCGGCTTCTGTTAGTGCAGGTCTTGCTATGGGTCAGTCCGAATTTGAAAGAGCAAAGGAAGCAGGTGCTACAGATGACCAAGCATTCAATGTATTTTTAAAAAATGCTTCTGTTGGTTCTGTTTTAGAGACTATACCTGTTATGGGATTTTTAAAACGATTTGAAAAAGCATCTGTAGGTGGCGTTACAAATTATTTAAAAACAAAAGCAGTTGGCGGTCTTGTAGGTGGTACAGAAGAAATGACTACAGAGATAATGCAACAATTATATGCTAATCAGACAGCAAAAGATATATACAACGTAAATCAAAATTTGTTTGAAGGAGTAGCTGCTTCGGGTGGTGTAGGTTTTGGCGTAGGTTTTTTACTTAATGCAATGGGTGCTAATGCCAAGATACTTAGAAAAGAAGGCAAGAAGGCAGAGGCTGATATGGTAGAAAAACAAGTTCAAGAATTTGAAACTCAAATAAAAAATGGAGGTCCATCTTCTTATAAATTAAATGGAATTACATTGCATCCTGATGTTGCAGTTCCACTTATAGAAAAAATGGATGGGGCTGACTTATCAAAAGCTAACTTAGAAATAGTAAATAATCCTCAACTAAAACTTCAAGTACAAGACAGGATTGTTACTCATTCAATTAAAGAGCAAGTAAGACAAGGTAATCCTGATTTAAACGAACCAAGTTTAAATGCCATTACTGATTTAGAATTACAATTAAGAAAGTTAGAAGGTAATACCACTCAGACAGGAAAGGATAAAGCTGCTGCAATTAGAACTCAAATTAAAGGTATTCAAGAGAACCAATTGCAAGAAGAAGCTGTAGCTACAACTGTAGAAGCGGAGGCTCCTGAGATTACTCAAGAAAGAACAAGAAGGATTGGAGAATTACAAGGATTATTATCTCCTGAAAATACTGTTGCCATAAAAGAATCAGAGAAATTAAAATTACAAACTGAATTAGAAACTTTAAAAATTGAACAAGATGCCATTCAAAAACAAAGCACAAATGAAGGCTTGCTACGCAGCCAAGGACCCCAATTGGGATTGCAAGAAGTGGTCCAAGGAAACCAAGGACCTGAAGTCGTTACCACAGGGACCAAAGAAATCATTACTGAGAAGCCGAGGCAAGAAATAATAAAAGCAAAATTTGAAGGACCAATAACTCAAGAATCATTAGAAACAATTCCTGAAAAGGATATTTCTGATGTTAATAAAAAAATAAATAATGGTCAAGCAGTATTAAATATCGATGCATTTCCTGCTACAGAACTTGGAACAGATAATAAAATTACAAACAACCAAAATGTATATTTATTACATTCTCAAGGAAAAGAAATTGGACTTTTAACTGTTAATAAAGAAACACTTGGAAATAGGGATGAAAGTTCAATAGCAGGTGTTGTATTGCATCCTGATGTGAAAGGGAAAGGTATTGGTAAAGAAATGTACCGATATGTAAATAATGATTTAATTCAAAATGGAAAGCAACCATTAAAATCAGATTACGATATAACTCCTGATGCAATTAATGTATGGAAGAGTTTGGTTAAATCAGGAGAAGCAACTCAAGTTGGAATCTCTGAAGAAAATGGTGTTCCTTTATTTCAAATGAACAAACCTTCTGCTGAGGCAGTGTCTTCAAAGACACAAGCACCTAAGTTTGTTAGAGACATCTCTGCTCTTATTACTCCGGCTACAGTGCGTGGGTTCAGTCCACTTACTGAAAGGATTAAAAAGTTGTCATTGAACTATGACAAACTTGTTAAGCAATACGCTAAAAAGAAAGACCCTAAGGTTCTTGCTAAGATAAAGACTGCAGAGACTCAAATATTAAACGATGCTAAGCAAGAGATTATTGATGCAGTTGCACAAGTTGATGGTGTAGCTGTTCAGTTTAAAGATACAAAACGTGGTTTATGGGATAAGAAGTTTGAACCATCGTTTAATATGACATTGTCAGTTAGTCCACAAGCGGATACTAAAAAGGTAAGCGATTTATTATTTGACTTTGCAGAGAAGTATTCTCAAGATGCATTTATATTAGAATCTGACTCAGAATTTGAAGAAGATGTATTTAGTGATAAGAGAGAAATGCCTCTTACTGAATTTGATGAAAATAATTTAATGCATTATCCGCAAATTATTTATACATTTGCTGAACCAATAACTGACGAACAAGTAGCAGACCTATCTGTAGCGTTAGAAAATGAGGGTGTTGATGCATTTAATATCAATAATAATGAACTTCAAGTATCGGTAATTAAATTTCTTTCAGAAGACGAACAAAATAATTTAACCAATGATGAACAATATGAAGAACGTACAAGAGACCTCGACTCAAAAGCAATCGCAACCGCAAAAGCCACGTCTGACGTACTCGGAAGCGATGGGAAGGGTACAAGCAGCATTCGCATCAAAAAATCTTCTTACCAAGGAGCAACCAATGAAGGAACTGCAGACCAAACAAGACAATTCAATAGGAGTGACGTTCTTAAAACGTTCCAAGAGTCAACCACAAAAGTAGAAAAACTTGCAGTTGAACTTGCTGAATTACGCCAAAAAGAAATAGACTTACAAAAGGAAGGCAAGAAGTTATCTCCTGAAGACCAAACTCGATTTAACGAGTTAGTTAAAAAAGTACAGCCCGTTGTACAACGTACATTTGAGGCAAATAAAAAACTTTACGAAGACGCTAAGACTGAGGTAGAAGGTATTGCAGAAGATGCTATCTCTCAAGTTGACGCATCTATCTCTCCATTCCCAATCAAACGTGCCGAACGTGCATCTGTTAAAGCTATCAGATGGTATAATGCATTCACCGAAAAACTTGGTGATGGCTCACGTGTAAACATCGTAGTGGATACTGACGCTAATGCTGATAAAGTATTTAAAATCATTGATGAAAAATATCCGGGTGATACAGAGGTAAGAAGAATTACCGAGACCACAGAGTTAGGTTATCCAAAAAGACTTATTGAAATCCGTACATCTAATGGTACGATTGCAGAGATTCAAGTAATTACCAATGAAGCATATTTAGCTAAAGATGGTTTAAAAGGATTTACCGGAGACGAGAAACAAAAAGCTACAGCTAAACAAAAATTAGATGAAGTACGTGCTCGTCTTGGATGGAATATTCCTGATGGGCTTGGTCATTATTTCTACGAGATTCAAAGAGATACCAATGTAGATGAGACTTTAAGAGATGAGGCTTCAAGATTAAGCGATTTATACTATGATGCATTTACTAATCCAAAGTCTACACTTGCTGAATCATTTATGAAAGATGTGCAAGCATTTAAAAATAATGTAGATGCTGCTGATAAGTCAGAGTGGGATACAGGTAATACCGGAAAGGCTCCTCAATCTTTAATTGATTATAAGTCAACTACTGCTCCTGTAACCACAGAAATAGAAGTAGAACAGTTCCAACCTATTACTGCAAGTGATGTTAAGACCGATGGTTTTACAAGAGATAATGCATTGACTTATGAGGAAGATGAAAGAGAATCTGATAGTGGAAGAATGACTACTTATTTATCATCAATAACCGTAGAAGCAACAAACGCTGACGGAGATGCTATTGGTACTATAACCAAAATAACTGATGAAGACAAAATATTCTCATTTAATATAGAAGATATTGATGGCAATGAGTTTGAAGGGTTTGATACATTAGGTGAAGCTAAAAAAGCACTTGCTGATAAGGATAATAAGATTAAAGAAAAAGAATTTAATAAAGAAGCTAAAAAACAAGCTAAGGTTGCAGAAAAAATAGCAGAAAAAGCCGCTAAAAAAGAAGCTAAAAAAATTGCAGCAACAGTAGAAGACTTGCTTGCATTGGACCCTCAAGATAATACTACATTAAAGAAAATATCAAATAGCCTTGACCAAGTTATTAAAGACATCAACAAGTTTGAAAAAGAAAACCTTGGTGTGAACATAGCTTTGCCTGTAATGAAAACCATCATTAAGGCAATTAAGGTTTTAGTAGATGCAGGTGTGTCATTACAAGAAGCTATTAAAAGAGTATCTGCAGACAATAATGTTAACCAAAAAGATGTGGTTGAAGGGATGAATGCTATATCTCAGATTGCTCCTATTCAAAAAGAATACGATACTTTGATGGGTAAGGTTGATGATTTAATTACTCGTCAAAAATCAAGAAATATTGAAGACGCTAAGATTGTAAGAAATGTAGATACGTATATCCGCAACTCAGAGGCTTACGATAACGCCAATGATGCTCAGAAGAAGATTATGGAGCGTGAGGGTAGAAATAAAATGCAGGCTCCAATAAGACGTGCTGTCTCAATGGGTCGTGTATTAGGTGCTTTAAAAGACATTACCAATATCTCAAGACAAGAAAAGTTACAAGTCATCAAGCAGATAAGAGACTTGTCAAGAAATGCTGCCCAAGATTTGGCTAATGAAATTAAAGAGTTGGCTAAATCCGGAAAGATTACAGTTAACCAAGCTGCCAACGTTGTAGCAAGATTTGGTAAAGTAAATATGCTAAACGAGGTTTCAGTATCAAACTTTGTAGATTATATGTCTAAAGTTTTTGCTAATGCTGAATATGCAGGTAAAATTCAAGAAGCTAAAAACAAATTAAAAACTGCAAAAAGCAACATTGCTACAAAGATTGGCATTGCCGATGGTTTAAACTTATCATTACAGAGACTATTCTCTATTAACCCAACACTTATTCCTGACGTTTCTTTTGATAGATATTTAGAGTTGGTTAATATGTTTGGCGAAAGAAAAGCGGTACTTACTCTTGAAGAAAAGTCAACTGTAACTAAAGATGTTGACTCAATCCTTAAGGGGATAGACGAGGAGCAATCAGTAGCAAATGAGTTAGCTGACAGATTTAATGAGTTTGAAGGAAAAGTATTTGATGATGAAGGGAATTTAAAATACGCTGAGACCATTGATAAAATGGTTGAAGAAAAGGTTATTGATGAAAAAGAAGCAGAGATTATGCGTAAGTATAAGTCTGACATTGCTCCTCAAGTAGGTAAAGCAAAAATGACTGAGCAAGAAATTGCAGAAGAAAAGGCAGAGTTATTGCAAGTATTAGATAAAACAAAAGTTGAAACCAATGGCTTACCAACTAAAGACGAGCGTGCATTAGCTAATCGTTTAAAGGATTTAGCATCTACAAGTGCTGTTCAAAAATTAAGCAATACTGATTTAAAAAACTTATTAAAAGTTCTTGACAATATTGATAATAACTATCTTCCTCACTACGCACAGTTAATGGTAGAGAAATTAAGTGCTATCAATAATGCAAAGAGTTTAACTGCTGCAATTAAAAAAGCTGTTATTGCTCCGTTCTCAGGTCTTTATTCAAGAGTAAAATCTTTGCTTACAAAAAGAGGAGCAATAGAAGAAATGATAAGAAGAAACCCACTGTTTAATATAGACCAATTATTTGGAGACTATAAGACAAAGGATATATTCAATGCTGTTTTAAATAAAGCTGCTGAAGGTGAAGCTAACTTTAAAGCTGAACTTAAAAAAGTTCAGAACATATTAGAGAAGGCTGAGGAAAAAGTTGCTAAGTCATTTAAACTTGACCCAAACAAAACGTTGATGTCTAAGTTCAAGATGATGACATATATGGTTCAACTTGAGAATGATTCTAACCAAGGAAGCAAGCAAGTTAATCCGGCTGCTGAGTATTTAAAAGCTACCATCAAACACATTGATGAGGGTAAATCTGCTTTTGGAGAGCGTGACGCAACTATGTTACAAGATATTCTTGATAACTATACAAACACAGAAGGTGGCATTGATAATGAAAAATTATATAATTCATTTAATCAAGCAGAAAAAGATGCCATTAAAGACATTCGTAGCGTAAACGAATCACTTAGAGAAAAGGCTGAGTACACTGCAGCAATCATTCGTGGAGATAGGATTAATCCTCTTACTAACTATGTACACTTGAATGTACTTCAAGAGAATCAGCCAAACGATTTGACTGCAGGGTCTTCATTTATTACAGAGTACAATAATTCAATGAGACCATCTACAAAAGCTAAGTCTTTGATAGCAAGAACGGGTAAGGTTAACCCATTGAATTTTGACATTTTTGCAAGTGCTCAGCGTGGTGCTAAGTTTGTCTTAATGGATTATAATTTAACTGAGCCTATTCGTACTGCTCGTAAAACTATCAATCAAACTATAGCAAACTTTGAAGAGGAAGGAAGAATACCTAAAGAGAAAAGACAAATAATTAATGCAATAAATTCTGCATTAGAAGAAACTACAGAGAATCTATTAACTAATTCTTTTGTAACCACTTCAATAGCTGATGAGGTTGTTGATTATATTAATAAACAAGGTTATCGTGCTGTTCTTGCCGGTACATCAAGGTTTGTTGCGGAATTAAGTTCAAATATTGGTTTTGGTGTTATTTCAGACCCTAAAGCATTTATGGCAGGTGTAGAAAATAGAGGTATTATTATGTCTGCTGACGCTCCTGCTATTATGGAGAATGTAGGTAGCAAGCAAACAAGTAGAATATTTCCTACAGATACATTATCAGGAAAGTTAATTGATACCAATATACTTCAACAAGCAAGTGGTATCAAAGGTGCTAAATCAAAGAATCCTGTTGCCAATAAAATTCAACAAATTTGGAACTTATCAGGAAAAAAATATGCCAATTCAGTTGAGTTGATAGCTGACGCTTTAATATCTACTCCGGATAAATTAATTATGCGTCCAATGTGGTTTGGTTCATTTGCTAATGAGTTTAAAAAAATTACGGGTGAAAATGTAAATTTTGAAAAGATTGCAGCCAATGATGAAAAGTATATGGAGCAATATAAGGAAGCCATTGAGAAAGCAAAAACTAATGCTGATGAAAAGTCTGTAATGGTTGGTGCTACTGATAATCCATTTATGGGAATCCTTAAAGGTTCTGTTAAACCTAATCAAAGTGCATCACTTAGAGCGTTCAATAACTTCAATAACTTTATGACTAAGTTTTTGATTTTTGAATATGTAACTGCTCGTACAGGAATTAACGCAGCAATGGGTAATGGTTCTTTAACTAAAAAGCAAGGTGTTGCTGTACTTGGTGCAGTAACTACAAGAATGATTACATATACACTTATTACTCAAATGTTGGGTACAGGTCTTATGGGATTGTTCTTTGATGACCAAGAACCGGAAGATGAAAAGTCATTTATGCAAAAACTTGGGCAACAAATTGCATCTGCTTTTACTTCATTGGTATTTGGAAGAGACTTTGGTAATGCCACTAAATCAATAGTAAACTATGGTTTAGAAAAAGTTAATGATAAATATCTTGATTTCTTAAGAGAAGGAGATTACGACCCTTATAAAGATGCCATTCAATATTCTATTGTTCCACCTGAAAAGAAAGGGAAGCAAACAAACTTGTCTGATTTCTTGTTAAATATGGGTGGTGCATTTGGTCCTGCATTAAAAACTGCAGATTTCATTACACGTAAAGCATTAGAACCTGAAAAGAAAAAAGCGGAGGCTATTGCAAGACAAGAGAAAGAGATTAATGTTCGTATCCCATTAGAGGTATTAGGTAACGCAGGATTAATTCCTTTATATAAAGATGTTCGCAAAGCTGTGATGAAAGAAATATACAATGGTCTTGAGCAAGCAGATAAGAATGCCGAAGATAAGAAAAGAGTTAAGTTAGAGAAGTTACAAGGATACGAGAATGAATCTGATATGAAACGCTATGACCCTGAACTTTGGGATAAAACATACGGTCCGGATGCTCCTGATTATAATGCAGAACAAGCAAAGAAGGCTATTAAGAAAGCAAAAGATAGTTTGCAAAGAGCAATGAAAGATGAGATGTATGACTATACGCCTAAGTCTAAAGGAGGATTTGGTTCAGCAGGATTTGGGGGAACAAAAGGAAAAAGTAAAGGAGGATTTGGAACAAGTAAATTTGGTAAATAAAATAATATGAAAGCAACTTCTAAGATGATTAAGAGAGCCGATGGCTCTTATTCAAAGCGTGGTCTTTGGGATAACATTCGTGCTAACGCAGGTAGTGGAAAGAAACCTACTGCTGCAATGCTTAAGCAAGAAAAGATTATAAAGAAAAAAGAAGCTAAACGTACCTAATATATTTTAATTCTTTCTGCTTATCATAGTAGACCATCATCTCGGCATCGCTAACTGCACCGTCACGGGGAGGGCGACCTCCCCATTTAATATCTCCGTATAGTTTATTGGCTTTACCATAGATTATACCATCTTCGCACGCCCATATAAGTACAGGTGTTATACGCTTATCAATTAACTTTACTAATTTTTTTGCTGATATAGGCAGCGGATACGCTGCACGCATAGTTCTGATACGACCTTTAACTTCTGCGTAGGCTATTAGACTCTTGTCTTTATCAAAAACTTTGTAGTCTATATCGTGTGGGTCTAACTTTTTAAACGAACCACCAAAGATGCTAACGAATAGTTCAATTGCTTTTTTCTCCCTGATTAAGTCCGTCTCTGTTTCAAAAGTCGTCATCTTCCAATGATTTTAATATTAGTCGCAGGTCTACAACAAGATTTCTTATGTCACGTTCTGCGGGGACGAAGTCCCTGTCCACGAGATTCTCGTAGATATTTGCTAACAGTAGGTGCTGTTCGTTTATTCTAAAAGCGATACGCTCGGCTCGAGCGTTCTCTATGTTTTTGTCCATACTTGGATTCGCATAAGCGGTTTAACAAAATTAGTTTTTTTAACGAATATCTGCATCAATTTCAGGTACGATAATTAATTCATAGCGACTTACCCCATTTGGCTTTATCTCGGAGTTCCATATTCTTAGTATTTTTCTCCTTGCATAAACATCATTATATCTGTATTCTCTAATAACCCTTTCGTCTTTAAGTAATTGCATCACCCCCCTTGTTCTGTACCAATCCTTTGCTTTTTTCATTTGATTTGATTTTTTCTTCTCTAAACACTTCCACCTTTACTCCGTGGTTTTGAAGTTCTTTTAACCGGTACTCTTGAAGTTTAGACAGCTTACCATTGGTTGCCTTGACCTCGATAAATATAACGTCACTGTTTCTTGGTATGGCAAGCAAGTCCGGTATCCCATTCTTGTTGGTCATTGTAAGTTTGATGACGTAATATCCCTGAGCCTCTAACTCTTTAATCTTCTTTGATTGTATTTGTTGCTCTTTCAATTAGTGTTTTTTTGTTTGCTAATAACCAATCAATAAAGTCATTTTGATTGAGTGTTTCTAATGCTTTAAATATTTCTTCTATTGGCGTCATAAATAAAAATCTTGTTTAAAATGATTCACCGTGTAGTCTTTCTTCTTTGTGACAGCCTTGTAGATGTCGTGTTCAATACCGCCCTTCGAGAAAATCCAATATACTTGATTCTCGAGGCGTTCCTTTGTGGTCATCCGGTCTTTACTCTGCCAATAACTCGTAGCACTGAAGTCAATATTGTAGTAAACCAAATACTCAGCGTGCCTAAGACTGATTCCTTCACGTCCACTTACAATCTGTAATGCTATGTTTTTATTGGTGTCTTCAAAGACACTTAACTCAGCCGTTAAGTCATCGCCAAATACCTGCTTGAGTGCATTGTATTCTTCCTTGAACTTGTAGAAGATTCCAATCTTGCATCCCTTAAACTGCTCTTTGATAAACTCAGCCTTGCTTAAGTCAAGTATCATACTATTACCGCTCTCAAACTTTACAGTCCCGCTACACATTTGATGCACTTTCATCATTAACTTAACCGGAGTGTCTCCCAAAATTATTTCTTCTTTTCCTTCTATCACCAATTCCTTCTTTAATTTTTTTATCATTGCATAAGTTGATGGTTTCATCTCCACCTCCATCACCTCTTCTTTGGTCTCAGACATAAAGCCTGCCTCCTGCTGTGTGTAGTTAATGGTGTACGGCTCCATCTCTTTGAGGATGGTATCAAGTCCACCACTATAATCATTAACGAATAGTCCGTTAATCTTACGCTGTTTTATTTTAACATATATTTTACAAAAGCTATAAAAGTTTTGAAACTCTCTAAATGGATTTGAATAAATACCATACACTTGATGGTACATTTGCGAGTACGACTCAGGCGTTGGTGTCCCCGATAATAAAATAACTAATGGCTGACATCTTCTTAAAACTTCTCTTACCAATATACTTCTCTGACTTGGTTTAGGGAATGCTCCCATACTATGAGCCTCATCGCAAATAACCATATCCCACTTCTTATCGCTCATAACAAGGTGGAGGCTTTCATAATTGATGACAAATAGGGAGTAGGTTGGTTTTAACGCAATGTAGTCGGCTTCAATTGAACTAATTGCTTTCTTTTTAGTGATAAACAGCACATTCTTTATGCCACACAACTCTGCTATACCAAGACTTGTAAGTGTCTTGCCGGTACGAACTTCCATCGCAAGGTATAAAAACCTATATTTTGAAAGTATCTCATATCCTTTATGAATAATGTCAGCTTGATAGTCTCTGAACTGAAATTTATTTTTTTCCATCTCGTATAGGTTTTTATAATACTCGCAACTGTTGACAATTTTATTTATAATTTCTTTCTCTGTGTTGTACTTAAGAATTTCTCTTATCTCAATAGCTTTGCCTCGTCCTGACTTTACCGTTTTGGTTTGAAGCACAACCTTCTTTAGCATCTCGCAGTACTCCCACATCGCCTTGTTGCTATATCCTGAAGTACGTTCAATCATTTTCTTATTCTTTTTTCACAATGACCACAATACATTTTTCTTTTATACTTTTCAATTACAGGTTGAGGGCATTCGCAATCATTGTATATGCGTGTACCATCATCATTGTAGTTCAAGGCAATGTACTCCATCAGGTCTACGCAGTTCTCAAACATATCATACGACTGAAAGTAGTCCATCATCAACTGAATCAACTCAAGCGGTATCTCTTCCTCAGGTATGTGTGCAAACAAACTCACGTCTGACATTGCAATCTCTTCAAGTGTGTTGCGTTCTGTAAGTAGGTTAAATGAATTAATCATTCCCACGTGTATCATTTGTTCTTGTGTCATTTGTCTTGAGTTTGGTTATAAATGTATTTTGCATCTTCAAAACCTTTTTTCCATTCACTAAGCATCTGTTCTCTTTCTTTTTCAAGTAATTCTTGAGATTTATAGTAAATAGAAGATATTTGAGGGGAATTACTTACTATAAATTTATCATCAATAAATTCAATTAGTTCTTGTATTGCTGTTTTCATAGGTTATTTTTAAAAAGGTGCTTCTTCAAGTCCCTCAGGTTTACTTTTAATAATTATCCATCTACCTTGTTGGTCTCTATCCTCCTGTGGCATTACTCCTTCCTTGTAAATACCGTAAGCAATAAGCCATTTGTAGAACTTAGTTCTACTCACACTCATCCTACCTCTCGGTCCATAGTCAGGATACTCGTCAATGAAGTTAGAATATAATTCGTTTTTATAAAGTCTCGTATCCGCCTGTAACATAACCTCTCTGTTCTGATTCGTATCAACAAGTCCACACCACTCAATAAACTCGTGGCAAGTTTCTGCTGACAACTGACGAATCTTAAGGTTCACAAACTTACTCTTGACAAGTCCGGTCTTGATATAGTTCGTTAAACAACCAATCATATAATTGTCAAACTCACACCAATCCTCATCGTTCCAATCGCCAAACATCAACTTACCAAACTCATCAAGTGGCGTAAACTCTTTGGTATAATACTGATGCAACTCCAACTCCCACTTTCTTCTTGCGAATGAATTGCCGGCACCCTTAATCGCATAGTTCGTAGTGATGGCAATCTTCGGAGACCTGCTAAATGGTATCTTGATGGCGTCCTTGTTTTTCTTCTCAAGTGTTAACCCTTCAGTGACAACACTGAAGAGTCGCTCGAAGTCAAAATGCTTTCTCACATCATCAAAGCAAAGTATCTGCGTGTCTGCTGACACCAACTGATAAGCGAAGCTACGCTCGAAAGCAAATGACTTGCCATCAATCACAACTAATTTCTTCATCTTACTTAGTGCATTCATAAGAAGTCCCTTCCCTGTTCCGCCCTCAGGGTTGTCGCTGATAACCTCATCGTTTAAAATGATAGCCGGACAAAATGATAAGTTCTTATATCCGTGCATTAAAAATCCAAGCGTACTCTCCATTGACTTAACTCTCTGCTCATCTCCACCATTGATATTGCTAACAAACTTTTTAAAGTCACATCTCTCAGTAACACTGCATATGTTGAAGTTCCTGTCTATCACGTGGTCTTTCCACACGTATCCTCCCAAGTCCAAGTAGTCAAGTGTTATTACTCCATCCTTGCTAATCTTCACAGCACAATTCTTGTAGTACAAGTATGACGCATCTTTGGTATCAGCAATGAAGTAAATCTCAATCGTTGAAAGCAAAGACAGAAACTCTTCCTTGAAGAATCTCGTATTATCAGCGAAGTAATTGTAAACTCCAATGTCGTCTAACTCCAATAGGTGCGTAAGCACGAAGTCCTTAATCTCTTTCTCAGAAGTGTGGTCAATCAAATTGTTTGTAACCTTTACGAATATATAATTCTTTCCCCCCTCAGGGCAATACTTATAGAAGCCATTGTCTTCCAAGAACTGCTTGAACTGTACGTGCACAATCTTTATAACTCCTCTATCGTTTCTGTCCCAAAAAGTTTGCATTGCGTTCTCTTCCTCAACTTTATTAAGTACAGACTCGATGGTCTCGCTCTCCAAATTGGAGTCTTGCAATTGGATGCGAATTTCTTTTTTTGATACACCTCTCCTCAGTTTTGCTTTTATGGTATTGATACGCTCCTCATCCTCGTAGTACTTAGTACCGAAGTTCGCTGTGTGCCTATACGCAGAGTCAATGGTTGTTCCAATCTCTCTTAGTGTAAAGTCTTCTGTTGCAAACTGATTGATTACATAAGACGCAAGACTCTTGTTAATACCGAAGTCATTGAACGCCATCGCAAGCACATACGCATTCTGATTACGTTGTCCCTCGTGCATAGGATATTTTTTCTCCCACCACTTTACAAGTATCTCCACAATCTTATTCTCATCTGTGATAGGTATGGTTGCCTTGTCTCTCGTTCTACTTACCTCAGTGTACTCAGGCTCCTCAATCTTATCCCAAATACTACTATTATCATTAATCGCAATTAGAGGGTCATACGACTCGTAACACACTCGGCTGAGGTTCTTGCTCGTCTTATCGAAATAAGCCGAATTAAAGTACTTTTCTAACGAATTGAAGTACATCGTATGGTTCTCTGCATCTGCCGGAATCTTCACCAACACTTTTAAGCCATTGCCCGAAGGGGAAATGAATACTGAAAACGCATACTTGTTCTTTGATAAGTTCTCCTTGTCTTGCAATAGTTCTTTCTGCTTTGTATAGCCATCAAAGTCCAAACATATCAATCCTGAATGCTCAAGTAATGAGGCATCTGTTCTCTTATTAAACGTACCACTAAAACATATCGCAGGTAACTGCTTCTTTAGTTCCTGTCTCTCAGGCTTATTCTTTTCTAATCGTATTCTCTTTACTAAATCCTTAGTAGCACCGGCTCCGTCCTTGATTCTCTCGAGTATAACGTGTACGTCTCGGAAGAATGGTGTGTCAGTATCTCTAATGTTTTGGAATATCGTCACGTTATGTACCATCTTATGTCGGTTTTATGTCGTTTTAAACTATCTAACTATCTGATTACTAATACTAATGTCGATTATGTCGATTTTAAGTTCAAATTATAATCAAAGAAAATAAAAAGAATATAAAAACACATATAGAGAATATAGGGAAAACACATCGACATTTTCGTCACGCATTAGAGGTAAAAAAAGGGGAAGTTTTCACTCCCCCGATTCTTTTTCTAAATGGGTGTTAATTCTAAAATGGAAGTTCGCCATCTTCATCTTCTGCAACCTCAGGTTCAGGTGCCTTTTGCTTAGGCGTAGCCTGTTTCTCCGATTGTGGCTTCATACCACTTTGTGCAGTCGGCTCGTAGGTATCTAACTCAATGTAATAATTGCCACTACGTGCAGTCTTTACATTAAGGTTAACCCATCCGCCTTTCTCGTGCTGTCTGATGAATGCTACTCCATCGTCTGCCTTGATTGATAATCGCCCAACTACAAAGTCAGGTGCTTTTTCGTTTCTCTTAAATGAGAATCCGTCTGCAAAGATTTTTTCTTCGTTTGCCATTTTGTTCTGTTTTTTTTGTTGCCTCAGTCTATTTGTACCAATCAAAGACCTCTGAGGCTAAGCCTATAATTGGTTGTAGTCAGAGTGGGAATCGAACCCACACAACTCTTACGAGTGCTCTAATTCCTCTAAGACTCCATTTAATTAGGAGCATTAAGCTATCTGACTCCCTGTGTCTTTGAAGACACTTGCTTCGGGGGATGCAATATTATAACAAGTACTCGTCAATGTAGTAGTTAACTATATCATCCGTTGGCTTAGCACTAAAGTATTTATTATACACCTCAATAGCTTTGCCTACTTTGATTTCGCCACCTTTTACAAAGTCTTCTGTTGGTCTAAAAATACCAAGTACTCCGGTGCCTTTGTCAATCACGTAGAACACCAATGGCTTACCAAACAACTCCTGATAAATATAGCACTGAGAGTCGTAGTTATACGACTTCGCACTATACTTGAATTTATGAATGTCGCTCGTAGTCTTAAGGTCAATCACTGAATTGTCAGTGACAATGTCAGCCTTCCCCTTCCACATCATACCCTGAATCTCTGCGATTGCCGGAACCTCGTACTGACTGCCTGCTTTGTAAATCTCATCGTAGAACGCAATGTTCCCGTTGATAATGTTAACAAGGTTTTGAATCTCGTCCTGCTCCTTCTTTAACATACAAAAAGGTAGGTTGTTTTCTTCGCAAAACAACTTATACTCTTTGGTAGTACGTGTACTTACATCTACAGCCGGCATACCCTTCGCCTTATCAGGCTCCAAAATTAATTGATGAAAGTATCTGCCATCCATAAATGCTTTGTTATCCTCACGTGTCTTACCAAAGTCTTGAGGGTTGCTAAGTAATATGCCTATGTCAGAATTAGATAGGTAGTTCTTACCAATACCATTGTAGTATTGATTGTCGTCACGTAGTGCTGAGATAATATCTATATCTGCCATTGTTATGCGTTTAAAATGTTAGCGATTTCTTTCTTTAATGCAGGGCTTACTTTGTACTTGCGAGTAATTTGTGCACCAATCTTTTCAATACCCAAAGACTTGTTAGCCGTTACGTACTTGATTACTGCATTCCAATTATCTGAACCTTTCTTTAAATCAGGCAACCCATCTGCTGTTGCAGGTGCTGTCTTCTTAGGAGCCTCAACTTTTGTAGCCGTAGTCTCTCCCTCAGGTAAATCCTCTCCTGCATAAATATAAATCCCTAACCCAAACATCGCTAAGTTCTTAACTAAGCAACGCATAATGGTTTTGTTAATGTCGAACGTAGTCGCTGACTCAACCTTCTTGTCGCCATAGCGTGAACTATAGCTGTACTCAGTCTTCTTCATTGATTTGTTCGCACCATCCATTACCGGCAACCACATCTCAAGCGTCTCGCCTTCGATAGTTACTGTGGTGTGACACATAAATCCAAGTGCATCGTCATAAGTCGTTTCACCGATTTTGTACGTGGCATCAGGGCACTCAGTCTTTGTCTTTGACCAAGCCCAAGCCCAAGATAGATAGGTTAAATTACTTTTCTTTTCAACGTGGTCGTTCACGTTAATGGCGGATAGCCTTTCAAAAACCGTTGGTTTCTTTTCCATTTGATTTGATTTGATTGATTGATTTGATTAGATAAATACAGCACGCTCTACATCCTTGACAATAGACACATAGTCTTTGTCTTCTGCAATCTTCTGCTCAACCGCAGTGATTCCGTGAATGATTGATGAGTGCTTAATGTCGTACCCTGCTTCGTTCATATACTTTTGGATATAGGTAACTTGCATAGGTCTCTTTGAGCATAGGTAATACACGAGATGCCTCGCATCCACAAACTCCCTCTTCTTTGATTTTGAGAATATGTCCTCCTTTTTTATATTAAATAGGTCGGCAACCCTCTCCACATACTGATTAAAAACATCGTGCTTCATAAAATAATTTAATTTAAGACAACAAATATAAGTGAATATGTTCACACATCGTTCATTTATTTGTTAATTTTTTCCCACAATTTTACCTCTGCCTCGTCAAGTGAACGGCTCTTAAATTCATCGTCTACATAAAATTCTCCTGACTCTAAAACTTGTATGTACATTCCCCCCACGTAGTGTACAACGTCAGTACAGTCCTTACGTAACTTTTCATTTGGATTCTTGTCAAGGAAAGATTCCTTGCACATAAAACGCCCGCTGTTGATAAATTTTTCCATTAGATTAAAGTTTATGTGGGCATAAAGCCCACGTTAATTTGATTAAATTCCGTACAAAGATAGTTCAATTTATTTATAAAACAATAAATCGCTATACTTCACATACACAAAACCATCGTGTGTGATTTTGTCTGCATTATCCCACGATTCTTTCGTGATGATATGACCATCAGGAAAGTTTGGATTCGCCTCCAACTCCTGAATTAACAAGGACGCCTGCTCCTGCAACATCCTCAGTCTGTCGATTAATGTTTCTTGCTTATCCATAAATTACCTCCCCCATAGCTAAGTACTGAAACACAACGTCTGCTGACTCTGCGTCTCCTTCTTCTTTTATGTGTGCCTCCAATGCCCACTTAAGTTCGCTATCTGCAAGCATCTGCAGGCGTGCCTGCATAGTGCCTCGTGTGATAACCCCAACAACTTCTTCTTCGTCTTCTGCGTCATTGATAGCTACTTTTACATCGTGGTCTAAGATTGCCTTCAGGATTGCCGTACTCAAGTACGGGTCTTCCTCTTTAGGAACCGCTTTGCGGATTGCTTTGATTGACTCCTCAGGTAGAAAGTACCAATAGTTACTGCCTCCCTCTAATGCTGTTACGAAAATATCTTCTAAGACTTCTCGCTTTACTCCTTGAATGATTTTGATTTCCATTTTATTTAATTTGATTTTGTAATAAATATGTTTCTATTCTGTCATATACTTGGTTGAACTCATCTTGAATATAATCTTTGTAATTAAGTTCTTCTGATTCTTGTCCATCTTCATAAATAGATTCATAATGATTCTCGTACTTTATTTCAATAAATAAAGCTGTCATTTCTGATGCCAATTCGTTCAGGTAGAACGTGGCTTTTGGCGTGCCATTGATTTGATTTTCCATTTGATTAATCTTTTAATTGTTTGATTTCTAAATCCTCACACTTATAGTCGATGGCTAAAAATATTTGCTCCATCGTAGCATCATTGGTCATTGCACTGCTTAGTACGTCATAAGCCTGCTCCTTACTGCAATCGTAATTTTGCATAACGTCATCAACGCACCATAGGTTTTCTACAAAGTACCCTTTGCTTCTGAGCAACGCACGTGCTGTCGCCCCATCGTTTAACTTTTCTTTTAATCGCTTTACCTCATCCCGAAGAAAGTCGATTTCGATTTGTGCCGTAGCACGCTCGTTCATTTCGTAGTGATTTTTTTGCATACTGATTTGATTTGATTATAAATTGATTTGATTAAATACACTGATTCAATGAGCACGTATATCGTTAACGCCAAAGGGACGGCTACAATAAAGAACCATCCTAACTCTGCTAAAAAATATACGAACCCTTTTGCTATTTGAAAATACTTTCTCATTAAAATGAAATTTCTGTGAACCCATCATAGAAGACAACGACAGCCTTAGGATGTGCCCCCTGTAACGCAAAGACATAGTCCTCGTTATCATACAGGATGTCATTCTCACGCTCATAGTCAACCATTGGCTGAATAATTTTTCTGATTTGCTCCTCGCTTAGCGATGTCATTAGGTGAAAGTCTTCTTCCGCCCAAGCACTTGTGTTGATTTTAAATACTTGCATTGTCGTGGTTTTAATGTTTGTTAAATTTAAGAAATTTTCCGTTTCATCTTTTCAGAATCATCAGTCGGGACGCTCATCCCGATACGGAGGGTAGTGTCTTTGAAGACACCACCCTGTCGCCCCAAGTCTAAGGTTGGAATCGTAATACCTCAGACTCAGTGAACCACTCATCGCAACCACTACAATGATAATTTGCGAACGCATCGTGCTCCAAGTCGTGAAAGCAATTTACACAGATAGGCTTCTCGTTCTCTATGTCAAAGTCACAATCCTCACACTCATCATCCAATATATCTAACAAGCACACACTCTTCGGCTCCTCATATCCCATCTGAGAAAATATGCTTTGGTATTTGTCACTCTCCCTTGCATCCTCCTTCTCCCAAAAACTCAATGGCTTTGCCTTCTGCGTGTATGTCTTGTGATGCTCTTTGCCGTCTGCTGTCTCACGTATGTTGAAGTATATCCAACACTTGAGCACTCCGTTCTTGGTCGTCACATCAACCTGCTTCCTCCGGTACCAATCAGGATGACCCTCCAATCTATCTAACTGAGCCAACACACCTGAACTGACTTTGAATATGTCAACCTCCACGTGATGACCTTGTCCACTCTTCTCAATCAAATAAGGTAGTCCACTGATGACAAGCGGATACTTGCTCTTCGTGTTCCCTTTGGCTACAAATTTGGAGGCACTGAGGTAATGGTGGTAATTGCTGTACCCTTTCTTTAACGTGCCGTAGACAGCGATTAAATTATCCTCAAGGACGTTGTCCTTGCTGTACCAAACGCCATCTCTCTGACTCCACAACTCTTTGTTGTAGATTTGGTATGTCCTGCTGTGCGTGTTAACCGATACGAACCTGCACTCATACTTTTCTAACTCTTTCTTCCACTTGTGGCGTGGTATCTCACCCAAGTTCTCTGCTAATACTTTTGAGTCACTCTTCTTGAAGTTACCAAGTGCTCTGATAGTTCCGTTCATCATAAGCCACTCTTGTTTGTTGCTCCCGCATCTGAATGGATGCGTGTTGTCTTTGTTGATAGCACCAATAGTGGCGTATCTAAAGTGAGCAATGAATGGTCTCGCTGTGTCAAGCACTTTGTACTCTGCTGATTTGTGATACGTTACCTCGAACGTGTCGAGCCATACAATACCCAATCCGTGTGGATTGATTCTCGCTGAGGTCTTTGCAACCTCCTGAGGGACTTTCTTCCCTTTCTGCTTGATAATGATTACACACATAAGCTAAATTTGTTTGTGGGCAATACCTTTGAAGGCATAGAACCCTTGTTAATGAACTGATAATGAACGAAGATACGACATAATTTAGACATAACCAAATTTATTTTTCAATAAACTTTCTTTGCCTTGAACTTTGCACGCTCTAAATGGGGGCAATCCCCGATGAATTTGTAGAACGCTCTGTCAATAGCCTCCCACTTTGTGTGGGCGACTACTGACCAAACGAACTCCTGAGCGTAATAGATTTTAAAATAGTGTTGGCTTTCCATATCTGATTTGATTTAAGTTCTCTCATCCCAAAGGGATGCGAGTATTTTTAATAATCATCCTCCAATCTCTCCCCTGCATACGATGGGTCGAAGTACCTATCCTTGCGATACGGGTACTTGTCGCTGTCATAACACACATCACACCAATCTCCGGTGCCGTAGCCGTAAGCGTCACATCTTTTGTCTACGCCATTGCCTATTGTTTCGCATCCTCTACATTTTACGGAGTGCTCATACTCTGAACACTTTTCGCATAAGTCACCATCGAACCACATATCGTGGCGTCCTTGTGGGTGCCCACATCTTGAGCACTCCCACACGTCATTTGCTTTTGTCATTTTAATTTGCGTTTAGTTACGTGATAGAT
>Ga0209298_10000208_pt1 | contig 37607 bp, 32 predicted proteins | sample S_140806_EF_Meta_FD_187325 | JGI IMG/M metagenome (GOLD analysis project Ga0209298, IMG submission 187325) | Freshwater microbial communities from Lake Simoncouche, Canada to study carbon cycling - S_140806_EF_MetaG (SPAdes) (version 2) | ecosystem: Environmental > Aquatic > Freshwater > Lake ... | reverse complement strand
CTGGTGGAGCAGTTCATCACCCAGTTCTACGGCGCTGAAGCCGAATTGAGCGGCAAGCCCGAAGCCGAATTGGGCGGCCCGCCCGAAGCCGAATTGGGCGGCCCGCCCGTAGCCGAATTGGGCGGCGCAGCAGACGAATCCAACAATCCGGTACCGCGGGAGGTGCTGGTTCCATGCCTGCCGCCCAATGCCGCCGAACTCGGTATCTGGTTGTCCGGGCTGCGCGGTTCGGCGGTGTCGTTACGGGTTCCTCGTCGAGGCGATAAGGCTGCACTTGCCGAGACGGTTCACCGCAACGCCCAGGAGGCTTTGGCACAGCACAAGCTCAAGCGGGCCGGCGACTTCACCGCGAGATCGGCTGCGCTGCAGAATATTCAGGAATCGCTTGGCCTCGCGGATGCGCCGCTGCGGATCGAATGCGTCGATATCAGTCATGTGCAGGGCACCGATGTTGTGGGCTCGCTGGTGGTGTTCGAGGACGGCCTGCCGCGCAAATCCGACTATCGCCATTTCGCGATTCGGGAAGCGGCCGGGGATGGCCGATCCGATGACGTCGCCTCGATCGCGGAGGTCACCCGGCGCCGTTTCCAGCGTCACGTCGCGGATGTCGAGGCATCGGATTCCGCTGAACCGGTGGGCACCGACAAGCCCCGTAGGTTCGCCTACCCGCCCAGCCTCTTCATCGTCGACGGTGGCGCGCCACAGGTCAACGCCGCTGCGCGGGTGCTCGACGAACTCGGCGTCACCGACGTTGCGGTGATCGGACTGGCCAAGCGGCTGGAGGAGGTCTGGGTCCCCGCCGAGGCCGATCCGGTGATCCTGCCCCGCAACAGCGAAGGGCTCTACCTGCTACAGCGCGTGCGCGATGAGGCACACCGGTTCGCGATCTCCTATCACCGGAGCAAGCGATCCAAGCGGATGACCGCGTCCGCTCTGGACTCGGTGCGTGGCCTGGGGGAGAGCCGTCGCAAGGCGTTGGTCACCCACTTCGGGTCGCTGGCGCGGATTCGGCAGGCCAGCGTCGAAGAGATCACCGCGGTGCCGGGTATCGGAGTCGCGACGGCCGCGGCGGTTCTCGAAGCGCTCGGCGGTGACGCCGATCGCGCGAGTTCGGATGCGTCCGGCGACGCGGTGGGCGATGATTCACAGCGAGCATCGCCATGACAGAAGACAGTGCAGCGAACCCTAATCCCGTCCGGGGCGACGGCGCGGTGGACGATGGCGCCGCCCGGGGCGACGGCGCGGGAGACAATGGCGCCGCCCGGGGCGACGGCGCGGGAGACAATGGCGCCGCCCGGGGCGACGGCGCGGGAGACATCGACGTCGTGCTGGTGACCGGATTGTCCGGCGCCGGCCGCGGTACCGCGGCGAAAGTTCTCGAGGACCTGGGCTGGTATGTGGCCGACAACCTGCCGCCCGAACTCATTGCGCGGATGGTGGATCTGGGACTGGCGGCCGGATCGCGCATCACTCAACTCGCGGTGGTGATGGACGTCCGATCCCGCGGATTCACCGGTGATCTGGATCTGGTTCGTCAGGATCTCGCCACGCGTGACATCACCCCGCGGGTGTTGTTCATGGAAGCCTCCGACGACATCCTGGTGCGTCGTTACGAGAACAACCGTCGCAGTCATCCACTGCAGGGCAATCAGACTCTGGCCGAAGGTATTGCCGCGGAGCGCAAAATGCTGGAACCTGTCCGCGCCGCCGCCGATCTGATCATCGACACCTCGGCGTTGGCGGTTCCAGCGTTGCGCGCGAGCATCGAACGCGCCTTCGGCAGCGAGACCGTCGCGCAGACCAGCGTGACAGTGGAGTCGTTCGGGTTCAAGTACGGATTGCCGATGGACGCCGACATGGTGATGGATGTGCGCTTCCTGCCCAACCCGCACTGGGTGGACGAACTACGGCCGCAGACCGGCCAATCATCTGCTGTCCGGGACTACGTGCTTGCTCAACCCGGTGCGGCGGAGTTCCTGCAGACCTACCATCAACTGCTGGAGCTGGTGGCCGACGGCTATATCCGGGAGGGAAAGCGGTATATGACGGTGGCTATCGGTTGCACGGGCGGTAAGCACCGCAGTGTCGCCATTGCCGAGGCGCTCGCCGGGTTGCTGACTGAGAACCCGCAACTCTCGGTGCGGGTCCTGCACCGGGACCTGGGGCGCGAATGACAACACTGGCGTCCGGGGGAACCCCGCCGCGCATCGTGGCGATGGGCGGCGGCCACGGCCTGTATGCGACGCTGTCGGCCGCGCGCAGGCTCACGCCGCATGTAACTGCGGTCGTCACCGTCGCCGACGATGGCGGCTCCTCGGGCCGGTTACGGTCCGAACTCGACGTCATACCCCCGGGCGACCTGCGGATGGCGCTGGCCGCTTTGGCATCCGACAGCCCCCAGGGCCGGTTGTGGGCCACCATCATCCAGCACCGGTTCGGCGGTAGCGGGGCGCTCGCGGGCCACCCGATCGGCAATTTATTACTGGCCGGCCTCAGCGAAGTGCTCGCCGATCCGGTGGCGGCACTCGACGAATTGGGCCGAATGCTCGGGGTGAACGGCCGCGTACTGCCGATGTGCCCGCTTGCGTTGCAGATCGAGGCCGACGTGGCGGGCCTGGAAGCCGATCCCCGGATGAGCCGGGTGATCCGGGGCCAGGTCGCGGTGGCCACCACGCCCGGAAAGGTGCGGCGGGTTCGGTTGCTGCCCGGTGACCCGCCCGCCACCCGGCAGGCCATCGACGCGGTGATGGCCGCCGACCTCGTGGTGCTCGGGCCGGGGTCGTGGTTCACCAGCGTCATCCCGCACGTGCTGGTGCCAGGTTTGGTCGCTGCCCTGAAGGCCACCCCCGCTCGTCGGGCGTTGGTCTTGAATCTGGCAGCCGAACCTGGTGAGACAGCAGGCTTTTCGGCAGAGCGGCATCTGCATGTGCTGACCCAGCACGCGCCGGGACTGACGGTGCATGACGTCATTGTCGATGCTGGCCGGGTGCCGTCAGAACGTGAACGTGATCAGCTTCGCCGAACGGCAACCCTGCTGGAGGCGTCGGTGAAATTTGCCGATATTTCCCGACCTGGTACACCTTTACATGATCCGGCGAAGCTGGCTGCAGCGCTGGATGCCGTGCGTGTACGCGGCACGGGGGTGTCGACGATCGAGGTGCCGAGCATGGAAGTACCGACCATCGAGGTGCCGACCGCCACCGTGGCGTCGGCCGAGGCAGGACGGCAGCCGGACCGGGTGCGCCGACTGACCGGCAATGGACCGAGAGGTGACGACCCGTGGCGATGACTGCTGAGGTCAAAGACGAGCTGAGCCGGCTGGTGGTCAACTCCGTGAGCGCGCGCCGCGCCGAGGTGGCATCTCTGCTCCGCTTTGCCGGCGGGCTGCACATCGTGTCAGGCCGGGTAGTCGTGGAGGCCGAGGTCGACCAGGGCAGCATTGCCCGGCGGCTCCGCAAGGACATCCACGACCTCTATGGCTACAGCGCCGTCGTGCACGTGTTGTCGGCCACCGGAATTCGCAAGAGCACCCGATATCTCATTCGGGTGGCCAAGGACGGTGAGGCGCTCGCGCGCCAGACCGGACTGCTGGATATGCGCGGGCGCCCGGTGCGCGGACTGCCCGCCCAGGTGGTGGGCGGCAGCGTCGGCGATGCCGAGGCTGCCTGGCGTGGCGCGTTCCTGGCGCACGGCTCGCTGACCGAACCCGGTCGGTCCTCGGCGCTTGAGGTGAGTTGTCCGGGACCCGAGGCCGCACTGGCTCTGGTCGGGGCCGCGCGGCGGCTGGGAATCAGCGCCAAAGCGCGCGAGGTGCGTGGCATCGACCGGGTCGTGATCCGGGACGGGGAGGCCATCGGCACTCTGCTCACCCGGATGGGCGCCCAGGACACCCGTTTGACATGGGAGGAGCGGCGCATGCGTCGCGAAGTCCGGGCGACCGCCAACCGGCTGGCCAACTTCGATGATGCCAACCTGCGCCGTTCGGCTAGGGCCGCGGTGGCCGCGGCAGCGCGTGTGGAGCGCGCCCTGGAGATCCTGGCCGACACAGTTCCCGATCACCTGGCCGCGGCCGGACAACTCCGGGTGGAACACCGTCAGGCGTCGCTGGAGGAGTTGGGCCGTCTGGCGGATCCGCCGATGACCAAAGACGCTGTCGCCGGGCGCATTCGGCGTCTGCTGTCGATGGCCGACCGCAAAGCCAAGCAGGACGGTATCCCCGATACCGAGTCGGCGGTCACGCCCGATCTGCTCGAGGATGCCTGAGCCGGCGGCTCACGAAAATTACCGAGCCGGCGGCTCACGAAAACTACCGAGCCGGCGGCTCACGAAAATTACTGCGCCGCAACCATTTCCGGCTGATCGGCGGCCATCGCCCAACGGATGCCGCCGACTACAATTCGTCCGGCCAGCCGAATCGCGGTGGCCTCCACCGGCGGCAGGTACGGCAGTCGCAACGGCGGCCTGGCCCACGGCGGCAACATCGATACCGCCGTGGCCGCCAGCACCCCGTACGGAGCCCTGGCCAGCAAGGGCAGCGGAGGAGTGATCAATAGAAACCGTGCTGCCTCCCGGGCGGCCTCGGTGCTGCGTAACTCGCTGCGGTAGGCCGCGACCCGCTCAGCGAGTTCGGCTTCGGTGCGCGGGGGGTCGGGCACCCCGAGTGCTTTGGCGACGCGTGCGGCGTCGGCCACGTAGCCGTCCCGGCCCTCCTGGTCGAGTGGGTTCGCGCCGTATTGCTGGTGCGCCAGCAGGAAGCTGTCCACCTCGGCGATATGCACCCACTGAAGCAGATGTGGATCGTCGGCGCGGTACTCGCGGCCGTCCGGAGCCTGACCGTGCACCCGGCGGTGGATGCCGCGGACCCGGTCGACGGCGCGCTTGGCATCGGCGGCGGTGCCGAAGGTGGTGACCGCCAGGAATGTGCTGGTGCGCTGTAGCCGACCCCACGGATCACCTTTGTAGTCGGAGTGCTGCGCGACGCCGGCCATCGCCAATGGATGCAACGACTGCAGCAGCAGTGCCCGCAGACCGCCGACGAACATCGATGCATCGGAGTGCACGCGGCGGATCGGCCGGTCGTCAGCGAACCAGCGCGGACCCGGCGTGGCATGAATCCGGGTGCGGTTCTGCGGGCCTTCCGGGCCGGCGACCATGGCGAAAAGTCCCTGGCCGAGGCGTTCGCGGACCCTATCGAGATCCAGGTCGAGATTCAGCGGCAACGGCATGGGACAACGGTACGCGGTAGCGCCCCGAACTATGCGCAGGGTTCCCGGCCCGGCTCGGTCGCCACGCCACTAGGCTGACCGCGTAACTGGAAGCGACTGGAGGAGATCGACGTGACGATCCGGGTTGGCATCAATGGTTTCGGCCGCATTGGGCGCAACTTCTACCGTGCACTGGCGGCGCAGCAGGCCGAAGGCAAGGCCAAGGGCATCGAGATCGTGGCGGTCAACGATCTGACCGACCCCGCCGCGCTCGCCCACCTGTTGAAGTTCGACTCCATCCTGGGCCGCTTCCCGGAAGAGGTCTCCGCGGACGGCGACACCATCCACATCGGTAAGCACAAGATCAAGGCGTTCGCGGTCAAGGACGGCCCGGCCGCGCTGCCGTGGAACGAGGCCGACGTCGACGTGGTGGTGGAGTCCACCGGACACTTCAATGACGCCAAGGCGCACGGCCATCTGCAGTCCGGGGTGAAGAAGGTCATCATCTCCGCGCCGGCGTCGGATGAGGACATCACCATCGTGATGGGCGTCAACGACGATAAGTACGACGGCAGCCAAAAGGTCATCTCCAACGCCTCATGCACCACGAACTGCCTCGGTCCGATGGCCAAGGTCATCAACGACGAGTTCGGCATCATCCGCGGATTGATGACCACCATCCACGCCTACACCGGCGACCAGAACCTGCAGGACGGCCCGCACAAGGATCTGCGCCGGGCGCGCGCGGCGGCGGTCAACATCGTCCCGACCTCGACCGGCGCCGCCAAGGCCATCGGCCTGGTGCTGCCTGAACTCAAAGGCAAGCTCGACGGCTACGCGCTGCGGGTGCCGATCCCCACCGGGTCGGTCACCGACCTGACCGTCGAACTCGCCAAGCACGCCAGTGTCGAGGACATCAACGCCGCGATGAAGGCTGCCGCCGAGGGCAAGCTCAAGGGCATCCTCAAGTACTACGATGCGCCGATCGTCTCCAGCGATATCGTCACCGACCCGCACAGCTCGATCTTCGACTCCGGTCTGACGAAGGTGATCGACAACCAGGCAAAGGTGGTTTCCTGGTACGACAACGAGTGGGGCTACTCCAACCGACTGGTCGATCTCGTCGCTCTCGTCGGCAAGTCCCTGTAAGCACGGACCGGAAGAGACTGAAGAACAGTGGCCGTCCCAACGCTTGCCGATCTGCTTGCCGAAGGTGTCGAGGGCCGCGGTGTGCTGGTGCGTTGCGACCTCAACGTCCCACTCGATGACCATGGCGCCGTTACTGACTCCGGCCGCATTGATGCATCGGTGGCGACACTGAAGGCGCTCTCCGACGCCGGGGCCAAGCTGGTGGTGATCGCGCACCTGGGCCGTCCCGAGGGCGGTGCGGACCCTAAGCTGTCACTGGCCCCGGTGGCGAAGGTGTTGGGCGAGAAGCTGGGCCGGCACGTCCAACTGGCCGGCGATGTGGTCGGCACGGATGCGTTGGCTCGTGCGGAGGGCCTGACCGACGGCGACATCCTGCTGCTGGAGAACATTCGGTTCGATCCCCGCGAGACCAGTAGGGACGACGCGGAGCGACTCGCGCTGGCCAGGGCTCTGGTCGAGTTGGTTGATTCCCCGGCTGGGCGCCTGGGCGCGTTCGTCTCCGATGGTTTCGGCGTGGTCCATCGCAAGCAGGCCTCGGTGTACGACGTCGCGACGCTGCTACCGCATTATGCGGGCACCCTGGTGGCGGCCGAGGTCAAGGTGCTCGAACAGTTGAGCACCACCGGAGAGAGGCCCTATGCGGTGGTGCTCGGCGGATCTAAGGTGTCCGACAAACTCGCTGTCATCGAGAATCTGGCCGGCAAGGCCGACAGTGTCGTCATCGGCGGCGGAATGTGCTTCACCTTCCTTGCCGCACAAGGGGTTTCGGTGGGTAAGTCGCTGCTGCAGGAAGAGATGATCGACACCTGCCGTCGACTGCTCGAAGAATTCGGTGACGTGATCCACCTGCCGGTGGACATCGTGGTCGCATCAGAGTTCTCTGCCGATTCCACACCGGAAACCGTTGCCGCCGAACAGATCCCGGCCAACAAGTTGGGCCTGGATATCGGGCCTGAGTCGGTCCGGCGCTTCACCGCGCTGCTGTCCAACGCCAGGACCATCTTCTGGAACGGCCCCATGGGAGTGTTTGAGTTCCCCGCCTTCGCGGCCGGCACCAAGGGCGTAGCCGAGGCGATCATCGCCGCGACAGCAAAGGGTGCGTTCAGCGTCGTCGGCGGAGGGGACTCCGCTGCCGCGGTGCGCCAACTCGGACTGGCCGAAGACGGCTTCTCGCACATATCCACCGGGGGCGGTGCGTCGCTGGAATACCTTGAGGGCAAGACGCTGCCCGGTATCGACATCCTCACCTAGGAGACGACCGTGTCGCGTAAACCTCTCATCGCGGGTAACTGGAAGATGAACCTCAATCACTTCGAGGCCATCGCCCTGGTTCAGAAGATCGCCTTCGCGCTGCCCGACAAGTACTTCGACAGGGTCGATGTCACGGTGATCCCGCCGTTCACCGACCTGCGCAGTGTGCAGACCCTGGTCGACGGCGACCGGCTCCGGCTGACCTACGGGGCGCAAGACCTGTCGCCGCACGATTCAGGCGCCTACACCGGTGAGATCAGTGGTGCGTTCCTGGCCAAGCTGGGCTGCACCTTCGTCGTCGTGGGCCATTCCGAGCGGCGCGCCTACCACCATGAGGACGACGCACTGGTCGCTGCCAAAGCCGCCGCCGCGTTCCGGCACGGACTGACCCCGATCGTGTGTGTCGGCGAGCCCATCGAGGTGCTCGAGGCCGGCAACCAAATCGAGCACAACGTCGCACAGTTGCGCGGATCGCTTGCCGGCCTGACCGCGGAACAACTGACCACGGTGGTGATCGCTTACGAGCCGATCTGGGCTGTCGGCACCGGCCGGGTGGCCCGACCCGCCGACGCACAGGAGGTGTGCGCGGCCATCCGTACCGAGTTGGCCGAACTATCCTCGCCGACGATCGCGGCCGGTGTTCGCGTGCTCTACGGCGGCTCGGTGACGGCCAAGAACGTCGGCGAACTTAACGCGCAACCCGACGTCGACGGGGCACTGGTGGGTGGCGCAGCACTGGACGGCGAGCAGTTCGCCATGTTGTCCGCCATCGCCGCGGGCGGGCCGCTGCCCTGACCCGAGCCGTGATCTCCGGCCCGACCGGGTAACCTGATGCCCATGGTTTTGTCGCTACAGATCCTGCTGGTGATCACCAGTCTCCTCCTCGTGCTGCTGGTGCTGTTGCATCGCGCCAAGGGTGGAGGCCTGTCTACTCTATTCGGCGGTGGCGTTCAGTCCAGCCTGTCCGGGTCCACCGTGGTCGAGAAGAACCTCGACCGGCTGACGTTGTTCGTGACCGGCATCTGGCTGGTCTCGATCGTCGGCGTCGCCCTGCAGATCAAGTACTCCTAATCCTCGGGAGCCCCAGCTAGGGGGTGCTTCTCGGGGCATTCCCCGGGGCATTCCGCGGGTTCCCTGCGTGCGGCTGTCCCGGCGGGCGGGTCCGCTCCGGCGTCCAGAAGCTCTCGGCCTCGGTGCACCCGATTGACCGCAGGCGGTCCGGTGCCATCCGACCAGGCGATACGGCCGTCCTCGGTAACACTGGTCGTGTATCGGCCGTCGGTCACGGCGCCGTGGTCCGGTGGGCAGCCGAAGAAGAGATTGTCGGAGTCGGTTCTGCCGCCCGACGCCCAGCCGTGAGCATGATGAATCTCGCAGTCGTAGCCGGGTGCGAAACAGTTCGGTCTGGTGCATCCGACGTCGCGGGCGTGGCAGATGATGCGTTGATCGGCGGTCGCGACCCGCTTGCTGCGGCCCAGGTACAGCGGTCGTTCGCTATGGCCGTCGAACACGGCGAGATAGTGGATCGCCCCGCCGGCCGCGGCGCATCGGATCAGGTCCCGCATGGGTAATCGGCCGGTACCCCCGGTTCGGGCCGGCGGCGGCATCGGGATGCCGGGATCGGCGCAGGCACGCGCCGCCTGTTCGAGTTCGGCCACCGTCGTCGTCGCGATCACCGTGACCGGCATACCGCGGTGTTGACCGAGGGCGCCGGATGCCATCGCGGTCTTCAAGCCCAGCACCACGGCGTCATGGCAGCGCTGCTCACGGGTGCGGGAGTCCTTATCACCTGCATCAGCGACCTCGACGTCGGCCGATCCGACATTCCCGGGCAGGTGCCGGCCGGGCCGGACCGCGGCAGCCACGGCTTCGACGCATGCTCGCGCCTCCGGATCCAGCCAGCCGGATAATCTGCTCATCCCATCCGGGCCCTGCCGACCCAGCGTCAGGCCGCGGCGCTTGGCGCGGTACTCGTCACTGAAGTTACCGTCCGGATTCAGGCAGTCGGCGATTGTAGTTGCGACGGCGTCGACGAACTTCGAATCCTGGGCGCGCGCGTAGTGCACCAGCGTGCGTTCGGCAGCGTCGCGATCGGCACCCGTAACCGATGCGGGCAACAGGTCGAGCCCACGAGTGACCGCAGCGATGTGATCGTCGCCGACCTCGCCGGCCTCCACCGCTGCGGCCAGTTCTGGAAGTTCCGCCGGCACCGCCGGGCCGATCAGTGAGCGCCGCGGCCGGATTCTCGCGGCAATCCGGAATCTGCGGTTAATCTCACCGCGGGTGAGCCGCAGCCGGTTGGCCAGCTGGTCACGCATCGAGACCTCGCGGCGCGGCCCGGGAGCGTTGGATCCGTCGGCAGGATCGGACAGCTCAGCGAACAGCCGGTAGGACAGGCCGCGATTGGTACGGCCCTGTGCCTCCAGGCGCTCAGCGACCTCGACTCGGAACGCATTGCCCACCAGATCCGTGCGCAGTGACCGTAGGCGATCGTGCGCGGCGTCGATCGCATCCAGATCGGTCCGCATCCGAGCGCGCGCCGCATCGGCGGTGAGCGGTTGGGCAGTGGAGTCCATGAGCCGACAGTATCGAACGCATGTTCGAGTTACGAGTCGCCAAACTCGACACTGTGGATGAAACCGGGACTGTGGAGAAAGTTTGAGCCGCAGTCCTCGGTCAGCGGCACGCCCACCGGACACCGATACTGGTCGCATGACCGCGCCAACCCCGGATACCGCACTGGAGCCGATCGGCGCGGTCTATCGAACGGCGGTCGGCCGGGAGGCCACCGAGCCGATGCGCGAGGACATTCGCCTGCTCGGGGCAATGCTGGGTGACACCGTGCGCGAGCAGAACGGCGACGAGGTGTTCGCGCTCGTGGAGCGGGCTCGGGTGGAGTCGTTCCGGGTGCGGCGCTCGGAAATCGACCGGGCCGAAATGGCCCGACTCTTCGACGGTATCGACATTCGCCAGGCGATCCCGGTCATCAGGGCGTTCAGCCACTTCGCGCTGCTGGCCAATGTCGCCGAAGACATTCACCGGGAACGGCGCCGCGCCATCCACGTCGACGCCGGGGAGCCGCCCGCCGACAGCACACTCGCGGCGACCTATCGCAAGCTCGACGCCGCCGGACTGTGCGGCGACACCGTCGCCGACGCGTTGCGGGACGCGATGGTGTCACCGGTGATCACCGCGCACCCCACCGAGACCCGTCGGCGCACGATCTTCGACACCCAGAACCACATCACCAGGCTGATGCGGATGAGGCTGCACGGCCAAGTCCAGACCGAGGATGGCAGGACGATCGACACCGAGCTTCGGCTGCAGATCCTTACCCTGTGGCAGTCCGCGCTGATCCGGTTGTCGCGCGTGAAGATTTCCGATGAGATCGCCTCGGGCCTGCGCTACTACCCGGCGGCATTCCTCGAGGTTATTCCGAAGGTCAACGCCGCGGTGCGGGACGAACTACAGAGCCGCTGGCCCGATGCGGGACTGGCCCAACACCCGATCGTGCGGGCGGGATCCTGGATCGGTGGCGACCGGGACGGCAACCCGAACGTGACGGCAGAGGTGGTCGAATTGGCCACCGGCAGCGCCGCCGCCACCGCGCTTGGCCACTACTTCGACGAGTTGGCCGCTCTTGAGCAGGAACTGTCGATGTCGGCCCGGCTGGTTCAGATCGACTCGGCACTAGTCGAACTCGCCGCCGACTGTGCCGAACCGGACCGCGCCGACGAGCCGTACCGCCGGGCGGTTCGGGTGGTGCGGGCCCGGTTGACCTCGACCGCGGTGGGCATCCTCGACCGCCAACCCGAGCACGTACTGGACCTCGGGTTGCCGCCGTATCCGACCCCCGCCGAACTGCTTACCGATCTCGGCGTGATCGACGCTTCGCTTCGCGTCCACGGCAGTGCGCTGTTGGCCGACGACCGCCTGGCCCGGCTGCGGAACGCCGTCGAGACCTTTGGATTTCACCTCTGCGGGCTGGACATGCGACAGAACTCCGAAACCCACGAACAGGTGGTGGCCGAACTGCTGGCCTGGGCCGGCGTGCACCCCGACTACGCCGCATTGCCGGAGCGGGACCGAGTCGATGTGCTGGTCGCAGAGTTGTCCACCCGACGCCCCCTGGTTCGCGACGGGGCCGAAATCTCCGAACTTGCTCAAAAGGAACTGGACATCGTCGGCGCCGCTGCACGTGCTGTCCGGCTACTGGGCGCCGCCGCGATCCCGGCCTACATCATCTCGATGTGCCAGTCGGTTTCGGATCTGCTGGAGGCAGCTCTGTTGCTCAAAGAGGCTGGGCTGCTTGATGTTTCGGGTGATCACCCGTATGCGCCGGTGGGGATCGTGCCGCTGTTCGAGACGATCGACGATCTCCAACGCGGTGCGACCGTAGTCGAGTCGGCCGTGGCGATTCCGCTGTACCGGTCGATGGTCGGGGCGTGGGGTGATACCCAGGAAGTGATGCTCGGGTACTCCGACTCCAATAAGGACGGCGGTTATCTGGCGGCGAACTGGGCGCTGTACCGGGCGGAGTTGAACCTGGTCGAGTCGGCCCGCAGGACCGGGATCCGGTTGCGCCTCTTCCACGGCCGCGGGGGCACCGTCGGCCGCGGCGGCGGACCGAGTTATGACGCGATCCTGGCTCAGCCGCCCGGTGCGGTCAACGGCTCGTTGCGCCTGACCGAGCAGGGCGAGGTGATCGCCGCCAAGTACGCCGAACCGCGGATCGCGCATCGCAACCTGGAGAGCCTGGTCGCGGCAACCCTGGAGTCGACCCTGCTCGATGTCGAGGGCCTCGGGTCCGAAGCCGGGCCCGCCTACCGGGTACTCGACGAACTCGCCGACCTCGCACAGCATGCCTACGCCGAATTAGTCCACCGCACAGCGGGATTCGTCGAGTATTTCGAAGCCTCCACACCGGTCAGCGAGATCGGTTCGCTCAATATCGGTAGCCGGCCCAGCAGTCGCAAAGCCACCACGGCGATCTCCGATCTGCGCGCGATCCCGTGGGTGCTCGCGTGGAGTCAGTGCCGGGTGATGCTGCCCGGGTGGTACGGCACCGGGACGGCGATCGAGGGGTGGATCGCCGGGAGCGAGGAACGCACTGAGGTGCTGCGCAATCTTTACATCAAGTGGCCGTTCTTCCGCACGGTGCTGTCCAATATGGCGCAGGTGCTGGCCAAGTCCGATATGGGTTTGGCGGCTCGCTACTCCGAACTCGTCGCCGACACTGAACTGCGACATCGGGTGTTCGACATGATCCGCACCGAACACGCACGCACCATCGCGATGCACAAGCTGATCACCGGCCAGGAGGATCTGCTGGCTGATAATCCGGCGCTGGCCCGGTCGGTATTCAACCGATTCCCGTATCTCGAGCCACTCAACCATCTGCAGGTCGAACTGCTGCGTCGGTACCGCGGCGGTGATGACGACGATCTGGTTCAGCGCGGAATTCTGTTGACAATGAGCGGTTTAGCCTCGGCGCTGCGCAACAGCGGCTGAAGCATCATCAGCGGCGTACAGTTCGAGGGACGGGACCAGGCAGGCCCCATAAGCCAAAGGGTCAACCGTGTCTGACAAGTCCCCGCGTCAAGCCATGTCAAAGAAGCCCGGGAAATCTCTGAAAGAGAAGCGAGCCGTGAAGCGCGCCAAGGGCGATAGCACCCCGATCGACAACGTACTCAATGCCAAAAAGCGCTGAGCACCTCTAGAGCGGCTATTTGACGATGGTGAACTGCATCAGGTTGACGATGCCTTTTCGGAATCCACCGGCGCAGCCGATCATGTACCTGTCGTAGTCGTCGTAGGCCTGTTGCCCTGCCACCTTGATGGCCTCGTCACGGTGGGCGACCAAATTCGCATGCCAGTTGTCCAGCGTGCGGGCGTAGTGCTGGCCCAGCTCCTGGATGCGCTCGATGCTGAAACCCACTTCCGAGCTCCGCGCCGCGATGATCTCCGGCGACGGCAGGCGGCATCCGGGGAAGATCACCTTCGCCATGAAGAGGATGAACTTCAGATCGCTGATGGTCAGCGTGACCCCGTTATCGCGGTAGAAGTCGATATCGTGGGCGACGATCGTGTGCAACAGCATCCGCCCGTCGTCGGGCAGCGCCGCATACATCTTGCGGAAGAACTCCGGGTAGGTCTCAAAGCCGAAGTGCTCGAACGAGCCGATCATGAAAACGCGGTCGAATTTACCGTCGAATTCCTGCCAGGCCTGGAAGCGGACCTCCTTGGTGCGATTGCCGGGCAGTCCCGCAAAAAGCTCCTTGACGTGTTCAAACTGGTTCTTGCTGATCGTCAGCCCGATGACGTTGACGTCGTACTTTTCAGTCGCCCGCGCCAGCGCCGACCCCCAGCCACAGCCGATGTCGAGGACCGTCATCCCGGGTTTGAGGTCGAGCTTTCCCAGTACAAGGTCGATCTTCGCCATCTGGGCCTGTTCGAGTGTGTAGTCGTCCTGCTCGAAGTACGCGCAGGTGTACGTCAGAGTCGGGTCTAGGAACAGGCTGAAGAAATCATCCGATAGGTCGTAGTGGGCTTGGACATCCTTATACGACTGCTTTAGGTCACTCATATCTTCTCAATTTCACCTAGGCCGGAAGGATTGGACCGCAGGTGGAGTTTACCGCGCAGTTGGCCTCGCGGAGTTTTCAGGCCTTCTCTCTGTTCAGCAGGCGTGCCGCGGCCTTGTCCAGCAGCCACAGCGTCCTCTCGAGACCCACCGCGCCGGCGGCGGGCACGTCGGCCGGGTCGGCACCTCCGATCGCGGCGGCCACTGCGTCTGCCTTGGCCGCACCGGACACCACCAGCCAGACCTCCCGGGATCGGCGGACCGCCGGCAGGGTCAGGGTGATACGCCGCGGCGGAGGTTTGGGGGAGTCGTCCACCCCCACCACCATGCGGTCTGTTTCCAGCACGGCCGGCGTATGGGGAAACAGCGAATTGATGTGACCTTCGCCGCCCATGCCGAGTAGGTGGACGTCGAACAACGGGGTGGGCTCGCCGGCTGCGGCGAGGCCGGCCAGATCGTCTTCGTAGGCGCGCGCCGCGCGGGCGATGTCATCGCCGAACCCGCTATCGCTGGCCGGCATCGCATGGATATTGGCCGCCGGGATGTCGATGTGGTCCAGCAGTGCCGCACGCGCCTGCTTCTCGTTACGTTCGTCGTCATCGATCGGCACGTACCGGTCGTCACCGAAGAAAAGGTGTACCCGAGCCCAATCAATCGGGTGCGTGCCGAGGTGTTTAAGCAGACCGATACCGGTACCCCCGCCGGTCAACACGATCATCGCGCTACCGCGCGCCGCGACGGCCGCAAAGATTGTTGCCGCCAGCCGGTCGCCGGTGGCGGCTACCAGGGCTCCCGCGTCGGGGTAGGTTTCGACGGATTCCGCCACGGTCAGGCGTTCCACCCGGGCGCGTATTGAACCTTCGCGATCCCGGCCAACGCCTCGCGGTAGATCTGGTCGGCATCGAGTCGGCGCAGATCCTCGGCCAGGCATTCGCGAGTCTCCCGGCGCGCGAGCGGAAGCCGCGAACCCGGCCACCCGGTGCGGACCAGCGTGGCGATCGACCCGTCCTGCGGCCGGCTCAGTGTGATGGTCTGGCTGGGCTGCATCAACTCCACCTTCAGCTCGCCAATCTCGCGACGCACCGGTCCGTCGATCCTGCTGGCCAGCCAGCCGGCCAGGATGTCCAGGGCGGGCTCGTGCTTGAGACCCGATACCACCGCGGTGGTGACCGGTTCATGCGGTGGCTGATCAAGCGCCGACGCCAGCAGGGCGCGCCAGTAGGTGATCCGGCTCCAGGCCAGATCGGTGTCGCCGTCTGCGTAGCTCGCCAGCCGGCTGCGTAACGCGGCAAGCGGGTCCTCGGTCCCGGTGGCATCGGTGATCCGTCGAATCGCCAAGCGGCCCAACGGATCCTGGGACGGCACGTCCGGAGCGGTTCCGGGCCACCAGATCACCACAGGTGTATCGGGAAGCAGGAACGGCAGCACCACACTGCTGGCATGCGAAGCCAGCGGCCCGGCGGTCCGCAAGACCACCACTTCGCCGGCGCCGGCATCACCGCCCACCCGGAGTTGGCCGTCCAGGCGCGGTTCGGTGCCCAATCGGTCGATCGGTACCACGACGATGATCCGGCACGGGTGTTCGCGACTGGCTGCCACCGCGGCGTCGATGGAGTCCTCGACGATGTCCTCGGTGTCGGGTGCCACCACCAGGGTCAGCACCCGGCCCAGGGTGATCGCACCGCCCTCCTCGCGAAGTTCGGTGATGCGCTTATTGATCTCGTTGGTCGTGGTGTCCGGGATGTCGACGATCACAGTGCTGTTCCCCTTCCGGTGATCACGGCCGCCGCCACTGCCGGCCCGAACGCTCCAACATCGCGAATGCCGAGTCCGGACCCCAGGTGCCCGACTCGTATGGATCGGGGCGTGCCTGTGCCCCCTGAGCCGAAGCCCAGTAATCCAGCGCGGGATCCAGTATCTCCCAAGATAATTCGACTTCCGCGTTGACTGGGAACAGTGACGGTTCTCCAAGCAGGACATCGAGGATCAGACGTTCGTAGGCTTCGGGAGAATCCTCGGCGAATGCCGATCCGTAGGAGAAGTCCATGTTGACGTCCCGTACCTCCATGGTGCTGCCCGGAACCTTGGATCCGAAGCGCAACGTGATGCCCTCATCCGGCTGAACCCGGAACACCAGTGCGTTCTGGCCGAGCTCCTCAGTCATGGTGGCGTCGAACGGCAGGTGCGGAGCCCGCTTGAACAACATCGCGATCTCAGTCACCCTGCGGCCCAGGCGTTTTCCGGTCCGTAGATAAAACGGCACACCCGCCCAGCGTCGGGTGTCGACCTCCAGTTCGATCGCGGCGAAGGTCTCGGTGATCGACGTCTTAGAGAAGCCATCCTCGTCGAGCAGTCCGACCACTTGCTCGCCGCCCTGCCAACCTGAGCTGTACTGCCCGCGCGCGGTGGTCAGGTTCAGTGGTTGGGCCAGCCTGGTGGCGGAGAGGACCTTGATCTTTTCGGCCTTGATCTCATCGGGGGAGAAGCTGACCGGCTCCTCCATGGCGGTGAGTGCCAGCAGTTGCAACAGGTGGTTCTGTATCACGTCGCGGGCGGCGCCAATGCCGTCGTAATAACCGGCACGCCCGCCCAAACCGATATCCTCGGCCATGGTGATCTGCACGCTGTCGACGTAGTGGCTGTTCCAAATCGGCTCGTAGAGCGTGTTGGCGAAGCGCAGGGCCAAGATGTTCTGCACCGTCTCCTTGCCGAGGTAGTGGTCGATGCGGAACACCGACTCCTCGGGGAACACGCTGTTGACCACCTTGTTGAGTTCGATAGCGCTGTCCAGGTCGTGGCCGAAGGGCTTTTCGATCACCACCCGGCACCACTGATGCTCTTTCGGCGCGGCCAGGCCGGAGCGTTGCAGTTGCTCGCACACCACCGGGAACGCCTTCGGCGGGATCGAGAGGTAGAAGGCGTGGTTACCGCCGGTGCCTCGTTCGGTATCGAGTTTCAGCAGTGTCTCGGCCAGCAGTGCGAAGGCGGCGTCATCGTCGAAGCTGCCCTGGACGAAACGGATTCCCTCGACCAGTCGATCCCACACCTCCTGGCGGAACGGGGTTCGGGCGTGCTCCTTCACGGCGTCGTATACGATCTGGCCGAAGTCCTGATCTGCCCACTCCCGGCGGGCGAAGCCCACCAGTGAGAACGATGGTGGTAGCAGGCCGCGGTTGGCGAGGTCGTAGATGGCCGGCATCAGCTTCTTGCGGGACAGATCGCCGGTGACACCGAAGATCACCACACTGCATGGACCGGCGACCCGGGGCATCCGCTTGTCGAGCTTGTCCCGCAATGGGTTTCGCCATGCCGACGGTGCCGGACCGCCGCCGTCGGTCTTTGTAGCCGGGCTCATTTTGCGACGGCGTCCAATTGGCCCTGGGTCGCATCGAGGAGTTCCTGCCAGGACTTCTCGAACTTGTCCACGCCGTCGTCCTCCAGGTGGGCGAACACATCGCCGAGATCGATACCGATCGCACTGAGTTCGTCGAAAACGGCTTGCGACGCCGCACCGGTACCGCTGAGGGTGTCGCCGGTGACGACGCCGTGGTCGGCGACGGCGTCCAGGGTCTTCTCCGGCATCGTGTTGACCGTGTTGGGGCCCACCAATTCGGTGACGTACAGGGTGTCGGAGTAGTCGGGATTCTTCACTCCGGTGGACGCCCACAGGGGTCGCTGCACCCATCCGCCGGCCTGGGCCAACGGTGTCCAACGCCCCCCGGAGCAGAACACCTCCTCATAGGCGGCGTAGGCCAGACGTGCATTGGCCACACCGGCCTTGCCCCGAAGCGCCAAGGCCTCGTCCGTGCCGATCGCCTCAAGACGCTTATCGATCTCGGTGTCCACCCGGGAGACGAAGAACGATGCGACGGAATGGATCAGATTCAGATCGTGCCCGGCCGCCTGGGCGGCTTCGAGACCGGCGAGGTAAGCCGCCATGACCGCGCGGTGGCGTTCGACGGAGAAAATCAGCGTCACATTCACCGAGATGCCCTCGGCCAGAACAGCGGTGATCGCGGGCAGTCCGGCCAGCGTGGCCGGTATCTTGATCAGGACGTTGGGCCGGTCGACGATCTTCCACAGTTCGATTGCCTGCAGGATCGTCTTGTCGGTCTCGTGCGCCAGTCTGGGATCGACCTCGATTGAGACTCGCCCGTCGATGCCGTTGGAGGCCGTCCACTGCGGTCGGAGAACGTCGCAGGCCTGCCGGACGTCATCGGTGGTCGCGGTGCGGATGGTGGCGTCGACGTCGGCGCCGCGGGCCGCCAGTTCTTTAACCTGTGCGTCGTAGGCGGTGCCTGTCGACAACGCGGCCTGGAAGATCGACGGGTTGGTGGTGACGCCGACGATGCTCTTGGTGTCGATGAGTTCCTGCAGGTTGCCGGAGCTGAGCCGGTCCCGGGACAGGTCGTCGAGCCAGACCGAGACGCCTGCCGCCGATAGTGCTGCGAGGTGTGAATTCTGGGACATGTGCGATATCTCCTGGGTTGTTTGTGGGTTAGGGGTGAGGGTTGGATGTGAGGGTTAGTTGTTGACTGCGCGTTCCGCAGCGGCGGCTACCGCCTCGGCGGTGAACCCGAACTCGCGGAACAGTGTCTTGTCGTCGGCCGAGGCGCCGTAGTGCTCGAGTGAGACGATCTCACCGCCGGGGACAAACTTGTACCAACTCTGCGCGATGCCGGCCTCCACCGCGACCCTGGCTGTGAGCTTCGGCGGCAGAACCTGATCGCGGTATTTTTGGGGCTGTGATTCGAACCATTCGACGCACGGCATGGACACCACGGCGGCGCGGATGTTCTTGGCGGCCAGTAGTTTCTGGGCTTCGACGGCTAATTGCAATTCGGATCCGGTCCCGATAATGACCACGTCGGCATCCTCGGACGAGCCGCCGCCGAGCACATAGCCGCCGCGTGCGACACCGTCGCTGCTGGTTCCTTCCAGAACCGGAATGCCCTGACGGGTCAGAATGAAACCAACCGGGCCGCTTGCGGAGTCGGTGCCCCGCGCAATGATGGCGCGCCATGCGAAGGCGGTCTCGTTCGGGTCGCCGGGACGCACCACCGATAGGTTCGGAATGGCCCGCAGCGCAGCCAGGTGCTCTACGGGTTGGTGGGTCGGTCCGTCCTCGCCCAGACCGATCGAGTCGTGCGTCCAGATGTAGATGGGATCGATATCCATCAACGCGGCCAGTCGCACGGCCGGCCGCATGTAATCGGAAAACTGCATGAATGTGCCGCCGAAGGGGCGGGTGGGGCCGTGCAGCACGATGCCGGAAAGGATTGAGCCCATCGCGTGCTCGCGAATGCCGAAGTGCAGCACGCGGCCATACCAGTCGGCGGTGTAGTCCTCAGTCGAGATCGACGGCGGACCGAACGATTTGCACCCGTTGATGGTGGTGTTGTTGCTGCCGGCCAGATCCGCGGAGCCGCCCCACAATTCGGGTAGCTTGATCGCGACGTCATTGAGGGCCTGTCCGAACGCGGCCCGCGTGGCGACCGGCTTGGAGCCCGGTTCCCAGTGGGTCAGGTCGGCATCCCAGCCCGCGGGCAACTCTCGGGCCAGCAGCCGATCCAGCAGCTTCTTGCGTTCCGGTTCGCGCTTCGCCCAGGCGTCGAACCCGCTCTGCCACGTCTCATGAGCCGCCCGGCCGCGGTCGACGAGCTTTCGGGTGTGCCCGATCACCTCGTCGGTGACCTCAAAGCTTTTGTCCGGGTCGAAGCCGAGCACCTTCTTGGTGGCGGCCACCTCGTCGGCGCCCAACGCCGAGCCGTGCACCCCACCGGTATTCATCTTGGTCGGTGCCGGGTAGCCGATGATGGTCCGCAGCGCGATGAACGAGGGCTTATCGGTGACCTTCTTCGCCGCCTCGATCGCCTTTTCGATGCCGACGATGTTCTCCCCGCCCTCCACGACCTGAACGTGCCAGCCGTAAGCCTCATAGCGCGCCGGAGTGTTCTCGGTGAACGCGATATTGGTGTCGTGCTCAATGGAGATCTCGTTGTCGTCCCAGAGCACGATGAGATTGCCGAGTTGCTGGGTGCCGGCAATCGAGGACGCCTCGCTGGTGACGCCCTCCTCCATGTCGCCATCGGAGGCGATGACATAGATGTGGTGGTCGAACGGGCTGGTGCCGGCGGGCGCGTCGGGGTCGAACAGACCGCGTTCGAAGCGGGCAGCCATCGCCATGCCGACTGCCGAGGCCAGGCCCTGGCCCAGCGGGCCGGTGGTGATCTCCACGCCCTTTGTGTGACGGAACTCTGGATGGCCGGGGGTCTTGGAGCCCCACGTGCGCAGTGCCTCGATATCGGAGAGTTCCAGCCCGAATCCGCCGAGATACAGCTGGATGTACAGGGTGAGGCTGCTGTGCCCGCAGGACAGCACGAACCGGTCGCGGCCCAGCCATTCGGTGTCGCTGGGGTCGTGGCGCATGGCCCGCTGGAAGAGGGTGTAGGCCAGCGGCGCGAGGCTCATGGCCGTGCCGGGGTGGCCATTTCCCACCTTCTGAACCGCGTCAGCCGCCAACACCCGCGCGGTATCGACGGCGCGCGAGTCCAACTCGGTCCAATCGGCGGGGTGATGGGGCTGGGTCAGCGTGGAAATCTCTTCGAGTGTCGTCACGAATTCACTCCTGGCTTCGTCGCGTCGTTGTGGCAGGGCAATCCGGACTCACCCTAATGGCGAATACCCGACTTCGTTCGAGCTTCAGCGCAGCTCATTGGTCTGGCCATCAGGTAACCAAAAGGTGAACCCCGGGGGGTGAATCCGGGGGGTGAATCCGGGGGGTGAATCATGGCCGACTTCACCGGGTCGGGGCCGTCATTGCCTGGAACCCACCCGCAGGTATCGCTGTGGTCCAACCCGGTCTACCATCGCCTGTAGTAGACGCCCTGCAGTAGACGCTGGATCCTTGCGGTCATCCGCAAGCCGCTCGTGAGGAGTTATCGCGTGGACGTTCGCGAGACCACCCTCGTCGCAGGTGCTGACAGGCGGCTTCGCAACACGGTGCTGGGGTATGTGTCGCTGACAAAACCCCGGGTCATCGAGTTGCTGCTGGTGACCACGATCCCGGCGATGCTGCTCGCCAACCGGGGTTCGGTGGATCTGGTTCTGATTCTCAACACGCTCTTCGGGGGCATGCTGGCTGCCGGCGGGGCCAACACCCTGAACTGTGTCGCCGACGCCGACATCGACAAGGTAATGAAGCGCACCGCGGGACGGCCGCTGGCCCGGGCGACGGTGCCGCGCAGCCACGCGCTGATCTTCGGGCTCGCGCTGTCGGTGGCCTCGTTCTTCTGGTTGTGGTGGACCACCAATCTGTTGTCGGCCCATCTGGCGGCGGCGACCATCGCCTTTTACGTGTTGGTCTACACGCTGCTGCTCAAGCGCCGCACGTCGCAAAACGTCGTGTGGGGTGGAGCCGCGGGCTGCATGCCGGTGATGATCGGCTGGTCGGCGGCCACCGGCACCGTCGGATGGCAGGCGCTGGTGATGTTCGCCATCATCTTCTTCTGGACTCCGCCGCACACCTGGGCGCTGGCCATGCGCTACAAGGAGGACTACGCCGCCGCGGGCGTCCCGATGCTGCCGGTGGTCGCCACCGAGCGGCAGGTAACCAAGCAGATCGTCGTCTACACCTGGCTGACGGTGGTGGCCACGCTGGCACTGGTTCCGGCCGCCGGCTGGCTCTACGCGGTGGTGGCGGTACTGGCTGGCGCCTGGTTTCTGACGCTGGCCCACCGATTGCAGGCCGGCGTACGTCGGGGCGAGGCGGTCAAGCCGCTGAAGCTGTTCCTGCAGTCCAACAACTATCTGTCCGCGGTGTTCTGCGCGCTGGCCGTTGATTCGGTGCTGGGGCTGCCGACGCTGCTCGGCTGAGCCGGTTCAGGGCAGCAGCACGATGGAACCCGTGGTCTTTCGGGCCGCGAGGTCGGTATGGGCCCGGTCGGCTTCGGCCAGCGGATAGTGGCCACTCACGGTAACGGCGATCGATCCGTCGGCTATCGCGTCCAGTACTTCGCCTGCGCGCCAAGCGAATTCGTCGGGTGTGCGGACGAAGTGCACCAGGCTCGGCCGGGTGAGCGAGACTGACCCGGCGGCGCTGAGCCGCTGCGGATCGACCGGTGGCACCGGTCCGCTGGCCGCACCGAACAGGGCCAGGGTGCCGCGCACCGCGAGGCTTGCCAGGCTGGCGTCGAAGGTCGAGGCGCCGACCCCGTCGTAGACCGCGGCCACACCGTGGCCGTTGGTCAACTCGCGTACCCGGCCGGCGAACTCGTTCGCGTCGTCGGGGTAGTCGAGCACCTCGATCGCACCGGCCTGCCGGGAGAGTTCCGACTTCTGCGGGGTAGACGCGGTGGTGATGACCCGGGCCCCCAGGCTGGTCGCCCACTGGGTCAGGATCAGGCCGACGCCGCCGGCGCCGGCGTGCACGAGCAGGAAGTCGCGTGGCTGTACCGGATAGACCGATTTGATCAGGTAGTGCGCGGTCATCCCTTTCAGCAGTGCTGAGGCGACCACATCCGACTGCACGGACTCGGGAACATAGGCAACGAAATCAGCTGGGGCGGTGCAGTATTCGGCATAGGCACCCACCGCATTCGCGGTCACGACCCGATCACCGGTATTGATGACGGCGACATCGTCGCCTACGGCTGCCACGGTGCCGCACACCTCGGTGCCGACCACGTACGGCAATGGCCGAGGGTAGGTGCCGGAACGGAAATAGATGTCGATGTAGTTGACCCCGATGGCGTCGGCTTTGATGAGCACTTCGCCGGGACCGGCCGCCGGTGTGGGCTTCTCGACATAGCGCAGAACCTCGGGACCGCCTGTCTGGGCGACTTCGACAGCGTGCATGTCACTATCATCGCAGTTGTGAGGTCACGATGAAGCTGGCCCGGCCCAATGTCTTCCACCCGCGCATCGTGCTGGCCGCGGGTGGTCACCTGCCCGACGGTGACGCCGACGATGCCGGTCTGGTCGGGGCATTACGCCGGCGCGGACTGCACGGCCGATGGCTGGCATGGGACGACCCCCAGACCGAGGAGGCCGACCTGGTGATCCTTCGTTCGGTCGGGGATGACATGACTGACCGGCGCGAGGAGTTTGGGGCCTGGACCACCCGGGTGGCCAACCTGCTCAATCCTCCGGCCGCGATCGCGTGGAACGGCGCCACGCGCTACCGGCGGGACCTGGCCGCGGCGGGAATACCGGTAGCGGCGTCCGGCACCCGGGCTGTTTCCCAACACCGGGCGCAATCGCCGGGGACCTCGTTGATCTTCCTCAGCGGCGAGCAGTCCCACGCTTTCGACTCGTCCGCAGCAGGGGTGTTGCGCGGCGCCGAAGAAGATTTTGAACTCTGGGATCTGGGCTATGCCGCGGTGGACGTCGCGTGCGCGAAGACAGGTATCACCAGAGCCGAATTGCTCTTCGCCCGCGTCGATCTGATCGGCGGCCGTCGAGATCCGGTTGTGGCCGAACTCGATCTCATCGGGCCCGATCTGGGTTGGCGCCATCTCGACGACGCCGCCCGCGCGTTACAGCAGCGCACGTTCGCCCTCGGTGTGGAGTCGGCCTGCGAGCGAATGGGACTCGGTCCGCTGTCGCATCGAGGCCCATAGCGCCGCGGTGGCGACGGTGCACGTTGCCGCACCGGCGACATGGAATGCAACCAGCACGGCGGGCACTCCGGTGTGGTACTGCACCACTCCGATCAGGGCCTGGACCATAACCGCGCCCACCACAAAGCCCAGTCGCCGCTTGACTAATCGCGGGGAATTGACGGCCAGCAAGCCGGCGCCCAAGCCGATCAGCAGGCTGAGGTAGCAGATCAGCAGGCTGGCGTGGATGTGCGCGAGTGTGATGATCTCGACCTCGAGTCTGGGCACTGCGCGTTGCGGACTCTTATCGCCGGCATGCGGGCCCGCCCCGGTGACCAGGGTGCCGGTGATCAGTGTTGAGGTGAGCAGGATCGCACTGAGAAACGTCAACTGGCGCAACGGGTTCGGAACGACAGCAGCGACTGCACCGTCGTCGGGCTCACCGATCTTGATGTAGAGCAGCGTCGCCAGCCAGACCATCGCCATCGACACGAGTAGATGAACCGCAACCGTCCACCAGAGCAGACCGGTCAGTACCGTAATCCCGCCGATCACAGCCTGAAGGACGGTGGAGGCCGGCATCAGCCAGGCGTAGAACACCACCTCGCGTCGCCGTCGGGCCCGGGTGACGGCGAGCACCGCCAGGATCGCGGTGATCACAACGGCGAAGGTGATCAATCGGTTTCCGAACTCGACGGCCTGGTGGACGATCGGCACCTCGGCGTGCGGTACCGGGGTGAAACTGCCCGGGAAGCATTGCGGCCAGGTTGGACAGCCCAGACCGGATGCGGTGACCCGAACGATCGACCCGGTGACCGCGATCAACGCCTGGGAAATCACGACGGCCGCGGCGAGGATCCGCTGGGTGCGCAAACTCGGCAGGGGGAGCAGGTCCACAAGCCGCCGGAAGAACCGTCCCATCAGGTGAACCGGAACCAGCGCCGCGCCGCCACCGCCGCCACCGCGCCCCAGGCAGCCAGTACGGCAATCCCGAACCAGTCAATCGACAGCGCCGTCGCCTGCTCTAGGGCCTCGGTCAATGCGCCGGACGGTGTCAACCGCGCCACCGAAGTCAACGCCCGCGGGATCGCCCCGGTCTCGAGCGTGAGTGCACCAAGACCGGCGAAGACGAACCACAGCAGGTTGGCCACGGCCAGCACGATTTCAGCCCGCATGGTTCCGCCGAGCAGCAGTCCCAATGCCACGAAGGCTGCCGTGCCGAGGGCGATGATCACCGCGCCCAACAGCAGGCCTGCCGGATTCGGTCGCCAGCCCAGCGCCAGCCCGATCCCACCGAGCAGAATCGCCTGCAGGAAAACAACACTCACCACGGCCAGGGTCTTGCCGACGATGATGCCCCACACCGGCAGGGCGGTGGCGCCGAGTCTTTTCAGGGCGCCGTAGCGACGGTCGAATGCCACCGCGATGGCCTGGCCGGTGAACGCCGTGGAGATCACCGCCAGAGCCATGATCGCGGGCAGGAACACCGCGACCCGGTTGGCGCCGAAGGAACCCAGCGGCAGCAGCGTGAGCCCGATCAGCAGCGTGATCGGAATGAACATGGTGAGCAGAAGTTGTTCACCGTTGCGTAGCAACAGTTTGAGTTCGAGGCCGTACTGCGCGACCAGCATCCGCGGCACGCTGTTCGCCCGCGGATCCGGGGTGAAGGTTCCGGCGGGGAACAGTTCGGTCACTGCCGCAACTCCTTGCCCGTCACGTCGAGGAACACGTCTTCGAGGCTCCGTTGCTCGACACGCAGGTCAGTGGTCAGGATGTTCAGCCGTGCGCACCACGTGGTCACCGTCGCCAGAACCTGTGGGACAACTTTACCCTCGACGAGGTATTCCCCGGGTGTGCGTTCACTCACGCGGTAACCCTCCGGCAGTGCCGCGATCAACAGCGCAAGATCGAGTCGGCGCGGAGCGGTGAATCGCAGTTGATCCTCGGCACCGCTGTGCATCAACTGCGCGGGCGTTCCTGAGACGACGGCGGATCCGTTATCAATGATCACGATCCGGTCGGCCAATTCCTCGGCTTCATTGAGTTGGTGTGTCGTCAGCACCACCGTCACCCCGTCGCGGCGCAGACCGTCGATGAGTTCCCACACCACAAGTCGGGCGTGGGCGTCCATACCGGCGGTTGGTTCGTCGAGGAAGACCAGTTCCGGCCGGCCCACGATCGCACACGCCAGTGCCAGCCGCTGTTGTTGTCCGCCGGACAGTCGCCGGTAGGTGGTGCGGGCGGAGTCGGTAAGCCCGAGGGTGTCCAGTAGCCAGGCGGGGTCCAGAGGGCGCGCGGCATAGGCGGCGACCAGGTTCAGCATCTCCCCGGCTCGCGCCGCCGGGTAGCCGCCGCCGCCCTGCAGCATCACCCCGATCCGTTCGCGTACCCGCGCGTTGTCGGCTATCGGATCCAGGCCCAGCACTTCGACGGTTCCGGAGTCCGGGCTGATGAATCCCTCGCACATCTCGACGGTCGTCGTCTTTCCCGCCCCGTTCGGTCCGAGCAGAGCCAGTACTTCAGCGCGTTGCACCTCGAGATCCAGGTCGTTCACCGCGAGGGTGGACCCGTATCTTTTCGAAACCCCGCGCAACCGCACCGGGGTAGTGGCTCCGGAACTCACGGTGACTCAGCGTAGGCGTCGGTGATCGGACTTGGTGCCGGTGGTCGCGGCGCGGGCACGTCGGCGTCGCCGGCCTCGACTTCCTGCCCGGTCTGGCGCTCACTGGTTCCGGGCGCGTCACGCCATGGCAGCCGGTTTCGGGTCAACGCGATCAACAGCGCCACGATCACCGCGCTGGCCAGTGTCGCGTCGATGATCTGGAACAGGGCGAACCGGTCACCGTTGGCGGTGGGACCGAAGATGCCGACGATCAGGGTGACCGCGATGACGGCGACTCGGAATCGTGGCTGGGTGGCCCATGCGGCGAGGGGGATGATCGCCCACATCAGGTACCACGGCTGTACGACTGGGAACAGCAGCACCGTTGCGCCCAGTGCGACGCCCAGTCCGCCCACCGGGTGCAACCGCCCACGGAGTACCGACAGCAGTAGCCAACTGACGGTGACGGCGATGATCAGCACGCCCATCGCACGGGTCAGCGAGAGCACGGCGGTGGTGTGATCACCCAGGCCGAGCAGGATGCCGACCTGCCCGGTGCCGAGGGCCAGCAGGGTCGGCGGCGACATCCAACTGCGCACCACGTTCGCGGTGCCGAGGGTGAAGATCCAGCCGAAGCCCAGCCCACTGGCCCAGCCGATGAGCGTCATCACCGCCAGTGCCAGCGGTCCCAACAGCAGGCCGGCCGACAGGAACGCCTTGAGTGTTCCGCCCCAGCGGTGCGCAAGGGCCATCGTGGTGAATCCCAGTGCCAGCAGACCGGGCAGTTTCACCTGGGACGACATCGCGATCAACACCGTCCCGGCCGTAAGCAGAGCCAGTGGGGCCCACCGGTCCCAATCAGTCTGGGACCGTGGCCACTTCAGTGGCCGTGGCAAGAGCGGTCTCCCCTGATCGATTCCCCGCAATGAGATCTCGGTGCCGGTGAGCATCAGGCCGAGCATGAGGGCCTCGTTGTGGATTCCGGCAACCAGGTGCATCAGCAGTAGTGGGTTGGCCGCGCCCAACCACAGGGCGCTGACTTCGGCAACCCCGCAGCGGAGCGCCAATCGTGGTGTGGCCCAGACGATAAGGCCGACGCCGATCAACACGATCACGCGATGACACAGCACCGCGGCGACGATGTTCTCTCCGGTGAGTGCCGAGATGCCGCGGCCGATCCAGAGGAACAGCGGCCCATAGGGTGCGGGCGTTTCCCGCCACAGGCTCGGCACCGAGAGGGTGAACACATGGTCCAACCCCAGTCCCGGCGCCGGACCCACCCGGTAGGGGTTCAGTCCGATTCGGGCGATCTGGCTCTGCGCGAGGTAGGAGTAGACGTCCTTGCTATACATCGGCGGGGCGATCAGCAGGGGCAGGATCCAGAGCAGCAGGGTGCGGTCCAGTTGGCTGCGCGACATCCGGCGGGGCCCCAGCGTGAAGCGGCCCAGCAACAGCCAGGCCAGCGCCATCATCACCGCGCCGGTCGTGGTCATCGTCAGCGAGACGGTCTGGATGCGCGACGGCAGATTGAGCACCCGGACTCCGAAGGTGGGGTCCTGCACCACCGGGCGGGCGCCCGCGCCGAGTGCGCCGATGCCCATCAGAACGGTTCCCGTCGCGCCGAACAGGCGGGTGCGCCGCATGGCGGTCAACTCGGTGGCGTTGAGCGGTGCGGCCTCGATGCGCTCGTCGCCGTGCAGTCTGGCGATCGACGAACTCAGGGAGAGCTGCCGGGCGGCCACTAAGTCACTGTAACCGCCGCCGAACAGCGGATTGGCCGCACTCTAACCGCCGCTCAACAGCGGCCTGAGCAGGTGAGGGTGGCCTTGGTAGACCCGCGGACCTAATTGCGTCACACTGGTGTTGTGAAAATCCTGCCTGACGATTCGCCGGTCTCCGGTGGCCTGTCGGGTCAGGACGGGCGCACTCGGCGCGCCATCGTGCGACTGCTTCTGGAGTCGGGATCCATCACCGCTGCTGAGATAGGTCGCGGCCTGGAAATTTCCGCGGCGGGCGTGCGCAGGCACCTCGACGCTCTGGTTGACGGTGGCGATGCGGAGGCCAACCCGGCTGCGGCCTGGCAGCAGGCCGGCCGTGGCCGACCCGCTAAACGCTATCGACTCACCCCGGCCGGGCGGGCCAAACTCGAGCACACCTACGACGATCTGGCGTCCGCCGCGATGCGGCAACTCCGCGAGATCGGCGGCGACGAGGCGGTCAGGTCCTTCGCCCGGCGTCGCATCGACACGATCTTGGCCGGAGTTCCGGCGGCGGAGTCCGAGGATGACGAGGCGGTTGCGGTCGCGGCAGAAGGCGTGGCCGACGCGTTGACCCGAGCCGGTTACGCCACCACCACAGCCCGGGTCGGCGGCCCCGTGCAGGGGATCCAGATATGTCAGCACCACTGCCCGGTTTCCCATGTCGCAGAAGAGTTTCCGGAATTGTGCGAGGCTGAGAAACAGGCTATCTCTGAGGTTCTCGGCACCCATGTGCAACGGTTGGCGTCCATCGCCAACGGCGACTGCGCCTGCACCACCCACGTCCCGCTGACGTTGACCACATCGTCAGCACTGAGCCCAGCGGTGTCGAGCAAATCTGTGGCAAGCAAACCTGTGGCAAGCAAATCTGTGGCAAGCAAACCTGTGGCAAGCAAATCTTTGACCAGCAACGAGCAAGGAGCGTCAGCATGACGACCACCCCCGAGATTCAATCCCTCAACCAAGAGGAGACCATCGCGTCGCTGGGTCATTACGGCTACGGCTGGTCGGACTCCGATGTTGCCGGTGCCAGCGCCCAGCGCGGTATCTCCGAAGCCGTCGTACGCGACATCTCAGCGAAGAAGAGCGAACCGGAGTGGATGCTCGATATCCGGCTCAGGGCGCTGCGGACGTTCTACAAGAAGCCGATGCCGAATTGGGGATCTGACCTCGAGGGCATCGACTTCGACAACATCAAGTACTTCGTCCGCTCCAGCGAGAAGCAAGCCGCCACCTGGGACGAGCTTCCTGAAGACATCAAGAACACCTACGACCGCCTCGGCATCCCGGAGGCCGAGAAGCAACGGCTGGTGTCGGGCGTAGCGGCTCAGTACGAGTCTGAAGTGGTTTACCACTCGATTCGTGAGGATCTCGAGAAGCTGGGTGTGCTCTTCCTCGACACCGACACTGCGCTCAAGGAACAGCCGGAGATGTTCCGGCAGTATTTCGGCACGGTGATCCCGGCCGGGGACAACAAGTTCTCCGCTCTCAACACCGCGGTGTGGTCGGGTGGTTCGTTCATCTACGTACCGCCGGGCGTGCACGTCGACATCCCACTGCAGGCCTACTTCCGGATCAACACCGAGAACATGGGTCAGTTCGAGCGCACGCTGATCATCGCCGACGAGGGTTCCTACGTGCACTACGTGGAGGGCTGCACCGCTCCGATCTACAAGAGCGACTCGTTGCACTCGGCGGTGGTGGAGATCATCGTCAAACCCCATGCCCGGGTTCGGTATACGACCATCCAGAACTGGTCGAACAACGTCTACAACCTGGTGACCAAGCGTGCCCGCGCCGAGGCCGGCGCCACCATGGAATGGATCGACGGCAATATCGGCTCCAAGGTCACCATGAAGTACCCGGCGGTGTGGATGACCGGCGAGCACGCCAAGGGCGAGGTGCTCTCAGTGGCGTTCGCCGGCGAGGGACAGCACCAGGACACCGGCGCCAAGATGTTGCACCTGGCACCGAACACATCGAGCAACATCGTGTCTAAGTCGGTGGCCCGGGGTGGTGGTCGCGCGTCCTACCGCGGCCTGGTCCAGATCAACAAGGGCGCGCACGGGTCACGCTCGAGTGTGAAATGCGATGCGCTGCTTGTTGACTCGATCAGTCGCAGCGATACCTACCCGTACGTCGACATCCGCGAGGATGACGTCACGATGGGTCACGAGGCCACCGTGTCGAAGGTCAGCGAGGACCAGTTGTTCTACCTGATGAGCCGCGGGATGACTGAGGACGAGGCGATGGCGATGGTGGTGCGCGGGTTCGTCGAGCCGATCGCCAGGGAACTGCCGATGGAATACGCGCTGGAGCTCAACCGGCTCATCGAGTTGCAAATGGAAGGCGCGGTCGGTTAGCAATGCCGAATCTGACTGAGGCGGTCGAGGGCATCGCCGCGAATATCGCGACGAACAAGGGCCAGACGTTGGCTACCGCCAACAAGGGCGAGCAATTCGCCTCCTTCGACGTCAACGCCTTCGAGGTGCCCGGTGGCCGTGACGAACTCTGGCGGTTCACCCCACTCAAGCGCCTCCGCGGGTTGCACGACGGTTCGGCCGCGGTAAGTGGTCAGGCACAGATCGGCGTCTCTGAGCAGGCCGGTGTCACCGTCGAGACTGTAGCCCGAGGCGATCAGCGGCTCGGCGAGGGCGGGATTCCGTCAGATCGCGTTGCCGCCCAAGCGTTTTCGTCCTTCGAGCACGCGACAGTCGTCACCATCGGCCGCGGCACCCACGCAGAGTCTCCGGTCGAGATCGTCGTGGCCGGCCCCGGATCCGGGAAGACGGCCTACGGACATCTGCAGATTCGCGCCTGCGAACTCGCCGAGGCCGTGGTTGTGATCGACCACCGGGGTAGCGGAACCTACGCCGACAACGTCGAGTTTGTCATCGGCGACGCAGCACGGCTGACCGTAGTCTGGATCGCCGACTGGGCCGACGACATGGTGCATGTCTGCGCCCAGCACGCCCGCCTGGGCAAGGATTCGGTGTTGCGTCACGTCGCGGTCACCCTCGGTGGCGAAGTGGCGCGCATGGCGGCCACCGTCCGCTTCGATGCCCCCGGTGGTGATGCCGAACTGTTGGGCCTCTACTTCGCCGACGCGGGCCAGCATCTCGAATCGCGGTTGCTCATCGACCACGCCCAGCCGAACTGCACATCCAACGTGCTTTACAAGGGCGCACTGCAAGGCGATCCCGATTCCGGCAAGCCCGATGCGCACACCGTCTGGGTGGGAGATGTACTGATCCGTGCCGAGGCGACCGGCACTGAGACCTTTGAGGTCAATCGCAACCTGGTGCTTACCGATGGCGCCCGCGCCGACTCGGTGCCCAACCTCGAGATCGAGACCGGTGAGATCGCCGGCGCCGGGCATGCCAGCGCCACCGGACGTTTCGACGACGAGCAACTGTTCTACCTTCGGGCCCGCGGCATCCCGGAGGATCAGGCTAGGCGCTTGGTGGTGCGCGGTTTCTTCGGCGAGATCATCGCCAAGATCGCGGTACCCGAGATCCGTGAGCGTCTGACCGATGCCATCGAACACGAACTGGCCATCACCGAATCGAAAGCGGCGTTATGAGCACTCAGAATCCATCAACACTGGACATCAAGAACCTGCATGTCGTCATCGACACCCCGGAGGGGGTGGAGAAGGAGATCCTCAAGGGCGTCGACCTGACGGTGAAGTCGGGGGAGACACATGCCGTGATGGGCCCCAATGGATCCGGCAAATCCACGTTGTCCTACGCCATCGCCGGTCACCCCAGATACCGGGTCACCGCCGGGTCGATCACCCTCGACGGCCAGGATGTTCTTCAGATGAGCATCGACGAACGGGCGCGCGCCGGCCTTTTCCTGGCCATGCAGTACCCGGTGGAGGTGCCGGGCGTCTCGATGTCGAACTTCCTGCGCACCGCCGTGACCGCGGTTCGCGGCGAGGCGCCCAAGCTGCGACTCTGGGTTAAAGAGATCAAGGCTGCGATGACCGACCTTGAGATCGACCCGCAGTTCGCCGAACGCAGCGTCAACGAAGGGTTCTCTGGTGGCGAGAAGAAGCGCCACGAGATCCTGCAACTGGGCCTGCTCAAGCCGAAGATCGCCATCCTCGACGAGACCGACTCCGGACTCGACGTCGACGCACTGCGGGTGGTGAGCGAGGGCGTCAACCGATTCGCCGAAGCCGAGCACGCCGGCGTTCTGCTGATCACCCACTACACCCGAATCCTGCGCTATATCCACCCGCAGTTCGTGCACGTGTTTGTCGACGGCCGCATCGTGGCCTCCGGTGGACCGGAACTTGCTGACGAACTCGAAGAGAACGGCTACGTGCGATTCACCGAGCGTACGACCGCCGCGTCGTAGGCGTATGACTGTCTCGGTCGAACTCGACGCCATCGAACTGGAACGGGTTCGCGCGGATTTCCCGATTCTGAATCGGGTGATGCGCGGCGGAAGCCGACTGGCCTATCTCGATTCCGGGGCTACCTCGCAGAAGCCGTGGCAGGTGCTCGACGCCGAACGGGCGTTCCTTACCACCTCCAACGGTGCGGTGCACCGCGGCGCGCACCAGTTGATGGAGGAGGCCACCGACGCCTTCGAGCAGGGCCGAGCCGATATCGCGGCGTTCGTCGGGGCCGGTCCGGGGGAGTTGGTGTTCACCAAAAACGCCACCGAGGCGCTCAACCTGGTGTCGTTCGTGCTCGGCGATGACCGTTTCGAACATGCGCTCGGTCCGGGCGATGTAATCGTCACCACCGAGCTCGAGCACCATGCGAATCTGATTCCGTGGCAGGAACTTGCCCGGCGCACCGGCGCGACGCTGCGCTGGTACGGCGTCACCGATGATGGCCACCTTGATCTGGATTCGCTTGAACTTAACGAGCGAGTGAAAGTCGTTGCCTTCAGCCATCATTCGAATGTCACCGGAACCGGTCCGCCGGTAGCGGAGCTGGTGCGGCGAGCCAGCTTGGTGGGTGCGTGGACGGTGCTGGACGCCTGCCAGTCGGTGCCTCATCAGCCGGTCGATTTCGCCTCGCTTGGAGTAGATTTCGCGGTCTTCTCGGGCCACAAGATGCTCGGCCCCACCGGGATCGGCGCGCTGTACGCCCGCGCCGGCCTGTTGGCCGAACTCCCACCGTTTCTTACCGGTGGATCGATGATCGAGACCGTGACCATGTCCTCGGCCACCTACGCCTCGCCGCCGCAGCGTTTCGAGGCGGGCACCCAGATGACCTCCCAGGTCGTCGGATTGGCCGCGGCCGCGCGCTATCTCAGCGAGATCGGAATGTCCGCGGTGGCGGCCCACGAGCATCTTTTGGTCGCGGCCACGCTGGCCGGCCTGGCCGAGATCCCCGAGGTCCGCATCATCGGCCCGGCAGATCCCGAATTCCGGCACTCACCGGTGGCGTTCGTGGTCGATGGCGTGCACGCCCACGACGTCGGTCAGGTGCTCGATGACGATGGCGTGGCCGTGCGGGTGGGCCATCACTGCGCCGCCCCACTGCACCGCCGCTTCGGAGTTGCGGCAACGGTGCGGGCATCGTTCGCGGTGTACAACACCCCGGACGAAGTCGACCGGCTGATCGCCGGTGTGCGCCGAGCGATCGGATTTTTCTCCTGATGCGCCTCGAGCAGATGTACCAGGACGTGATCCTGGATCACTACAAGCATCCCCACCACCGCGGACTGCGGGAGCCGTTCGGCGCCGAGGTTTATCACGTCAACCCGACCTGTGGCGACGAGGTGACCCTTCGTGCGGCACTGTCCGACGACGGCGAACGAGTCACCGACGTCTCCTACGACGGGCAGGGTTGCTCGATCAGCCAGGCCGCCACCTCGGTGCTGGCCGATCTGGTGATCGGTCAGACCGTCACCGAGGCCATGGCGACCGTGGCTGCGTTCAACGAGATGGTGTCATCCCGTGGCACCATCTCCGGCGACGAGGACGTTCTCGGCGACGGCGTAGCCTTCGCGGGGGTGTCGAAATATCCCGCACGGGTGAAGTGTGCGCTGTTGGGATGGCTGGCTTTCAAAGATGCGGTGGCGCAGGCATCCCACCGCCCGGTACCGGAGGAGAAGCAATGACCGACACAGCCTCAGATGAGTTACTGGCCGATATGGAAGAGGCCATGCGTGATGTGGTCGACCCCGAACTCGGCATCAATGTGGTCGATCTCGGCCTGCTGTACGGACTCAACGTCGAGAAGACTGAGACCGGCACGGTGGCGCTGGTGGACATGACGCTGACCTCGGCTGCCTGCCCGCTGACCGATGTCATCGAAGACCAGGTACTCACCGCACTGGTGGGCGCCGGTCTGGTCAGTGAGATCAAGATCAACTGGGTGTGGAATCCGCCGTGGGGTCCGGACAAGATCACCGATGACGGCCGCGAGCAGTTGCGGGCGCTGGGGTTCACGGTCTGATCCAGACCTCTGACCCAGACCTCGGTTAAGATTGAGTTATGCGTAGGGCGTTCGCGGCCGCACTCGCCGCCATGACCCTGGTCGCGGCCGGGTGCTCGTCAGCAGCGGATAAGAAACCTGACACCTACAGCGCCGACCCACGAGTCCTGAACATCGTGATGGGTTCCGAACAACACCTGGTTTTCGAACAAATCGTGGCGCCCTGGTGTGAGAAGAACAAACTCGTCTGCAACGCCAAAGAACTCGGCTCGGTCGATCAGGCGAACCTGCTGAGCGAGAATTGCGACAAGCTGCCACCCTACGACATCTTCTGGTTCGCCTCCACGGTGTTCGAGCAGATCGGCAACCAGCGGTGCAACACACTGGTCGACTCCAAGCCGATGTTCTCCTCGCCGATCGTCTTCGCGGGCTGGCGCCCCGTCATGGACAAGCTCGGATTCACACCGGGTAGCGACACCTCGATTCGCCAGATTCTCGATGTGGTCGATGCCGGCAAGGCCAAGGTCTGGATCACCAATCCCACCCAGTCCAACTCGGGCGCCACCGCGTTCTTCGGTTTTCTCAACTACTTCGCGGGCAACCCCCCGGGCAAGGCACTGACCCAGGACCAGTTGGATTCCGAACCGGTTCGCAGCGGGATCACCCGTGTCATGAGCAAGTTCGACCACACGCCGCCGTCGACGAAGATGCTGATGGATGAGTGCATCGCCGCGCCCGACCGCTGCGACGCGCTGTTCACCTACGAGGCGCTTGTCATCGAGGCGAACCGCGATCGGGTGGCAGGCGGACAGGAACCCATGACGGTGGTGTACCCGCAGGGCTCGCTGGCCTTCGCCGATTCTCCGCTGGGCTTCCTGCCGCACGGCGACAACCCTGACAAACAGGCGAATTTTGCCGCGCTGCAGACCTATCTGCTCAGCCCTGATGCGCAGCAGGCACTGCTGGGCCTCGGCCGACGACCGGTCAACAGCAGTGGCCTGGAACTGCCGAACCTTCCGCAGAACATCGCCGACACCGTGTTCAGGCGCGACTGGGGCATCGTCACCGATCGCCAGGAGCAGCCGATCCGGTTTCCGTCGGCATCGGTGATCGAGAGCGCACTGTTCAACTACAACACCGAGTACCGCCAACCGGGCAACTTCGTATACTGCATCGACGGATCGGGAAGTATGAAGGGCGACGGCTGGAACGGCGTGACGAGCGCCGCCGACATCCTGTTCGACCCGGACACCGCCAAGAGATACATGCTGCTGGCTAATCCGAGGGACAGCACAACCGTGTTCATCTTTGACGACGGAATCAAGGGCGGTCCGTGGACGGTGGAAGGTAACAAGCGGGACGATCTGCTCGGACTCCGCACGGATATCACCGACAGCGGTCCGGGTGGTGGCACCAACATCCGGGGCTGCCTTGCGCGGGCGGCGGAGGTGTTCCGCAGCTACGGTGCGGATCCGCGTAAGAAGACAGTCGTCTTGATGACTGATGGTCAGGACGGTGGGCATGACAACACCGCCATCGACGAACTTGCCGCCATGGGCATCCCGGTCATCGCCATTGGCTTCGGCGATGTCGATGAGCAGGATCTCCGTAACGTCATCGTGGCGAAGACCAACGGAACCTACATTCGCAAGGACAATCTGGTCGGCGCACTGCGCGACGCGGCGGGATTCAGGTAGGGGGCGCGCAATGGCACCATCGCAGCGGACGATACTGGCGGCCCTGGCCGCGGGCGCAGTGGGATTCGTGGTTCTCTTCGCCCTGGGTGTGACCTGGCCCATCGCGGTGATCCTGGCTATCGTGCTGGCGGTGTCTGTTGGCTTCACGCTGAGTTACCTTGCACCGTCGGACTCGCAGAGCGATCTTGAGGAGAACATCCGCCAGATCACCACGACCACCACCGCGATCCGCGCACTCGGTCACCGGGTCACCGACCGGACGACGGCGGCCGCGTTACAGGCCGGTTGCGACGGTGTGCCGCGGATGATCGAGTTGATCCGTGCGCGCGACATTCGCGTCGGGCTGCCGTTGGCGCAGCGGAGCCTGTCCTATCTCGCAGGCGTCCAGAGCACGCTGGAGTCGTATACCCACGTTCAACACGGCGGTGACCCGGAGTATGTCCGGCTAGGTCAGCAGGAACTGCGGCGGTTCGCGGAGTTCACCTCGCAACCCGACAGGGAACTCTCGGCCCGGCAGATGGATGACTACATCAATTCCCTCACGGCGCTGAACATGAACCCGCCGCCGGAACTGTCGTGAACGGGCACCGATGAAAAAGTCGAAGGCTCTGTTCTACGTCGGCATCGTCGGCATCGTCGTGGCGTTGATCGCGGCCGTCCTGGTGATCATGTTCGCCAAACGCTCCGGCGATGGCGGCCTCGCGGGTGGCGGCGCCACGCGGATCACCTGTTACGGCGGATCCGAAAAAGAAGAATTGATCAATGATCCGGACGTGAAGAGGATTCTCGCCGACTCGTACGGCGTTGAGGTCAACTTCATTCCGAAGGGGTCCTACAAGCAGGTCCAGATTCCACCTGATGAGCTCAGGGCGAGCAAGGTCGACTGCCTGTGGCCATCCTCGGCGAGCGCGCAGGCCGTCTTCGAGGGATCTGGTAATAGCAAGGCGTTCGGTAACGACTATGAGGCAGCATCTGTCCTGGAGTCGCCGGAAGTGCTGTATGCCAACAAAGAAGCCGCGGACGGTCTACAGAAGGCCGGCATCGTCGCACTGCGGGACGGCAACTATTTCATCGTCGACCTTCGGAGATTGCTGGAGGAGTACCTGCTGCCCGGCAAATCATGGTCGGACCTTGGCGTCACCTTGCCGGCCGGACCGGTCCTGATCAACAGCAGCGACCCGGCTACCTCGAACTCCGGGATGACGCTCGCTCAACTGGAGTTGGCCACCATCGCGTCCGGCAACCCCTACCAGCCGGCGAGTGTCGCCCAGACCGGCGCGTCGCTGGCCAAGGTGAAAGCGTTGATCGATGCCCAGGGCCTGATGCGCACCGGATCCGACAGCGCCTTCGAACAGTGGGTG
>Ga0209298_10000206_pt1 | contig 37618 bp, 36 predicted proteins | sample S_140806_EF_Meta_FD_187325 | JGI IMG/M metagenome (GOLD analysis project Ga0209298, IMG submission 187325) | Freshwater microbial communities from Lake Simoncouche, Canada to study carbon cycling - S_140806_EF_MetaG (SPAdes) (version 2) | ecosystem: Environmental > Aquatic > Freshwater > Lake ... | reverse complement strand
TATTAATTTCATACGGATACATTAAGATGTTAGGTTTCGACGGGGTGGCTGATGCAACGAAGTACGCCATCCTTAACGCGAACTACATGAAAGCGAAATTGAAAGATCATTATGATGTTTTGTATACTGGAACGAACGGACACGTTGCGCATGAAATGATTTTGGATTGTCGTTCATTCAAATCTTTCGGGGTGGAAGTGGAAGACATTGCGAAGCGTTTGATGGACTATGGCTTCCACGCACCAACTGTTTCTTTCCCAGTTGCTGGAACGTTAATGGTTGAGCCAACCGAGAGTGAGCCAATGGTTGAATTGGATCGTTTCTGCGATGCGATGATTCTAATTAAACAAGAGATTTTAGATATTGAAAGCGGTGTAGCCGACAAACTTGACAACATGTTGAAGATGGCTCCGCATACTGCTCAAGAATTGACTGCAGACGAATGGAATCACCCATACTCTAGAAGCGCTGCGGCTTATCCAATGCCTGGTATTCGTGAAAATAAATTCTGGACCAGCGTGGGCCGTGTAGACAATGCATACGGAGATAGAAACTTGGTTTGTACTTGTCCGCCAATGGAAGCGTTCATGTAAGACAGACCTTACACTTTTCAAACAGCCTCACTTCGGTGGGGCTTTTTTATATCTTTACTTCAATAAAAAATTCATCCTATGAAAAAAACAATTTTACTTTTTTCTATTGTACTTGCTTCTTTTGCTGCTAGCGCACAATTTGCAATCAAATACACACCCATCGTATTCTTAAGAAACATGAAGTATACCGTGCATGCAGAATACATGATTCCGAATTCACCGCGTATTTCGGTTGCATTGGGATTCAGTCAAAACTTAATTCCGAAGTCATCTGGAATTGACAACTACAGTGGCGGAACATACTTCCAACAAAATCTAAATAACAGCAACGCCGGAATCTCTTTGGACCCTGAAGTCCGCATCTATACTCGCAAAAACATGGAGGGGTTGTATTTTGGATTGTACAGTTCACAGCGATTTTCAAGCTCATCACTCGATGAGTATACTGATTATTTGATGGACCCAGTGGATTCAACATACTACTACGCAAATCCTACCGGCGGTGTTCAAGATTTAAACACGCGTGTTTCCATTTACGGAGCGCAAATCGGATATCAAAAATTCCAAGGAAAAGACGATCGCTTCATTATAGATGTATACGCAGGCGGTGGAACAAAAATCACTTCAAGAAAATACACGGACGGAAACTCAATGCTAGTGGGTGGTTATGGCAATTCTACAAAGAGCAGTATTGCGCTTCGCTTGAATTTTTCGATTGGATTTTTATTGTCGAAAGGAGACGAATCTAAATAGCCTCAATAAGCAATTCCAGCGGCTTCCACGATAAATCGAAAGTCGCAGCAATGTCTTCATTGGTGAGGGTTCCGTGATAGAGGTAGACTCCATTTCGGAACCCTTTCTGATTTCGAATCAGATTCACGATTCCACCTTCGTCGCCCAAATCTAGAATTACAGGAGCGAAAATATTCGAGAGAGCATACGACGCTGTTCTTGAAACGCGCGCTGCAATGTTCGGAACACAATAATGAATTACGCCGTGTTTGCGGAAAGTAGGGTTCTCGTGGTTCGTCACTTCAGACGTTTCAAAACATCCTCCGCGATCGATGCTAACATCTACAATCACACTTCCCTCTTTCATCTCTTGAACCATTTCTTCGGAAACAACCACGGGTGTTCTTCCTTTCTTTGCGCGAATGGCTCCAATGACAACATCGGCATATTTCAACGCACGTGACAGCTCAGAAGGCTGAATGGTACTCGTCCACAAGTGAACGCCCAAATCATTCTGAATGCGCTTCAATTTATAAATACTGTTATCGAAAAGTTTCACGCTTGCTCCTAAACCAAGGGCAGCGCGCGCAGCGTTCTCACCAACAGTTCCGGCTCCAATGATTACTACTTCAGTTGGACGAACACCCGTTATTCCGCCAAGCATAAGTCCTCTTCCACCGGTATGGTGGCTCAGGTATTCTGCGGCTAGCATAATAGATGTGTTCCCCGCTATTTCTGCCATTGCGCGAACAATGGGGTAAATTCCTTTTTTATCTTGAATATAATCCCAGGCAATAGCTGTGATTTTTTTCGCTGAAAGCTGCACAAAACATTCTTTTGTTTGAACAGGTAAATTCAACGCTGAAATAAGCGTTTGCTTTCCCGGCATGAGTTCTATTTCTTCCAAGCTCGGTGGGGCCACCTTCATAATGGTGTTGGCCTGAAAGACTTGTTTGCGGTCGTACACAATGGTTGCACCGCACTCGCTGTAATCATGATCCAAGAAATTACTATCGTTTCCCGCTCCCGACTCTATGATAACCTCATGACCTCTGCTTACGAGCAAGGCCACACTTTCTGGCGCTAAAGCAACCCGTCGTTCTTGAAACGAAGTTTCCTTAGGAATACCGATGGTTAAACGTTGCATGTTCTTTCCAACGTGCAGCATTTCTTCTTGTGGAGCAAGCGCCGTTTCGTGCGCAATAGAATGATAATGTTTTTTAGGAAGGGCCATAAGTGAGTATTCTCATCTTCGAAGTTACGAAACCTTGCTTATTATTTTTGAAAGGACGGAATTATCTGCTATTTTTGGACCTCAAAATAAAAACTATGTCACATTCAGATTCTCCAAAGCAAAGTTCATTGTTCTTATGGTTCATTGTTCCTCTTGCTGCAATTTTAACTTTAATGTTCGTGAACATTAATCACAACGTTGCTGCTCCTATGACTAAACTTCCTGGTGAGGTTCCAGCAAAAGAGGTGGAAGAAGTGAAACACGAAGACCACAAAGCAGCTACTGATACGACTGCTCATGCTTCGGATGCTCATGCTTCGGATGCTCATGCTGCTGAAGGTGCTAAAGTGGAAGAAGTTAAAGTTGTGGTAGAAGCAGCTCCTGAAGTTGCTCCAGCTCACAAACCAGCTCACTAAAATTCAAAAACACGTTTTCCTACTTCTTCGCGAATGCGAAGAAAACTAGGATTGTCTATATAGTCGAAAGCCACTTCTGGCCATTCGATGAAGACATACCGAGCGGAAAATAAATAATCTTCGAAGCCGAACTCTTGCAGTTCGGCTTTTGATTTTACACGATACAAATCGAAGTGATACATACGCTCGTTGTTGCGCAAATGATATTCGTTCACCAAAGAAAACGTGGGTGAGCTTGTGTTTTCTTCCCCCAATAATTTTGCAATACGAGAAATGAACGTGGTCTTACCCGCACCCATTTCTCCTTCCACACAAAATACACCCGATGGATGTTTCTGAATGAATTGCTGAGCAAGCGGCTCTAATTCTTCCAACGAATAAACTTCAAACTGCTGCATGTTATTTCGATTGTAACACAATGAATGGAATGATCATTTCCTCCAATGAAATACCTCCGTGCTGAAACGTGTTTTGATAGTAGTTCATGAACTGATTGTAGTTATTCGGATAAACAAAGAAATCGTTGTTCGTTGCGAAAACAAAGGCGGTGCTAATGTTTTGCTTCGGTAAATGCGCATCACTCGGATTTCGAACTTCGAAAACATCTTTCTGATTGTAGTCTAGGTTTCTTCCGGCTTTGTAGCGCAAATTTGAATTGGTGTTTCGATCTCCAACAATGCGAATCGGATTTTCAACGCGCACCGTTCCGTGATCCGTTGTGATAATAACCTTGCATTTCTTTTCAGACAATTGCTTCAGCATTTCCAACAACGCGCTGTGCTCGAACCAACTTTCGGTTAACGACAAATACGCCGGCTCATCGTCGGCCAACTCCTTAATCACGTCCATTTCGGTGCGTGCATGACTTAGCATATCTACAAAATTGTATACGATCACATTGAAGTTGTTCTTCAATAAATTCGTGTACGACTCGGCCAATTTCTTTCCAGCATGATAATTCGTAATCTTGTTGTACGACCACTTCACGTCGAGACCCAATCGCTTCAATTGTGTGCCTAAGAAATCTTCTTCGTGCATGTTCTTTCCGCCTTCGTCTTCTTCACTCTTCCACCAATTCGGATAAAGTTTTTGCATTTCCGAAGGCATTAATCCAGAGAACAGCGAGTTGCGCGCGTAGTGCGTGGCTGTAGGAAGAATACTGAAAAACAAATCTTCTTCTTCTATTCTGTAAAACGGTTTTATGTGTGGAATAAGCGTCTTCCATTGGTCGTAACGCAAGTTGTCTATGACCAACATGAAGACAGATTCATCGGCTTTCGCCGAAGCAACCAATGGCGCAATGCGCTGACGAAAAACAGAGTTTGAAAGTAAGGGCGCTTTCGAAAAATCTTTCATCCATTCAAGGTAATTCTGCTTGATGAATTTTGAAAACTGTTCGTTCGCTTCTCGACGTTGCGTCTTGAAAATTTCATTCATTCCCTCGTCGTTCGAACCGCGAAGCTCTTGCGACCAGTAGGTCATTTTCTTGAAGAAATTCTTCCACTCTTCCGCATTCATGCGCTGACCCAACTGCATGCTTATCTCACGAAACTCTTGACGATAATCGTTCGTGGTCTTTTCGCTTACCAAGCGTTTTTCGTCGAGATTCTTTTTTATGGTCAGAAGAATCTGATTCGGATTAACGGGTTTAATGAGGTAATCGGAAATTTTCGAGCCAATGGCATCTTCCATAATGTGCTCTTCTTCACTCTTCGTTATCATAACAATGGGAAGAGAAGAGTCTATGGCCTTCATGTCTTGAAGCACTTGCAGTCCGCTCAATCCTGGCATGTTCTCATCTAAAAAAACAATGTCGAAGAATTCCTTTTTCACAAAGTCAATGGCCGATCTTCCGTTGTTCACCGTTGTTAGCACATAGCCCTTTTGTTCAAGGTAAAGAATGTGCGGTTTCAGCAATTCAATCTCGTCGTCGGCCCAAAGTATTTTTACAGGATTCATTTTATTTTTTTATGTTGAAAGCAACAGTGCAAATGTCGTAACGAAGTAATGCGAATAAATTGCATGGCGGTAAAAATTATGAAGACTATATTTGTAGGACTATCTTAAACTTCATCATGAAAAAATTTATTCTACCGCTTGCTGCTTTCTTATTTTCCGGAGTAATTGCATTTGCTCAACCGGGTACATTAGATTTAACCTTTGACACGGACGGTCTTGTTATGGTGAATCCGACGAATGTTTTTGATAACGCGCAAGACGTGATTGTTTTGAGCGACAACAAAATTTTCATTTGCGGAACCACGGGCATGTTCACCGATTTCGACATGATGGTTGCGAAGTTGAATGAAGACGGAAGCTATGATACGTCATTCGGAAACAACGGTGTTTTCACACTTGCCAATACCGCTGGATCAGATTTCGCTTACGACATGACTCTTCTTCCCAACGGAAATATTCTTGTTGTTGGTGCTAAAAGCTTAACAGCTGCCGATACACAATTCGCTGCTTGGGCCATTAAACCAGACGGTACGTTAGACCCGTCTTTCGCGGTTAACGGAGTATATGAAACAAACCTCGACACGGGTGAGGAATACATTTACCAAGCCTTGATTCACAATAATTTGATTTATTTAGTTGGAAGAAAATTCACACCTGGATTCAGCTACAATTCCATTGCTGTTCAGTGTTTAGATCTTCAAGGAAATCTAGTTACCACTTTCGGAACAGGAGGAACTGCAACTTATCAAACAAGCAGCACAGACGAGTTTAATGTAACCGGAGCAACCATTGTAACGGAAGGCGCAATTGCCATTTGTGGAGACAAATACAATCCAAATACATTTACTTCAGTGCCGATGATCATGCTCATGACCTTGACCGGCGGTCCGGTTGGTGCTTTCGGAACAAACGGTTTGTGGTTAGACGCAACAGGCGGGACATACTACGACATTGAATATGCAAATTCAAAATTAATTGCTGTTGGAACCAATGGTTCTTCTTCTATGGCTCGCAGACATAACATCGACGGCTCTTACGACGTTTCTTTCGGAACCAACGGAACATTCTCCAATACAGTTGGAGGGTATAGTGCATTCTACGATTGCACTTTAGGCGCAGACAACAAATGGTACGCTTGCGGAACAACAAGTTCTGGATTCATGGTGCGCGATTTCGTTACTTCAAGATTCAGTTTCGACGGAGTTATTGATGCTACTTGGGGTGGTTTAGGAAACGTGGTTACCTCATTAGGAGATTCGTTCGACGACGCATACGGTATTGGTCTTCAAACCGACGGAAAAGTGGTTTGCGCTGGACTTACTTCACAACCCGATGGAAACGACATGGGCGTTGTGCGCTATCAAGGCGACAACGGAATCATTTATGTTTCAGGTTGCACGAGCACTAACGCATGTAACTTCGATCCAGCTGCGAATGTCGACAACGGCACTTGTTACTTCGTTGGAGATCCTTGCGACGATGGTTTACTATCAACAGAAAACGATGCCTACAATTCGAATTGTATTTGCGAAGGAGTGAGTGGTGTTGAAGAAAATAATCTATTCGGATTGAGTGTTTTTCCTAATCCGTCTAACAATGAAATTACCTTAACAAGTGATGTTGTTGGAAAAGGAACAATAACCGTTTTAGACGTGACCGGTCGCGCGGCCCTTCAGCACAACATGGTTGTTTCTTCCACACAAAAATTAAATATTCAGGAATTGCCAAGCGGAATTTATTCGTTAATCGTATTGATTGAAAACAAGCAGTCCGTTGTATCATTTGTGAAGTTATAAGATATGCTCGACAAAATTCCAGATTACATTCCGTACACTCTCCTTGCACTTTTTTCTATTGGAATAGGTATTTATCTGTTCAAAGACACTGTGCGTTTTGCATTTAAAAGTGTCAAAACACCAGGACGTATCGTTAACTGGATGAGTGCTTCGGAAAAGGGAAAGAGATACTACTATCCGGTAATAGAATACACTCCAACAGATGGAGAAACCTTGCGCGTAAGAACGGAAGATCGTTGCGAAAACGAACCTTTGTATACCGTTGGAACGGAGGTTACCGTGAAATACGATTCGGCTAACTTCAAAACCATTCGGGTGGAATACCCGAAAAAAACTTCCTAACGAACCGGTGTTGTTAGAATAGACTATCCTCTTAAAATCTGAAAGTAGAAAAGACTAATTTGCAGTCTTATGTGGGATTTCATTCAAAGTATTACCAACCCTGAGCAAATTTTGCACATTGGCGGCCTTGCGCTAGTGCTCATTATTCTCTTTGCTGAAAATGGGATTATCATTGGTTTCTTTCTTCCAGGTGACTCGTTGTTGTTTTTCACCGGGCTTATCACTTCCACTCAACCACAACTTATAGACACTTCCATCTTCAATTTACTTTTGTATATGTCCATAGCCTCGCTAGCGGGCTGTTTGTTTGGTTATTACTTCGGATGGCGGTTGGGGCCTGCTATTTTCAACCGAAAAGATTCATTCTTCTTCAAAAAGAAATATGTAGACGTTACGCGAACCTTTTACGAAAGACACGGAGGAAAGACCCTCATACTCGGGAAATTCCTTCCTTACATAAGAACCTTCGCTCCAATTTTAGCTGGAGTTATTCGAGTTCCATTTAAATCATTTTTAAGCTACAACGTAATAGGCGCTATTGCTTGGGTGTGTTCACTTACCCTTTTAGGGTATTTCTTGGGCGAAGAATTTCCAGGAATTAAAGACTATCTCGAATATATAATCCTCGGATTTATTTTAGTTACAAACGGATTCGTCATACTAGCCTATCTAAAAGAGCGAAGAAAATCAAAAGCAAAAGAAAGCGAAGCCATCGATTGACCTGCTTATCTTTGCACCATGGAAAATTTCGATGTAGTTGTTGTTGGCGCGGGTCCAGGCGGATACGTTGCTGCTATTCGTTGCGCTCAATTGGGTATGAAAACCGCATTGGTTGAGCGTTATTCAACACTGGGAGGAACTTGTTTGAACGTGGGATGTATTCCTTCAAAAGCCCTCTTAGACTCTAGCGAGCACTACCACCAAGCTGTTCACACCTTCGAAGCACACGGAATTGACTTGGGCTCAAAACCAAAGGTGAACCTTGGACAAATGGTGAAGCGGAAGCAAGACGTGGTAGACCAAACAACAAAGGGTATTGATTATTTAATGAAGAAAAACAAAGTGACTGTTCTTCACGGACACGGAACTTTCACTTCATCTACAGCTGTTTCTATTGCGAAAGCAGACGGTACAACCGAAGAGGTAAGCGGAAAGAATTTCATTGTCGCTACTGGATCAAAACCGGCGAGCCTACCCTTTATTCAAATAGATAAAAAACGTGTCATCACAAGCACCGAAGCATTAAAATTGGAAGAAGTTCCAAAACACTTGATTGTGATTGGTGGTGGTGTAATTGGACTAGAATTGGGAAGTGTTTATGCGCGTCTGGGTTCGAAGGTGAGTGTGGTGGAATTCATGGACGGAATTATTCCAACCATGGATAAGACTATGGGGAAAGAACTTCAAAAATCATTGACCGCAATAGGCTTCGAATTCTTCCTTTCACACAAAGTGAAAGAAGTTACAGCGAAAGGAAAAACAGTTACAGTTAAAGCAGACAACGCGAAAGGAGAAGAGTTAACGCTTGAAGGTGATTACGTTCTTGTTTCGGTTGGAAGAAAGCCTTACACAGACAATTTAGGATTAGACAAAGCGGGCGTTCAAGTAGACGAACGCGGAAGAATTGTAACGAACAATCATTTGCAATCGAGCGTTCCAAACATCTATGCCATTGGCGATGTGGTGAAGGGTGCTATGCTTGCGCACAAAGCAGAAGAGGAAGGAACATTTGTGGCTGAAGTTATTGCTGGACAAAAACCACACATCAACTACAACTTAATTCCGGGTGTTGTTTACACATGGCCTGAAGTTGCAAGCGTTGGATATACCGAAGAGCAATTGAAAGAGATGGGTACGAACTACAAAGTAGGAAGCTTCCCATTCAAAGCCAGCGGAAGAGCGCGTGCGAGTATGGACACCGATGGATTGGTGAAAGTATTGGCCGACAAAGACACCGATGAGATTTTAGGCGTTCACATGATTGGTCCGCGTTGCGCAGACATGATTGCTGAAGCTGTTGTTGCTATGGAATTCCGCGCTAGTGCGGAAGACATTGGACGCATCTCTCATGCTCACCCAACATTCACCGAAAGCTTCAAGGAAGCGGCGTTGGATGCGACGGGGAAGCGGGCGATACACATTTAGTCCGAAGGACGAATGTTGCGTAGCAACGAATGTGCAAGCACGAATGTTGCAAAGCAACGAATGTGAATACACGAATGCCTTCGGCGACTTATTTCTCTGACAACGTCAGATTGATCTCGAAGAGATTGATCGAAATTTATTTCGATTGATCCGCAGAATGTTTCTTCTTCCCCCCACCAAAGTAGGTTCCGATAGACCACGAGCGTTCCATGAAGGTAATGGATTGCTGAGCGCGCGCGTTTTTGTCGCCGTCTTCCAACATAATATTTCCTAAATACGAGCGCCCGAATTGAGCGCCTACTTGTGCGAAAAAATGTTTGCCTGCTTCAAAGCGAAGTCCTGAAGAGGCGCTCCATCCCCATCCGGCAACGTGCAGCCAATTGAGGTGACGTTCTCCGTAAAAAGTAAAATCGGTCCAAGGCAAGAAGATGCCTAGGTTTCCTGAGCACCACATGTATAAGCCATACTTATTGGTTTTATCTTTCCAAACAGGCGCGCGGTATTCAGCGGCAGCACGAATGAAATTGAATCCATTACTGTGATGGAAATCCATGAAGCTGGTGGTGTACAAAATTTGCTGGTTGTTGAAATCCCCCGTGTATTGCTGACCCGCGTATTTCGTTGTGTCTATGTATCCATTTAAAATACAGGATTGAGTCGGCGTGAGTCTGTATTTCATGTGATCCCATCCCACTGAAACAGAAAACTGATCGGTAATGAATCGTCCAAAGCGAACATTGAATTGCGGCACGCTGAAATACTTAATGTTAAGGTAAACGTTTGGATCAAACTTCGCGGGCATGTCAGTTGCACTCACCTCTTTCAATTCGAAATCGTATCCATCTCCCTTGAAATGAATGTAGCTTCTTAGATAGGAAGCACGGTTATAACCCCAATAAAAATAATTCTGTCCCTTACGGTCGGAAACCCCGCCCCATGAAGACTGTGGCTCGGTTGAGCTCTGAGCGAAACTTGTTATGCCCATAAACACAAACAGGAAAGCGAGAAGATTTTTCATAGAATGAAATAATTTGCAGCAAATGTAAATGCTTAACCATGAATCACACCGCATTAGGAAAAAAAGGCGAAGCCCAAGCGCTTGAATTTTTAAAGAAAAAAGGATACAAGGAAGTCGCCATGAATTGGCGAATAGATCCGTATGAAGTTGACTTAATCATGATTGATCATGATTATCTCGTCTTTGTTGAAGTAAAAACACGCAGCACCGATGCCTTCGGTAATCCGTTAGATGCGGTGAATCCACGAAAGCGACAGAAGCTCATTCGCGCGGCGCACTTATTCATTGTGCTGCACAACTATTCGCTAGAACCCAGGTTCGACGTGATTTCTATCGTAGAACAAGAAAACGCCTCTACAAAAATCTTTCATTTCGAAGAGGCGTTTTATCCTATTGCTAAATAAGTCGAAGACATTCGCCGAAGGCATTCGTCAAAGACATTCGTGTTTACACATCAAATCCTTCGGATCAATCGAAACCAATTTCGATCAATCTCTTCGAGATCAATCCGACGAAGTCGGATCAAAGTTTCACTACTTGTTTTCTTAAAGAACCTTCTTCCGTTTGTAATTCAAGAATGTAATTTCCTGAAGACAAATTGGAAAGATCAAGCACTGCGTTTCCATTCGCAACGCGCTCTGAAAGAACCAATCTTCCTGAAAGATCGCGGATAGAAAGGTTTGCACTTTCGGTAGTGTTGTTCCATTGAACATTCAATACATCGGTAACCGGATTAGGATAAATGTTCAATTGGTCTTCCAATGCAATTTCTTCCACTCCTACGTTTACGGTGATCATGTCAGATGTTAAAACGCAACCATAGCTATTGGTAACCTGCACTGCATAAACACCGTTTGGTGGGCTAATCAAATAATACGTGATAGCCCCTTGCAAAAGCATTCCATTGTAGAACCATTGGTAAGTATCGTAAATATCTGCAACCGACAATTGATCTGCTGCAGCGTTCCAGAATGCTTCAATAGGCGCGCAATACAAATATGGTTCGCTGGTTGAAGAACATCCGAATTCGTTTTGTACGTATACCGAATAATAGCCAGATTCGGTCATGGTTAGGCTTGACCCCGATTCTCCCGAGATTAATACACCGTCGTAATACCAGAAGTAGGTCGGCATGGTGTCGTTAGTGCATGAAATCACATTGCCCGTTACACTCATCAAAGCGTCGGGCTGAGGAAATACGCTAATGCTTGTCGATGCAGAAATATTAGTCACTTCACTCAAGGCAATGTTAATGGTTCCAGAGGTTCCATTTCCTGAATTGTATGACTGAGAACCCGTCGCAATGTTGAACGAAGACGTCCCCAAATTATCATCTTGAGTAATATCGTCAGAATCCCAAAAAGTAATAGTATACGGCGGATTCGAAAGAGTGAAATTTACGTTAGCGTATGAGGCACTTGTTTGATTGGTCACCGTTCCGCTTGTGTATACAGCGCTTCCCGCCGAATTGTTAATCGTGAAGTACGGGTCTGCAGTACTGAATACATCGTCAGCATCGCCACTCCAGTTTCCGTTCACGCCAGCAAGGTTTACTGAAGTGATAACATAGTTTGAAATAACGGTTTGCAGCGCAGCCGTGTAGGTTCCTGGAGCAGGATAATTAACAGGTGCAGGATCTGCCCCTGTTCCCGTTTGACCGTTTCCGAAATCCCATGTATAAGTGGTAAGCTGTCCTGCATCTCCGCCGATTGTTGCAACATAATCGACATCTAAAGAACCGCATCCGGCAGATTGGTCGAATGCAAACGTGGAAGTTCCTCCAGGTCCCTGCTCAACAATAAGCGTAATAATAAAACTGTCGTTTTGAGTGACTTCAAATCCAAATGCTTCAGCTAGGGCAGTAATACTAATTACAATGTCATAGGTGCCAGGTAAGACGGGGGTTCCACAAATGGTGGCACAACCGTAATTCTCCCCTTGTGGCGGATAGAAAATTCCATCGGCATCGTTCAGTGTAAATTCCAATCCAAAAGGTATTCCTGAAACATCTGTAATGGTCAATTGCAACAAAGTAGCGTTAACTCCAGAGCCTGGGTCAACCACGTCTGTTGGAATGAAGAAGGTCATCACCTGCTCGTAATAAACACCAGTTGTTGCGTTCGGTGGAATGGCAGGACATATTTGAGGTGTCCCTGTTGTGTTGGTGCACGTGAGGTCAGGAGTACACGTAGGACATTGTGCATTCGCGGCGAAAATTCCAACAAAGAAAACCGCTAAAAAGACGTAGATATTTTTCATAGGTTAAGGTTAAAGCTAATGCTCATTCAAGTTTAGGTATTTTTTTCTAATTGTGCAATGCTTTCCCTAATAAAAGTAACAAAGAGATTCTATCTTCGCATTCAATATGAAACAGTCCATTTCCAGAAAATTATTCGCCTACCTCATTAACGGTTTAGTGCTCGCCCTTCCCGTATACATTACGGGTTATGTTATATATACCATCTTCGACTCACTCGATCGCGTTATTCCAATTGAACATAAGTACCCTGGATTGGGAATTGTTCTTCTGCTCATAACACTTGTAATTTTGGGCTTTCTTGGAGCAAAAATTATTAATGAGCAGATAAGAACTCGCTTTTCAAAATTCTTAGATCGCATTCCATTTATTAAAACTATTTATAAGAGCATTACTGATATGCTCGGTGCATTTGTCGGAAATAAGAAGCGCTTCAACAAGCCTGTTTTAGTAAGATTAAGCAAGGACAACGAATTGGAAGTCATCGGTTTTGTTACAGACGAAGATCTTCAAGAAATTGGAGAAGCAGATGCTGGAAAGGTTGGCGTCTATGTTCCTATGAGTTATAGCTTTTCAGGACACCTCGTTATTGTGCCGCGCAGCAATGTGAAGCCTATTACAGGCAACTCTTTAGAGCTTATGAAATACGTTGTAAGCGGTGGCGTTGTAGAATTCGAGCCTGAAAAAAATGAAGGAACGAAATAAGGCACTGGTCTTACTTCACTTCATTGTTTTCCTTTGGGGATTCACCGGAATCCTCGGAAAAGAACTGAACTTTTCCGTTACTGTTTTAGTCTTCTTGCGCATGATGGTGGCTCTGATCTCCATTGCGATTTATAAATATTTCTGGAAAAAATCATTTGTCGTTTCGCGCTTCGATCTTCTAAAACTTTTATTCGTGGGTGTGCTCACTGCGGCTCATTGGCTCTGCTTTTTCTACAGCATTCACATCAGCAATGTCAGCACGGCACTTGCTGTAATTAGCACAACCGCCTTCTTCGTTGCACTAATTTCTCCGATGTTTACACGAAAGAAATTTGTGTGGAAGGAACTTGCGCTGGGCACCCTGGTAACCGCTGGTGTCGCAGTTATTTTCAATGTTGAAATGGAATACGCCTGGGGAATAGTCTTCGCGCTTTTAGCCGCTTTGTTCGCGGCTATTTTTTCTTCGTTCAATGGGAAATTCATTCGAACGATTCACGCGAGCAACATTGCTTTTTATGAAATGCTCGGAGGAAGTTTAGTGCTGGTCGCTGTTATTTCATTTCAACAAGAATGGAATATAATATCCGAATTATCGAGCTACGATTGGCTCTTGGTTATTCTACTCGGAACGGTTACCACTGCATTCGCGTTCATTGCGAGTGTAAATGTCATGAAGCATCTCTCTCCCTTCTCGTGCGCCATTGCCATTAACCTCGAGCCTGTTTATACGATTGTGCTTGCTTTACTTTTTTACGGACAATCGGAATACATGCGTCCACTTTTTTACGTCGGAGCAGTCCTTATTCTTTCGAGTGTGTGGTTAGAGAGTTTGTTGCGGAAAAAGCCCTCTACTTGAAAACATAAGCTCTAACATAATCTACCGCAAAGGAATTCTTTTCTAATGCTAATCTATTTTCAGATTGCTGAACCGCCATGTCTACCAAGAGTTTCATGGGTGATCGCGGAAAGACATTTTCTTCTCTTCCCGCTACAATCTTACCGTCTTTGCGATCGCTCGGTTTTTTATAACGATAAAGCGTACGCATCTCCTTTCCGTCTGTATACCAAACAATCGCGTTCTCTGTCCACAACACGCCATAGGTGTGCATGCCTTCTGATCCATCGAAAGGAAGCTTCGTACCTGCACCTGACATTTTTTTATTATAATGCGTGGTCATGTGCTGAATACGTGCTTGCTTCTTCTGACTAAAACCTCCAAAAACATTCTCTTCATTCCAAAACTCAAACACATCAATCTCGTTGTTCGTTCCATCGGATTCTCCATACAGCCAAAACGCTGGCCACGCATCTCTTCCCTTCGGCAGCTTGCAACGAATTTCATAATACCCCCAATGGAAAAGTTCTTTCGATTCGAACTCGCCTGTGTCGTAATTGAAATTACCCTTGCGCTCTTTCATTCCGTCGGTAATCCAAACGTAAAAGGTCTGATCCCTTCTTTCTTTGGGCACAGTCGTAATAACAGCCAAACCCTCTTTCACTTTAACACTCTCCTTGGTGAGCCACTGTTGCGTAATCTTCTGATCGGCATCGCGTGTAACGCCTTCGCGAATGGTCCATTTTTGCTCGTTAAGTCGAGTCCCATCAAACTCATCGCTGAACGCAAGTTTCATGGGGATGTTCATTCCACGGAAATTAATTAGGGTGTCCTTCGACTGTGCGAAAACAAATGCAGGCGCAATTGCGCAAACAACGACAAGCAACTTCTTCCACATAAAATATTATTTTTTAGGTTGAAACCACGATGAATATAGGACATAGTTGTTCGCTATGCGCTGCACTTCGCCTTGAAACAATTCCGGAGAAAGGTCTTTGATTTTTTTTGCTGGAATACCGGCGTAAACACTTCCACTTTTCACATGCGTTCCCTCGGTAAGAATAGCGCCGGCTGCAATAATGCAGTTCTCTTCAATCACGCAATTATCCATGACTATTGCACCCATTCCAATAAGTACATTGTCGTGAATGGTGCATCCGTGAACCATGGCCCTGTGGCCAATGCTGACGTTGTTGCCAATTTTAGTTCCGGCCTTCTGATAGGTGCCGTGAATAATAGCACCGTCTTGAATGTTTACTTTATTGCCTATTTCAATGGTGTTCACGTCGCCGCGAACCACAGCCGTGAACCACACGCTGCATTGATCTCCCATCGTAACTTGTCCGACTATTGTTGCGTTTTCAGCAATGAAACAATCGTTTCCCCAAACAGGGGAGACGCCGTTAACAGGGAGTATTAAAGGCATAGTTTCGAATTACAATGGAATATTTCCGTGCTTCTTGCGAGGCATTTTCTCTACTTTATTCTCCAACATTTCGAACGCACGAATCAACTTCTCGCGAGTTACTGCAGGCTCTATTACTTCGTCTACATATCCGCGTTCAGCGGCGCTGTAAGGGTTTGCGAAGAGCGTCGCATACTCGGCTTCCTTCTCTTTCAACTTCGCGTCTTTATCGACAGCTTCTGCAATTTCTTTTTTGAAGATAATTTCGGCAGCGCCTTTCGCGCCCATTACAGCAATCTCTGCAGATGGCCAAGCGAAGTTCATGTCTGCACCAATGTGCTTGCTGTTCATTACGTCATACGCTCCGCCGTAGGCTTTGCGGGTAATGACAGTTACACGCGGAACCGTTGCTTCGCTAAACGCGTAAAGCAATTTCGCTCCGTTCGAAATAATTCCGTTCCACTCTTGATCGGTTCCAGGCAAGAATCCAGGAACGTCTTCCAACACCAATAATGGAATGTTAAACGCATCGCAGAATCTTACGAAGCGTGCAGCCTTGTTGCTGCTTTTAATGTCTAACACTCCAGCTAAAAACGCTGGCTGATTCGCAACAATACCAATGCTCCTTCCTGCAAGGCGAGCGAATCCGACAACTATATTCTCAGCATAATCTTTATGTACTTCCAACCAAGACTCTTCGTCTACAACGGCTGCAATAACTTCTTTGATATCGTAAGGTTGATTCGGATTCGCAGGAATAATTCCATTCAACCCTTCTCTTCTTTCGTTGCCCGCTTCGTAAGGCAAGCGCGCTGGAGTTTCCTCACAGTTTTGAGGCATGTACGAAAGCATTTGACGAATCACCTTCAACGCAGCTACATCGTTCTCTGCCGTCAAATGCGTAACACCACTTTTCGTGCTGTGTGCACTTGCACCGCCCAAATCTTCACTGCTTACTTCTTCGTGTGTTACGGTCTTCACTACGTTCGGACCAGTCACAAACATGTAGCTCGTGTTTTCCACCATAACAATGAAATCTGTTAAGGCCGGAGAATACACAGCACCGCCAGCGCAAGGTCCCATGATCGCACTCAACTGTGGCACAACACCGCTGGCTTGAACATTCTTGTAGAAAATGTCGGCATAGCCGCCAAGACTCACCACGCCTTCCTGAATGCGCGCGCCACCACTGTCGTTTAGACCAATCAACGGCGCGCCGTTTTTCATGGACAAGTCCATGATTTTGCAAATCTTCTGCGCGTGCGCTTCAGCAAGCGATCCGCCCATTACGGTAAAATCTTGAGAGAAAACATACACCAAGCGACCGTTGATTTTACCGTATCCGGTAACCACACCGTCGCCCAAATATTTTTCATTTTCTAATCCGAAATTGGTGCTGCGGTGTGTTACCAGCATTCCGATTTCTTCGAAAGAGTTTGAATCTAATAATACTTCTAATCGCTCACGAGCTGTGAGTTTACCTTTTTTGTGTTGCGACTCTATACGCTTCGCACCACCACCCAATAAAGCTTCTTGCTTCTTCTGTTCGAGATTGGCTAATTTTTCTTGCATGCGGCAAATTTAAGATTATTCCGCTGTGCCTGCTACATCGAATTCCACAACTACCTCCGTTCCGCCGTTGTTAAACATGCATCTATCGGCTAAGCGTTGCATCAAAAAGACTCCTCTTCCGTGAGGCAATTCAATGTTTTCAGGAGCGGTGGGGTCTGGTAAATTTTCATAATCGAAACCCGGACCCTCGTCAGAAATAATAAATCGCAAAGTCTTTTCATTCTCTAACTCGAAGGTCAAAGACACTTGAAGCTCACTGCTCATGCGGTTTCCGTGAACAACTGCGTTATTCACTGCTTCCGTAAGACATATCAAGACTTCCCCGTAATAATCTTCCTTTACATTGTATTCACTGCAAACATCGTCTACAAGCTTTTCAGCTAAATGTATGCTTTCAAGCACGGATGGAAAACGAAGTTGTCTGCGACCTTGGATCATGAATTAATTTTTGCGTATCAAAAATGAGAAAAAAAACGCGATGTTCAATTTATTTCTTTCAGGAATTTCTGAAATAACGAATCGCCTTCTCTTTGTAATAGGGTTTTAAGTTCGGAGAAACGGAACGCAGGGTCTCAACTCCCTTTTGTTTGTTTTTCAAAAATTCTTCGTATTTCTTAGGGTTTCCAATGGGAGCATTCAAAGCTTCATTGCTCTTCCGCTCTTCATCCATCTCGCGAACACGTTCGGCTTCTTCAGCTTTCAGTAAGCGGATCATAATATCGTTTTGTCTGCGAATGCTCTCCTCAGTAACCTGATTGTTCACAATGTCGCGTTGCAGCTTTTCCATCTCCTTCGCAATTTGCTTCAATTCATTGCCAGCACCACTTCCGTCTTCGTTCAATTCATTGCCCTTCTCTTCCATCATCTTGCGAATGGCAGCTTGCTTCGCTGCCATCTGCGCCAATTCTTTCGCCATGCCTTCATCGCCGCCACTCTTCGATCCGCCTGAATTGTTCTTCCCTTGATTCTGTCCTTTTTTCTTCGCCTCTTCCAACTGCTTCTGCAGGCCTTCTTGCATGCGCTTCATCTGCGCTGCCGAGGCTTTGCTCTTGCCCTTTCCTTTCCCCTTTCCGCCGGGCTTGTTGCAACTGCCTTTGCCTTCTTTTTTCGATTTCGATTCAGACTGCATCTGCGCTTGCATCTGTTGAAGGGCATCGTCTAACAACAACGCCAAGTTGTTATAACCCGTCATGGCCGACTGCTGATTTTGCGTAATGCGCGGCATGTTTCCATCTGGAAAATCTTTCATGACGCGGTCGAGGTTCGCGTTGATCTCGTTGATCTCGTGATTCACCGTTGAGCTAATCTCAGGAACACGTTTGCTTAACGCGAAGAGACTGTCTTCAATCATGCGCGAATCGTCTTTCAACTTACGCTGACGTTGCGCCAAGGTCTTCATGCGCGGATCATTGGCTTGTGTCTTCTTCGTTTCTTCCATGAGCGCCTCTTGATCGAAACTCACAGATAAAATGTTCTCTAACAAGGCGCGCATGGCAGCCATGTCTTCTTCGTGTTGCTCTTGCTCTGCGGCTTCCATGCCGTCTTGCATTTCGCTCGCCATTTGCTTCATCTTCTCTGCGGCTTTCTTCTGCGACTTCGAAGCGTTGGCTTTTTTATTTTGTTTCAATTCGGAAGAAGATTTTTCTTGCTCGTCGTCTATCTCTTTTTTCAATCCTTCCGTATCCGGAATCTCTTGCGGAGTCTCCAATTCCTTGTTCAATTCTTCCGCCTCTTTCAACTCTTTCTTTACGTCTTCGAACTCTTTGTTCAACTGCTCTTGCTCTTTCAGTTTTTCTTCGGCACTCTTCGACTCGTCGTTGGCTAACTTCTCTTGCTTGTCGGCTAATTCATTGAGTTTCTCTGCGGCTTCCTTCAACTTTTCTTCGACCTCTAATTCTTTGAATTGCTCCAACGCGCGATCCAATTCTTTCTCTAAATCTTCGGTTGAAAGATTCATCTTTTCTATCTCTTTTCGAAGCTCATCTTTATTCAATTCGTTCATGAGTTTTTGCAACTCTTCCATCATCTCGCGCATTTCAGGACTGAGCATTTCGTTCATCAGACGCTCCAACTCTTTTTGCTTTTCAGCTAGCTGTTCGTCTTTCTGTTCTTGGTTGCGCTGCTGGTTCTGCTTTTGAATTTCTTTGACTTGCTCTTCTAATTTCTTCTGGCGCTCAATAAGGTCCTCCAACTTTTTCTTATCCTGCCAATTCAAATTTTGCTTCTCGAGCATTTCGCGTTCGAGTTGCTTCATTTCTTTTTGAAGTTTTTCCGCTTCGCGCAAGCTCGATTCCAATTGGTCTTTGATGCTTTCGCTTTGCTCGTTGCGCATTTCCTTCAGTTCTTCTTCCGTCGGATTCGTGAATTGTCTAACTTGGGAGCGGGTGCTCTTCGCGCCATGCACACCGTCGTTGTCCCACACTTCGAAGAAGTAATTCACTTCGTCGCCGGGTTCTAGGTTGAAGATTGAGAAATCTACTGCGTGGAAAAACTGATCTCCGGTTGTTCCCACTTCAAACTGAATGGGCAACACGGTTGCGCTTTCTACGGCCTTACCGTCGCGCATTTGAACGGCGGTGAAGGTGAGTTTCGTAAGGCCGTAATCGTCTTGAATACCTCCGGTGAAATAGTGAACGTAACGTGAAGTAGAATCGGTTTCATCTTGAACGCTAATGCTCGGGTATCCGTCGGCCACTACGTTCACTTGATACGACAGGGCGTTTCCATTTTGCACTTGTTCGTTTTGTGGAATGACGCTGTATGCAAAATTCTGCGAAGCATTTTCGCGGTGCTCGAATCCGTCGCCCGTTTCTTCGAAAGGTGATTTGCCCGCTGTAGTTTCAAACAGCACGGAAGAAGTGTTTTCTCCAGCAATTTTCCAAACGAGTTGCGTTCCTTCCGGGACCAATAGATCGCCGGTGTTATTCACTACAGTATTTTCTTTTTTCAGGTAGGAAGGGTAATTCACTTCAATCTGAAACAGAGTCAGCTTAGGCATTTGAAGCACGTCGAGGTTATATCCTTTGCTGTGAAATTTTCCACCATAAAATACAATCACCGCGTCTTCCTTCACATTCGAAAGGGTGTAGGAAAAGTCAATGTTACTCTTCTTCACCATCTGAAATTTCTGTCCGTTTACTTCAATGAATACCTGCGCTGGAATTTCTTTTCCTGTCACTTGCATGCGAACTTCATAGTCGGTGTTTTCGATGGCTGTGAGCGTATCGTTCAGCATGTCCATAGAGAAAGGCGCTTCCTCTTCAATGATCTCGTTGTAGCGCAACAAGCGGTCGGTAGGTTTTAAAATGAAGGAAGGCGTGATTAAAAACAGCACTCCGAAAACAGCAACCAACGGAAGCAAGTAGCGCAAATATTTTTTGTTCTTCTTCACATCAATGGCCGCTGTGAAAGGCACGGGGCGAAGCGATTGCATGCGTTGTGCTATGCTCGCTTGAAGCAAACTGCTTTCCGCATGTTCGTTCAGTTGTGATTGAAGTTGAAGGGTATTCAGAAGTCGATCGTCTACTTCAGGAAAGTGCTTCCCGATAATGGAGGCGGCTTGTTCGTAGCTTATGTGCTTTCCCAACTTCAACATAGAAAAAAACGGCAATGCAATTCTTGAAACGAAGAAATAAGCAGCAGAGGCTAAAAATCCGAAGAAGAAAAAGGTGCGAACTGTTGGACCAAAGTGACCAAAATATTCAAGAGTAACAAGAATCAAATACAACCCTAAGAAAAGCGCGGCTACATACAGAAGCCCTTGAACCATGCGGTTCTTGTAGTACTTCCGAATGAAGTCGTCTAAGCGTTGTATGAGTTGTTCGTATGCGTTCATGCTACTTTCTTCAGCATTGAAAGATACAAACGAATTTGTTTGACACTTATTTTTTCGGAATGGAAATACATACGTTTTGTGCTTCGGTAAAGAATCGCAACGCTTCCCATCCGCCTTCGCGGCCCACGCCCGATTGTTTCACTCCGCCAAACGGTGTGCGCAAGTCTCTTTCCAACCAACAGTTAACCCACACAATTCCGGTTTGAAGATTTCCTGCAAGACGGTGCGCCACGGTAACGTTGGTGGTCCAGATGCTGGCTGCCAATCCGTACTTCGTGCTGTTCGCTAACACTTGCACTTCCTCTTCCGTTTCGAAGGGTTGAAGGGTAATTACCGGACCGAAGATTTCTTCCTGATTGGTTCTACAGGAAGCGTTCAATCCCTCGATAATTGTGGGTTGCATGAAGTAACCGCCAGCGTTTTCACCTTCCAATACAACACGCTCGCCACCGCAAATAACAGTGCCGCCTTCTTGCTTCGCCAATTCAACAAAAGAAAGCACTTTGTTCAGGTGTGGTTCGCTCACTAAAGCGCCCATTTTCGTTTTGTCTTCGGAAGGATTTCCTGGGACGATGCGCGAAACTTTTTCAATTAACGCTGCTTTGAATTTTTCGTAAATGCCGCTTTGCACGTAGAGGCGTGATCCGCAAAGGCAGATCTGTCCTTGGTTTGCGAAAGACGTGCGAACGGTGGTTGAAAGCGCTTCATCGAAATCGCAATCGTTGAAGATGATGTTCGCATTTTTTCCACCTAACTCCAACGACATCTTTTTGAATTTCGGAGCCACTACTGAAGCAATGTGCGCGCCTGTTGCGGTGCCGCCTGTAAACGAGATGGCTTTAATGCCGTTGTGCTGCACAATGGCCTCGCCGGCTTCCGGGCCGTAACCGTGAACAATGTTCAAGACACCGGCAGGCAGGCCTGCTTCGGCGCAAAGCTTTGAAAAAAGATACGCGGTATACGGAGTAATTTCTGAAGGCTTCGCCACCACGCAGTTTCCTGCGGCAAGGGCGGGCGCTATTTTCCAAGTAAATAAATACAAGGGAAGGTTCCAAGGAGAAATACATCCGACCACGCCAATGGGCTTGCGCAAGGTGTAGTTGATGTATTCGGTATTCGGATGAGCCTCGCTGGCGAAGTGCAAAATGCCTGTTGCGAAGAAGCGAATGTTCGCTTCAGCGCGAGGAATGTCCACGGCGCGAGAAAGCGAAATGGGCTTTCCATTGTCGAGGGTTTCGGCTTGCGCGAGTGCTTCAGAATTGGATTTTATAAGATCTGCGAGGCGAATGAGCACCTCCGAGCGCTTTTCCACAGAAAGATTTGACCACGAAGGGAAGGCCGCTTCAGCGGCCGTAACTGCCGCGTCTACATCGGCTTGTTCGCTGCGCGGAATAAGGCTGAAAACCTTACCAGTAGAAGGATCTACGTTGTCTATGGTCTGTCCGGAAACGGCAGAAACAAACGTTCCGTTGATGTAGTTCTGAAGTGAAATCACAAGCTTATTTTTATAAAACGAAGATAGAAACAGAAAAATACTTGGTGTTATGAAAAGAAAGTATTTATTTTGCAGTCGCTTTTCGAAGGAGAAGTGAGATTGCCCGATCGTCTAATGGCAGGACAACTGTTTTTGGTGCAGTTTATATAGGTTCGAATCCTGTTCGGGCAACAATCGAAAAGCCGCTTCAATGAAGCGGCTTTTTTTATTCTTAATTTGCAAAAAATACTCGCATTGAAAAACATTGCTATTCTCGGTTCAACCGGCTCAATCGGAACTCAAACTCTTGAAGTGATTCAAGAACATCTCGATCAATTTTGTGTGGAAGTGTTAACGGCACACAGCAACAGCGCGCTGCTTATTCAGCAAGCGTTGAAATTCAATCCGAATGCAGTGGTTATTTCCGACGAATCGAAATACGCTGAAGTGAAAGAAGGACTCGCTTCCACAGACATTAAGGTGTATGCGGGAAAGCAAGCGTTGGAGCAGATCGTAGAGATGGACAGTATAGACATTGTGCTAACCGCGTTGGTAGGCGCAGCGGGACTTCCGCCAACGGTGAAGGCTATTCTTGCTAAGAAGAACATTGCGTTAGCGAACAAAGAAACGTTGGTTGTTGCTGGAGAAATTATTACTCAGCTTGCGAAAGAAAACGGAGTGAATATTTATCCGGTAGACAGCGAACACAGTGCTATTTTCCAATGTTTGGCTGGCGAGTGGCACAACCCGATTGAAAAAATTATTCTTACCGCGAGTGGTGGTCCGTTCAGACAAAAGCCTGCTGAAGAATTAGCAGAAGTAACGAAGGCACAAGCTCTCAAACATCCGAATTGGACCATGGGCGCGAAGATTACCATTGACTCTGCAACCCTTATGAACAAAGGGTTAGAGGTTATTGAAGCGAAGTGGTTATTTAATTTGAAGCCATCGCAAATAGACGTGGTGGTTCATCCGCAAAGTATTATTCACAGTTTGGTTCAGTTTGAAGATGGCAGCATGAAAGCGCAGTTGGGATTGCCAGATATGAAGTTGCCGATCCTATACGCCATGGCTTATCCGCAACGTGTGAAGACCGACTGGCCTCGCTTCAACTTCATGGATTATCCGCAGTTCACGTTTGAGAAGCCGCGCATTGAAGTGTTCCGTTGTTTGGGTCTTGCCTTCGAGGCATTGGAACAAGGCGGAAACGCTCCGTGTATTTTGAATGCCGCAAATGAAATTGCGGTTGCTCGATTCTTAAACGACGAAATTAAATTCCTTCAAATCGCAGAAACGGTAGAAAAAACGCTTCAAAAAGCATCGTTCATTGCGAAGCCTTCGTTGGAAGAGTTGATTGCGAGTGATGCGGAAGCGAGGGGGATTGCGGAAGAAATTTCTTTAGCCTAACAGCGCCGAACAATCGGTCTGGAAGCCTTGCAAAATGATTTGCATGGCAATACAAATTAGACATATCCGATCGCTATTCGTCGATTTGTAAATAAAACTATTACCTTTAGCTAACCGCAACAAACCTGCGCCTATCGCGCTACAATGACATGTATTGGGTAGGTTCGTAGCGCGTATAAGGTAGTTAGCAGAAATGGCAGGGCGACCCGTATCAACAGACAGATTGGATAACTTTTGGCAAAAAAACATCTCTCATAACGACCTAAATATTAACTTTGACAACAAACATTTTGACAATGGAAAAAATAAAATTTATAGACCTTTTTTGTGGCATCGGTGGCTTTCGGACAGCTATGGACCAAGCTTGTATAGAAAACGACTTAATTCCTCAATGTGTTTTTTCATCGGACATTGACAAATATTGTCAAGACAGTTACGAAGCTAACTTTGGACACAGACCATCGGGTGACATTACAAAAGTTGACGAAAAAGACATTCCCGACCACGACATTTTATTTGCAGGTTTTCCTTGCCAACCATTCAGTATCATTGGACAAATGCAAGGTTTTAACGACATTAGAGGAACACTCTTTTTTGACATAGCACGAATTATAAAACATAAAAAGCCAAAGGCTTTTATTCTTGAAAATGTAAAGCAACTAGTTGGACACAATGGAGGCGAAACTCTAAAAACAATTATAAAAACCTTAGAAAAAGATTTAGGTTACACAGTAAAATTTGCTGTTTTAAACGCACTTGATTATGGACTTCCTCAAAAGCGTGAACGTGTAATTATAGTTGGACACAGAGAACCAATTATGTTTAGCTATCCATCACCAGTTAAACCTTTTAAACCTTTGTCTGAAATTCTTGAAAAAAAGGTTGACAAAAAACATTACGCATCCGAATACATTGCACAAAAACGTAAGGAAACACACAAATCAGCTTACAAACTTTCTATTTGGCACGAAAACAAAGCGGGCAATATATGTTCTTATCCATACTCTTGTGCTTTACGTGCAGGTGCATCTTACAACTACTTGCTTGTAAACGGAGAAAGAAGATTAACACCAAGAGAAATGTTTCGTTTACAAGGCTTTCCCGACAGTTATAAAATTGTAGTTGCAGACGGACAAGCACGAAAACAAGCTGGAAATGCTGTTCCAGTAAACATAGTTAAAGCAGTTATTTTAAAATTATTACCGTTTGTTGCAACCAGTATGGATATGACTTCGGTTTTAAGAGAATATGAAGTAAGATATGGAGAACAATAAATCACCGAAATTAAGAACAGTAAATAAATCAGTTTCAGCTTTTCCATTAAACGAATTTCCGAAAGAGTTTCCCTTTTTACTTGGTAAAGAACTTATCTATTTGCTTGCTTCAAAAGGCAAACCCGAACTTGAAGGTTCTGAATGGGAAAGCATTTTTGCAACTTGTATTGGCGCAGACTGGAAACCTTCAAATGTTGGACTGGACGATGTTGTAATGGGCAACACCGCTTGGGGCGCAAAGACAGTTAAAGCTACAAAACCATCGACACAGAAAAAAGTAAGACTTATATCGGGACGTAATTCTCCAAATTATTCATTTGGCGAACGTAGCGACCAAAAAGCAGATGCAAATTTAATCGGTAAATTAGTGCTTGACATTTGGAATGAAAGAGTATCTGCAATTCGTGAAAAATTCAAGCATTTAAGAACAATTGTTTTAATCAAATCCAACGACCTTTCAGAAGTTGTGGTTTTTGAATTTGACACTATTCGTTACGACCATGAACTTTACAAATGGGAATGGAATAAGAACAATAATCTTGTTGGAACTCATTTAAAAACAGACGAACATTGCTTTACTTGGCAACCTCACGGCTCACAGTTTACAATTATAGAAGAGGTTCCAGAAAAAAGTTTAGTAATAAAAATCAAGCAACCAAAGACCCTTGACAAAGACCAAATTTTAAAAGCATTAGGCTTCGACAAATCTTGGGTGACAGTAACTCAAAAGACGAGTAAATCTTGACCCGAGAAAGAGCCACATCTGCTAACACGGGTTTGGCAAAAGTGGCGGTTCAGTGCTCCGCAGACACATTTGTGGTTATTCAAAGTTTGGTTCTCCGCATCAACATTTGTGGTGAAAATCGCCACCTTCGCCAAGCCCGAAAACGTTAGGCAACATTAAAAAAAGAGAAACATTGACTCAATCAAAATTTAGAAACAAATGAAAACAACGACAACTATTTTTATGCTATTGCTTTCTTTTGGAAGCGTATTTGCACAGTTGCCTAAGCTTTACATTCATATTGTATCGCACAATGAGCCGACTGATAGTTTAGACAAACTTCCAGGAACCAAGTATTTTAATGCAAAGTCTAATGCTTTGCAAATGGCAGATATTGTTGATAGTAAAAATGCAAAATGGAATTTACAGACATCGGATGGCTTTGTTATCGGGGCATTAAATTATGATGCGGCTGGAACTACTTCGACAGATATCTTTGAAATATTAGCAAACCCACCATATAACGATAACATTGAAATTGATCCACGATCTAAGAATAAAAATGGTCGTAATATAGCTGATCAATGGTACTTATTGGATTCATGTGGAGCAAATCCCACAATGACTTTAGGAGGATTTATATGGGCTGTATGTCCACCTGCAACCAGTTCAAGTATTGATTGGTTTCAATATCGAAATCCAATTATTGGAAATATATATGGAAATTCATGGCAATGCTCAATTTTGTCAGGAGCAGGAAGTCTTTTTCCTCATTGTAATGACTTAAATGATTTTGGAATTTTCAAGCCACTCTCGACAACAAATTTTTATACCCATGACACAAGCCTGACCAATAACTTATGGTGTATGGGTGTAGGTTGCGCGCCCGTTTTAGACTCTTTATCAGATGAGCAATCAATAATAGATTTAATACAAGGGCAAGTTGATAGTATACAAAATGGTCTTTGGCCAGCCAATAAATTTTATGTTACTAGAATAATGACAAATCAACGAGAATATGGACCTACGTTCTTTCAAAAAATATCAAAAGTAATTGACTCATTAAATCTTATCCCTTCTTCACAATTACAGTGGGCTACCATTAATGAAACATTCACTGCGTTTCAATCTTGGCAAACTTCAAGCGGCTCAGATTATAGTCAATGGCAATGCGGACAAACTATAACAGGAATAGACGAGATTGCAAAAGGTAATAACCATATAATTTACCCTAATCCATTCAATAATATTATAACAATTGACTTTTATGACGAGCAAAAACATCGAGTAGAAATAGTAGATTTTTTAGGCAGAGTGATTTATACAAGTATAGTTCAATCAGACACCTCTGTTGACTTATCCAAATTCTTAAATGGTATATACTTAGTTCGTGTAGACGATAAAGCAGAAAAGATTATAAAACATTAACGATTGCCTAACAGCACCTACAAGAAATTGGCGGTTCAGTGGTTAAATGAAGTTTTGTGCTTCGTATTAAGTTCAGTGCTGGCAGACAATTTAGTGCTTCGAAATCGCCAACTTCTTGTAGCTGCAAAACGTTATGCGTAAGCCAAAAAAGACAGACAACATATGAAAATAAGAATTCTAATTTTAACAATTTCGATACTGACAAACTTCTCAGTAAACGGACAAAGGACAATCCCTCCGACCGATTCATTGCAGGTGACGGGCAAAATAAAAAATCCAACTACATTCACATTAGCAGACCTTGACACATTTCCTAAGACCACAATAAAAGACCAAATCATTTACAATCACAATGGAGAAGTTAAAGACACCTTGACTGGAATGAGTGGAATTCCTCTCAAGACTTTGCTTGCCTCAATTCTATATGTTTATGACAAGCCTAAGTTCCTCAATGAATTTTACTTTGTCTTTATTGCTTCAGACGGATACAGAGTAATTTTTTCGTGGAATGAAATTTATAACACCGAGACAGGAAACAATTTTTTCATAGTGACAGAAATGGAAGGAAAGGAACTTAAATACTTAGGACAAAGAATTTTATTCATCTCAACAGGGGACTTGAAAACAGGACGCCGATATATAAAAGGACTTGAAAAAATTGAAGTTAGACAACTTGAATAGATGGCCAACGCATAACAGCACATTTGCAATAGGCGGGGTTTCGTACTCCGCAGACAGTTTTGTGGTAGCCGAAAGTTCAGTTCTCCGCATAAACATTTGTGGTAAAAAGCCCGCCCATCGCAAATCTGCAAAACGTTAGCACCAATTTTAGGACGACCGAAATAAACAGACAAATACAAAAAATATGGCTTTATACAGCATTGACAATGACGGACAACTTGACCAAATAAGAGAGTTTGATTTTAAACTTGAAAAGGAAATTCAAAAATTGACCGAAGAGAATTTGCAGACAATTTTCGGACTTGAATTTATTAAAAGCGAATTTTCACTAAACAATTTCCGCATTGACACTTTAGCGTTTGACAAAGACGCAAGTTCTTTTGTAATCATAGAATATAAAAGAGATAAAAATTTTAGTGTCATAGACCAAGGCTATGCTTATTTGTCATTAATGCTCAACAATAAAGCCGACTTCATTTTAGAATTTAATGAAACTCAAAAAAATACACTTAGACGTGACGATGTGGACTGGTCACAATCGAAAGTTATGTTTGTTTCGCCTTCTTTTACTTCATATCAACGTGAAGCTATAAACTTTAAAGATTTACCAATCGAACTTTGGGAAATTAAACGCTACAACAACAAGACAGTTAATTACTCGAAAATTCAAACTGCCGGTGCGCAAGAAAGTGTAAAGACAATTTCACGACAAGACGAAACAATTGAAAAAGTAAGTAAAGAAATTAAGGTCTATACAGAAGAAGAACATCTTTCATCTGGAACAGACGCAACAAAAGAACTCTACGACAAATTCAAAAAGGCAATACTTAATCTTGACGAATTAGAAGTTCAACCTAAAAAGAAATACATCGCATTTGTTGGTGACACCAACGTGGTTGACATTGAAATACAAAGAAACGCTTTAAAGATGCACATCAATCTTAAAAAAGGCGAACTTGACGACAGCAAAAATTTAACTCGTGACGTTTCAGAAATCGGACATTATGGAAACGGAGACTTTGAGTTACAAATTCGTAATGACGAAAATCTTGAATACATAATGAGCTTAGTTAAACAATCAATAAAAAAGAACAAATCGTAACTTGACGCTAACGATAGAAATAAAAACTGGTGCTAACAGGCGTTTGGCTCAATGGCGGGTTCAGTGGTTAATTGAACATTCTACTTCGCATCAACATTTGTGGTGTATTGACAGTTTTGTGCTCCGAAATCCGCCACTGCGCCAAGCGCCAAAACGTTATAAGCAACCTCAAAATAAAACTTGACAAGTTGAATATTCAAATAATATGGGAACGACTCTTCAAAACTCTACAATCTGTATTGAAAAATTGAATTTCGATTTAATTGGAAAAATCTCTTTAAAACTTCAAGATGGTAGGATAATCATTGTACCTCTGAAATATTTTCCAGAGCTTCAAAAACTTTCAGTAGCCCAAAGAAAAAAGTATACCATTGTCGATGACAGAACAATCTTGTTCAACTATTCAGATGCTGTATATCATCTAGAAGATTTTATGGGACTTGAAAACAAATGGAGAGAAAGATAATTTACTACCTCAACTCCGCTAAACAAATGGCTTGCATGCGCTAAGGCAAAACTTCTGAAATTTCAATCAAACCACCAGGAATTTGCGTTGTTTCGGTGTAGAGCAATTCCTTGTTTACATAAACAGAGATGCTTGTTGTGCCAATTCCTGTGTTGATAGCAGAAAGAAATACATTGCCGCCTTTGGAATGTCTAAAAGAAACGTCCCAACTACCTGAAACAGTTTCTTGTCGAACAGTTGGTGTAACCATTGTATATGCAATTAATGCGGATCCACTAGAACTCACTTTGTATTCAACTCTTGGATGTTCCTCCTTGGAACAAGAAAGGAGCATCAAAGACGCAAAAAGAATAGTTAGGATTGTCTTCATAAATTTTATTTGAGAAATGTGCGTCAACAAACAGGCAAACCTAATTGTATTTTCAATAAATGTAGTGTTTAATGTCAGCATTGCTTTAGATTAATGCAATACATAAAGTCAAGTTAAGCAGATATTATCAAAAAGTTCCGAAAATATTTCAGTTTTATTCTCTAAGTTCAAGAGCATTTAAATCAGTTTGCATTAGAGATTGATTTTGCTTTAAATAATTCATTGGATTTCGCTGACTTTTATTAACTTTATATTAGTGTTTGCTGCGGCACGTGTTTACATTAACAACCTATAACCGCGAACAATAAATCAGAAAAGAGCGGAATCAGAAAAGCCAAATGATTAGGAAAAACGATATAGTTTTAAAAAATGAGAAAAATACTTTTATTAGCAACATTAATCCTATCAATCGAATTAGCAAACGGCCAGAGTGTCAAGCAAAAAGACAGATATGGTTCGTCAATAGTATATGTTGATGGTTCAACATTAAAATCTAAGGACAGGTATGGTGACGCTTTATATTTCGATGATGGACAAACTATTCGCAGAAAAGACAAATATGGTGATGCTCTCTATTACATTGACGGTTCTACAGTAAAAGCAAAAGACAGATACGGTGACGCTTTGTTTTATTTTGACGGGCAGACCATTCGCAGAAAAGACAGATATGGTGACGCTTTATATTACCTTGATGGTCAAACTTTAAAATATAAAGACAGGTATGGTGATGCGGTGTATTACTTTGAAGGTATTCCAGAAAAATGGGTGCTCATTTGTTTAATTAGATAAACTAGCTGTACTTTTTATGCAAGTAAAATACATCGCGTTTCAAGAAGAGATGACCACCTTTAGTGACAAACAAAAATACGTGGAGTAACTAAAACCACTTAAAAAAACAGCGAGGATTCTGAAAATCGAAAAGAGTAAGAACGAAATGAAAAAAAATACGAAATGAAAAATTTATTGATTTTAGCAGCACTTATGCTCATAAGTGGTGCATTGAAAGCTCAAAAAATATTTGCAGTAGATCGAGAGTCTTATGCAGATTTCAATGTATATGTAGTTGATCGCGAGAGTTACGCAGATTTACTCGTTTACAAAGTTGATCGTGAAAGCTACGCAGGAAAGAATGATGGCAAATGGTTTTTTGTAGATCGTGAGTCATATGCGCAGAAAAAAATATACTTTGTAGACCGTGAGTCATATGCTGACTTAAAAATTTATTTTGTAGACCGAGAATCCTACGCCGGATGGAGAAATCCCGCTAAAAAAAGTTTATTGTATTAAAACGTTCCAATAACCCTTGGAAAAGTATTGGGTAGGTTTATGGCGTGAAAAGCTGGTTACAGGTAAGTTAAACCTAAAATACAACGGAGTCTGCCGAAAATCCGTTTAAGAGTAGGCAACAATTAAAACTAAAAAAATGAAAAAGTTAATTTTAATGGTAGCACTGATGCTAACATTCGGCTTTGTAAATGCACAAAAAATATTTGCTGTATCGAATCAAGCTTTTGCTGATGTAAAAGTATTCGTCGTTGACAACCAGGCATTTGCAGATTTATTGGTTTATAAAGTATCAAATCAAGCCTTTGCTGGAAAAAACGACGGTAAGTGGTTTTTCGTGGATAATCAAGCTTTTGCAGATAAAAAAATCTATTTTGTTAGCAACCAAGCATTCGCAGATTTAAAAATCTATTTCGTTGACAATCAAGCATTCGCTGGATGGAAAAATTCCTCTAAAAAGAGTTTATTCTATTAAGCCGTTACCGAAATACATTTTTAGAAGCGCGGTGACTTCAAAAACATCTTCGTAAATTTTACCCTCATTTCATCAATGAGGGTATTTTTTTTGATTTTTTACTCTCGTTCATTCAGAACCCAAAAAATTGCTTGCGGTGAAAAACCGTTCTATTCGCCGCAAATATGCGGTGAATAAATCGCCCCTACCTCAACTCAGCCGAACACTCTGTCTGCAAGCCTTGCAGAATGCGCTGCATGCTCTTCTCTACAACCTCATCGGTTAGGGTTTGTTGGGCGTCTTGAAGAATGAATTTCAAAGCGTATGATTTCTTTCCTTCTGGAAGATTCTTGCCTTCGTAAACGTCGAACAAATTCACTTCCTTCAACAATTTCTTTTCGCTTTTTAAGGCAGACTGACGAAGACTTTCGAACGTAGTTTCCTTGTTCAACAACAGCGATAAATCGCGACGCACCCAAGGAAATTTATTCAACGGTTGGAAGGCATTGCGCTGTTGCGTTCTTAATTTTTCCAACGTGTCGAAATCGAATTCAGCATAGAATACTTCTTGCTCAACGTCTGTTGCTTCTTGAATTTGTGGATTCACACGTCCCAACTTCACCAACGATTTTTTCTGAGAAGAAAGCTCCATTCCATAAGCGAAAATGGGAGAGTCTTGAATTGAAATCACATCGACTTGCTGAATGCCCAACGCATTCAAAATATTTTCTAATGCTGCTCTCAACTGCGCCAACGACGAAGCATTGCCGCTATTCTTCCAAGACTCAGCGCTTTCCTTTCCACACAACCATAGCGCTAATTTGCGCTTCTCTTTGTATCCGTTTTCCGTCTTGCGGTATTCCTTTCCAATTTCAAACAAACGAAGATCGGTTGCTCTGTGCTTTTCATTCAACGAAATGCTTTCCATTCCACCAAACAACAACGAGCTACGCATGTGCGAAAGATCTTTGCTCAACGGATTTAACAACGAAACGCTGTTCACGCCCAACGCCGCATCGAACGCTTCAGCGTACTTGCTCTTCGTAAGCGACATGTTCATGATTTCAGTGTATCCCTCTGCCACCAACAAGTCGGCAAGACGGAAGTGCAAGCTCTCCGTTTTCCCCTTGGTATTCAAGGAAAGCGTCATGCGCGAAGGAAGCTCTACTTTGTCGTATCCGTAAATACGAAGCACTTCTTCCGCAACGTCAGCCGGACGCGTTACTTCCACGCGATTGTACGGCACAAGGACCATCCAGCCGTCTTCGGTTGAAGTAACTTCGAACTGCAAATCGTTCAATATGGAAACAACCGTTTCGCTTGGTATATCAATTCCCAACAACGATTTCAAATAATTTTTCTGAACTGAAATTTCTGTTTTTGGAAGTGCAACCGGATAAACATCTTGTGCTTCAATCAACTCGGCATTTGGATTTTCCGCTTGAATTAATTCCCAAGCACGCGCTAACGCATTTGGAATTCCGTCTACAGCCACGCCTCTTTCAAAGCGAAACGAAGAATCGGAATGAATCTGGTGACGCTTCGCGCTCTTGCGCACACGCACCGCATTGAAGCAAGCACTTTCGAAAACCACGAACGAATCTGCTGCGCTTACGCCCGCATTTTTTCCACCCATAACACCGCCTAAACAAAGCACTTCTTTCTCGTTGGAAATAACCACATCCTCAGAAGAAAGTTTTCGAGCAACACCGTCAAGTGTTTCTGTTCCTTCGTCTTGTGTTGCATTGCGAACAGTGATAGTTTGGTTGGAAAAGTCATTCGCCTTGAACACGTGCAGCGGCTGTCCCAATTCGTGTTGAACGAAGTTGGTTACGTCTACACACAAGTTCACGCTCTTCACGCCAATAACAGCGAGTGTTTCTTTGATGAAAGTGGGAGTCTCTTGATTTTCAATTCCGCTAATCACCGCGAACGCATAGCGCGAACACTCTGTGTTTTCGTGAAGATCTAATTTCCAATTTTTCTGTTGGAAGGAAATCGGCTTCGCCTCTGTGGAGGTAAGCGTAACTTTTTCTGCGTTCTCGAGATTCCACGCTGCCGCGAAATCGCGCGCCACACCGGCGTGTGAAAGGGCATCTGTTCTATTCGGAGTAATACCAATTTCAAGGCATGCGTCGCTTTCAATATTTAATGCAACGGCCGCCGGAGTTCCCACTTCTGTTTCTTCTGGAAGAATAAGAATACCGTCGTGAGAAGCACCAAGGCCAAGTTCATCTTCGGCGCAGATCATACCAATTGATTCTGCTCCGCGAATTTTACTTTTCTTAATGGTGAAAGCCTCGCCAGATGAAGGATACAACGTGGTTCCAACGGTAGCTACCAAAACTTTTTGTCCGGCTGCAACATTCGGTGCCCCGCAAACAATTTGTACGGGTTCACCATCACCTAGATTCACTTTCGTGATAGACAAACGATCTGCATCGGGATGCTTTTCGCATTCGAGTACATGTCCGACCACCACGCCTTTCAATCCGCCTGGAATTTTCTCAACGCTTTCTACACCTTCTACTTCTAGTCCGGTTCTGGTAAGGGTTGCAGCAACTAGGTCGTGAGACGGAAGTGGTTGCACCAATTGAGAAAGCAGTTTATAAGAGATTTTCATATTCGCGAATTAGACTGCAAAAATAAAGACAAACGCGGGGGTAAGGGCTTAGAATTTTCTTACTTTTGCCTCTCTTCAAAAACGGGATGTAGCTCAGTTGGTAGAGTACACGTCTGGGGGGCGTGTGGTCGCAGGTTCAAGTCCTGTCATCCCGACATTTTACAAGTCAAACCTACTGATTTTCAAGGGTTTGACTTTTTTAATGTACAAAAAATGTACAAAAAATCTCAAATTAATTTTCGTTGTAAAACTTTGTAAAGTATTGAGAAGTCATATTTATGAGATATGAACCTCACCACTATTTCAAACATTCACTTCCAATTTCAAATAGTAGGAAAAGAAACTCCTGACGAAGATTGGGTGTATGTGAAAATCTCATTTCAGGGAAAGGGATTAAAACATTCATACACAGACCCCTCATTTATGATAGAAGAAGTGGGTGAGTTAATTGATTGGTTGGAAAGTATATTGATTAACCACAAGACAGACCGAAGATTTACTCCGTTAGACCAAATGATTGATTTTAGATTCTTTGGTTACTCCGAAGGAAAGTCCAAAATTCAAATCCAACTGAACTATCAGTACAACAACACAGGTGATATTTTGAAACTCAATTTCCTGTTGAGTAAAGGAGATATTATCAGATGGATGACTGAACTGAAGAAAGAGTTAAGTTATTACACAAACAACCGTGTATAGCGGTCGTCCACCATCTCCTTGCTCCCCTCGGGGCTGGGGGGGGGGTATCCCCCGTTAGACAACATACCCTTCGTCCAAATACCCCCTCAATCCCCTTTGAAAAACTTATATCATTTTTTACCAAAAAAGAAGGATACACCTCTTACCCCAAACTAATGAAATTTAGACGCAATGTGCTTTTCTTGTTTTTGATGAGTTCTTAATTGAATAAAATCTAAAATGGCTGTTATCAAATTAGCAACCTAAATTCCGGTACCAAAAACATTGAAATGGTAATACGTTTTATTTAACGGTATAACTGAAGTCGGAGTTCATAGAGAAGTATCCTGTAATTCTATCACCCTCAAACCACTCCGTTAGAAACTGAGATTCTCCATTCGAAGTTTCTCCCATTACAAATAAGATGGAAACTCCATTGTTAAGTACAATGCAATCCAAAACATTGTCACTCGTATTTACTTTTGAAATAATAAAGCACTTACCTCCATTCATAGACATCGTTCTTTTATTCAAATCAAAAACAAACTCATTATTTCCAACGGTATAAAAAGGATATTCAATCACATCTTTCTCCATTGCCTCAATTGTTGAAATATCAGCCGAGTGATTAAATTTTTGGTCTGTTGTAACCGTAACAATTATCACTTGGGCTTGAATAAATAGCTTAGTCATTAATAGAATAAGCGTACAGGTTATTTGTTTCATGATAGTGATTTTTTAAGATTAATTATTCTACTGTGTAACTAAAATCTTCGTTCATAGAAAATCCACCAACGACTTTATTCCCATCAATCAATACCATTAAAAATTGCATGTTACCATCAGAAGCTTCACCTACAACAAATAATACATCCCCAATCCCATCAAATATTACACAATCTAAAATATTATCACTTGCATCAACTTTGATAATATTATATGTGAAGAATCCATCACAATTTTTTAATGTTAATATTTTATTATTTAAGTCAAATGTGTAAGTATTATCACCTACGATGTACTCAGGATACTCCATCATGTTTGCTTCCATCGCATCAATTGTTGAAATAGATGATGAGTGATTAAACTTTTGGATAATAGTTGCGGTAACAGTGACTATTTGCGACTTAGCCACCAAACCAGTGGTCATTAAGAAAAAAGTGCCGATTAGATGTTTCATTCTTCATGGTTTTTAAATGTTATTTTTTGATTTAAACAAAATCCAACCCGCTAATGGTAAGACTCCCATGTAAAGAATGTGATAGCTTATCATCCCAAAGAATTGATTAAGACTATCGGGTTCACTGGCGAACCATTCGAGTCCTTTCTTTGTGTAGAACAATAAACTCGTTAGAAAGATGAGCACTACAAGTGCGGCACGTTGCTTTTTCATAATAGTCAGATTTAAATGATTAAACATCTATAACTTGTAAATCCGATAAAAGCGCGCTGATTTTGAATTCTACTTTTAATACGCAGTTAAACAATTGATATTGTATTTAAAAAAAAATACTATACAAATTCAACTCATCAATAAAGATTGAGTGTGCGCTTAATGTCTAATCAAGACAACGGAATAAAACAATCCAAAACAGTCCTATCGATATTGACCTGTTTGTTAAAATGATTGAATAAATCAACAACATCTATTTAAAGCTTAATAAGAGAGATGTTTCACACCCATTGACTTAATGACAGATTTTCGTTTTTTTGGATACCACGATTAACTAGACCCTTTGATTGGAGAAGGGGGTATAATACCAATTCAAAAACTTGAACCATTTTTTTTGAAAAATGGTAGGGCACTTCTATTAAAAAAATGATAATCTAATTGTAATGAACTTGAAAAGTTCTAAAACCGACTAATTTTGATTTACCAATTTTAACTTACAAATGAAAAACCTTCTCACTTTATCGATAATCTTGTTTTCATTCAAATCATACAGTCAAGATGAAACTAAGAAATTCATTATAAAATCAAAAGATGCGTCCATATGTGATAGAGGTAAGCTCGATTTATCAGTAAATGTCTCAATTGAAACATCAAGCAGTCCGAATGAAAACATGGATAGCTTGGACAATAACTATTTTGAACAAATACATCACTCTTTGAATTGGTATGAAGATGAATATGGGGGTGATTGTATTGGAAAGGGAATTTCATTTACTACCCCTGAAATTGCAAATACAACAACATATTACGCTTCAGTAAATTACTCAGGTGGACTTCCCATAATTTCGGATGACCTAAAAAAAGTTGATGGAGAGGGACTTATGTTTAACCTCACTGCTCCTACCCTTATCAATTCTGTTGATGTCTACAGCAACATGCCAGGAAAAATATCTGTAGTCATAAAGAAATCGGATGGAACTCAAGTCATCAGCAAGTCTTATACGCTAATAAACGGTTTGAACAAACTGCCTTTAAATTGCAGTTTACCCTCAGGATGGGGATTTATAATTGAAGCATTTGGTTTATCCCCTGATATTAAACTTACCACAATTAAGCCTGATACATGGCCAGTTAGTTTGGGAGCATTTGGAGAAATAGTTGAAGGGACTGAAAACAAGAGGAAATACAACTACTTTTTCAATTGGGATGTATCAACTGCGAGAGTTCCTGTTAGTGCTTCAATTATCAAGAGCACTCAGAACATAACTACAAAGAGTGAGTGCGATAAGTATTTTTGGACTGAGACAAGTGAAACTTACGATAAGTCGGGAACTTATTCGAAGGTTTATGGTTGTCACACCGAAAAACTTAAACTGACAATTACACCAAGTTCAAAAAAAACTGAGTCAATTACTG
>Ga0209298_10000203_pt1 | contig 37685 bp, 30 predicted proteins | sample S_140806_EF_Meta_FD_187325 | JGI IMG/M metagenome (GOLD analysis project Ga0209298, IMG submission 187325) | Freshwater microbial communities from Lake Simoncouche, Canada to study carbon cycling - S_140806_EF_MetaG (SPAdes) (version 2) | ecosystem: Environmental > Aquatic > Freshwater > Lake ... | reverse complement strand
AAGAGGCGCGAAGCGAAGGTACGGTCGGCGATACGGAGCGAGGACATCGTTGCTTGCACAATCCGAACCGCGGCGGGCTTGTCCAGCCCTCGCATCCGAAACCTAGGCGGACACCGCTTCGACCAACGATTTCGCGGCCGAAACGGGGTCGGTCGCTAAGGCGATGGCGCCGCTGACCGCGATGCCATGGGCGCCAAGCGCTCGCAATGCCGACCAGTCGGTCGCTGTCACTCCACCGATGGCGTAACATGGCAACGGCGCGGCGGCGGTGATGAGGGCCGCGAGGGATTCGGGCGTGTGGATTACCGCGAGCTTCTGCTTGCTGGCCGTGTGGCGGAAGGGACCCACGCCGGCGTAGTCGATGCGCACGCCGGCGAAGCGGGCGAGATGCGCGGGCTCGTTGAGCGTCACGCCCACGATGGCGAAATCGCCGAGCAAGGTGCGGGCCGCAGCGGGCGAGGCGTCGTCGCCGCCGAGGTGCACGCCATCCGCTTCGGCGCGGAGCGCGACCTGCGGTGAGTCATTGACGATGAACGTCGCGCCGTAGTCGCGACAAAGTTCGGCGATCGCGGCGGCTTCGGCGATCCAGACGTCTTCCCGAAGATGCTTCGCGCGGAGCTGAATCCAGCGCACGCCACCTTCGAGGGCCGCGAGGGCCTGCGCCCGATGCGTGAGCGGCGAGGCGTCGAGCGTCAGGAACTGCAGGCGCGGGAACACGGCCTAGTACTTGCGCTTCAGCTTGCGTGCTTCCTTGCCGTACCAGGCGCGCTCGAGGGCGAGGAATGCGTGGACGGGGTCGGGCTGCTTCCAGACCGAACCGATAAAGGCGATACCATCGAAGCCCATCTCGCGGGCCTGCGCGGCATTCTTCGGGGTGATGCCGCCGAGCGCGTGCACGGGGGCGCCGCCTTCAGCCTTCCAGCGTTGGAGGATGACCTCGTATTCGCGAAGCGTGCGGCGGGGGCGATGGTCTTTCTTCGAGACGGACTCGAAGATTGGGGTTAGGAAGACGTAGCCACAGGCCTTGTCGGTGGAACGGAGCTCGTCGTAGTCGTGGCACTTCGCGCTGACCGGGGCGTGCTTGGGCCAGCGGCGCGGGATACGTTCGCCTGGGTGCATCTGGAAGCCTCCGAGTTTGTGCGACTCGACCAATTCCGGCTCTTCGCCGAGGACAATGCGGGGCCAGAAGGCCTCGGGGATTGCGCGAAGGAACTCTTCGTAGTGGCGGCGATTCCAATCCTTGCGGACTTGGACGTGGAGGCGGCCGAGACCGGCGTCGAAGAGGCGACGGACCTGCTTGGGATCCCAGCTGCCGTCGTTGGGAGTGAAGAGCACGAGATTCTCCGGGGCCGGGGCTTCTGGCTCGCTGACGAAGAGTCCTTTGATGAATTTGAACATGAGAGGGGAATTAGCCGCCTTGGGCGGCGCGGATGACAAGGATGCGGGCGCCTTCGGCGAGGGCGTGGGCCGACCAGCGGGAGCGAGGGACGACCTGTTCGTCGACCGCGGCGGCGACGGCCGGCTCCTGGGCGACGCCCAGCTCGGCGAGCAGGTCCGCCAGCGAACGAGCGGCGGTCTCCTTGGGCTCATCGTTGACTGTTACGCGCATGTGAAAATCACCCTGCCCCGCGGGGGGCGGGCTGGCAAGCGGAGGTTTGGGATTGCGAGGGTGGACGGGCGGGCTTGGCTAAAACCCATGAAGACCCTCCGCCTTTGCCTGCTCTCCGCCGTGGCCATCATGGCCGCCCTGCCCCTTTTCTCCTCCAACAACCAAGTCCAAATGAAAGACCCCGCCGCCAGCACCCCTCGTGCCATCATCCACACCAACTACGGCGACATGACCGTCGAGTTCTGGCCCGACGTCGCCCCGCGCACCGTGGACAACTTCCTGAAACTCTCCCGCGAGAAGTTCTATGACGGCACCGCTTTTCACCGAGTGATCAAAGGCTTCATGATCCAAGGTGGCTGCCCGAACTCCAAGGTCGGCGCCCGCGGCGTCCCTGGCACCGGTGGCCCCGGCTACATGGTCAAGGCCGAGTTCAACAACCGCGCCCACGTGAAGGGCGTGCTCTCCATGGCCCGTTCGAGCGACCCGGATAGCGCCGGTAGCCAGTTCTTTGTCTGCCACGGCGACGCCTCTTTCCTTAATAACAAATATACGGCCTTCGGCAAACTCGTCGCCGGCGAAGAGGTCCTCAACAAGATTGCGGCTATCCGCTGCGTCGGCCAGGAGGGGTCTACCCCCACCGAACGGGTCGAAATCACCAGCGTTGAGCTGGTTGAGGCCAAGTAATCGTTCGCTCTTTACAGTCCCTCCCAACCACTTAGCCTAACATCTCCCCATGAAAACCCTCAGCATCCTAGCACTCCTCACCGCGGCTACCGCCGCCCAGGCCTACACCCTGGACATCAACGTCGGTCAAGCCAATCACTCAAATAACTACGACTCCGTGAGCGTCATCGGCCTCGGTGTCGGCTCCCAACTCAACAACGAGTTCCACCTCGGCCTGAACGTCAGCCGCAAGAGCATCTTTGAAGCTCTTAATGTCGACGCCAAGGCCACCAGCGCGACCCTCGACCTGACTTACAGCCTGTCCCCCCTGGGCGGCATCCGTCCGTTCATCGGCGCCGGCGTCGGCACTGTCCACTTCACGGGCGACAGCATCTTCACCAAAAACGCCCTAGCTACGAAGCTCTTCGTTGGCATCGCCTTCCCGATCACCCAGAACGTCGAGCTCTCCGTGTCCGCCCAGAGCTCCAAGTTCCACGGCATCCAAGAACTCCAGAACGGCCCGAAGGCCACCGTCTCGAGCGTGGACGGCATCGCCGCTGTTCGCTTCAACTTCTAAGCGAAGTTCGAGCCCAAACAAAAGCCGCCCAACTGGGCGGCTTTTTTATTGGCGGTATTTCAGTCAACCTCAGGGCGCGAGCAGACCGCTTTCTTTCATCCAGGCACCGAGCAGGTCCGTCCACCTCTTCGCGGCTTCGCAGCGCTCGGAGGCACCCCAGCCATGGCCACCCTTGGCCCAGACGTGGACTTCGGCGGAGCCACCCATCGACTTAAGCACTTTGGCGAGGGCCATCGACCCTTCGGCAGGGTATTTATCATCTGCGCTATGGGCGAAGAACGCCGGCACGGGCTTGCCGGAGCCTGGCGTCGGAATCACGCCTTCAAGTCCATCGCGCAAAGTGCTCGCAGGCTCATCCTTCACGAAGAGATAGGCGGGGTAAACCAAGACGGCGAAATCAGGACGAGCCGCACCCTCTTCGGCGGGCGAATAGGCCACGCGGGCGGCGAGGTTACCACCGGCAGAGAAACCCAGGATGCCGACCTTAGCCGGATTACCATTCCACTCGGCGGCGCGAGCACGGATAATCTCGACGGTCTTGCGCGCATCCATCACGGGCACGATCCAAGGTTTCTCTGGGTCGCGACGTGGCACACGGTATTTAAGCACCACGGCAGCGCAACCAAGGGCATTGAGCCTTTCTGCGACCGTGACGCCCTCGTGCTGTTCAGCGAGTCCGCCATAACCGCCGCCCGGACAAATAATAACAATCGGGGAATTCGGCTTCGCGGCCGGCCAGGGCACGAACTCTGGCGTAAAGACATCGGTGCGACCTAAGGTCTTAGGATTGATTGTACCCTTGGGGTCGGAGCCAGGCTTGAGCTTCAAGGTTTCGGAGGGCGGAGTACCATTCCAGACTGCCACAGGGGCAAGCGGTTCGGCGGCGAGCGCGACAAACAGGAGACTGGCGAGGAGCGGCGTTTTCATGGGGGTAAATTATTCGTGACGCAAAGCTTCGATCGGGTCGAGACTCGCAGCGCGCAGGGCCGGGTAGACGCCGGCCACGAGGCCGACGATGACCGAGAAAGCGAGGCCTTGGGCCATGATCAGCCAGTCGAGGGTAGCGACCGCCCCCGTGGGCAAGGCCTGCATCAGGATATAGTTCATCAGCGCGACGATACCCATCGAGACCACGAGGCCGATGAGGCCGCCGACGACGGAGATCACCGCCGCCTCGGAGAGGAACTGCAGAAACAGGTCGGAGCCGCGTGCGCCGACGGCCTTGCGGACACCAATCTCGCGAATGCGTTCGTTGATGGAGGCGAGCATCACGTTCATGATGCCGATGCCGCCGACGAAAAGGGAGATGCCCGCCACGCCGCCGAGCGAGAGCTTGAAGGCCGCCTCCGTCTTGCGAAAATCCTCGAGGGTCTGCTCGTTGGTCGTAATCGCGAAGTCGCGGAGACCCTTATGACCAGCCAGCATCGTGCGCTCAGTCTGCTCGACCGCATCATGCAGGCGGTCGGCGTCGCCGATGCGGAGGCCGAGTCCGCTCAGACGGTCGTTACCGATGAACTTCGCCTGAGCCGTCGAGACAGGGATGAGCGCCCCGCTATTGCGCCAGCGCCAAGAGCCGCCGGAGCTACGCGAATTCGCAGAACGGACCTGCATGCCGCTGCCCTCGATATTATTGAGTATCCCAATGACCGTGAAGCGGCGGCCGCGAATCTTGATTACTTTGCCCAGGGGATCCACGTTGGCGCCGAAGAGTTCCGGCACGATAGCCGAGCCAAGAACGATGACGTCGTTCATGTTGAGCGCGTCGAGGTCACTGATGAAGCGGCCGAAGCCGGGGTCGACCCAACGCTTGGCGACCGGCAGGTAGTCCGCCGTGACGCCGGTGACGTAAGTGCTCGTCTCGCGTCCGTCGATAATCAGGCGCTCGAACCCGACGCGGGCTTCCGGCGAGATATTATCAACCAGAGGCACCGTCTTGCGGATGCGTTCGACATCCCGCATGGTGATACCTTCGGAAAGCTCGGCCAAGTGCTCCTGCTCCTTGGGTAATTGCTCGCGCGTAACGGTGATCTTCTCGATGCCGCCCATGGCGTCGACGAACTGCCGAAAATTGCCAACCATCCCCTGGACGACGGTGACCATGGCGACCAGGGAGGCCACGCCAAGGATGATACCCGACATCGAAAGGAGCGAACGGACCTTGTTGGCCTGGAGCTCACGCAGGCCGTTGACGATAGCCGGCCGTATACGATCGAAGAGCTTCATCGGGTGCGGTCCTCTTGGACAAGACCGGCGCGCATCGAGATGACGCGATGGGCCTTCTCGGCGACAGAAAGGTCGTGCGTGACGAGCACCACGGTGATGCCCTCCTTGATGAGCGAGCCGAGTAGGTCGAGTATCCGGTCGATATTCTTCACGTCGAGATTGCCGGTCGGTTCGTCAGCAAAGATAATCGATGGTGCGCCAACGATGGCGCGAGCGATGGCGACACGCTGGCGTTCGCCTCCGGAGAGCTGGCTCGGGCGATGGTCGAGACGATGCGACATCCCGACGCGTTCCAGCGCGATGGTGGCCGCCGCCGCGTTAGCGACTGGGTCGGAGTTCTCGCGATAGAGCAACGGCAAGGCCACATTATCGAGGACCGTGAGGCGAGGCAGCAGGTTAAAGGACTGGAAGACGAAACCGACGCGGTTGGAGCGATACCAAGCGCGCAGGTCAGGCTCGATCTTGGCGACTTCCTGACCGTCGAAGACGATACTGCCTTCGGTCGGCGTATCCATGAAGCCGAGGATATGCATCAGGGTCGACTTGCCAGAACCCGACGGACCAAGGATGGCGACAAACTCGCCTTGCTGGAAATCGAGGTCGACGCCCGCGAGCGCATGGACGGTCTCGTCGCCCATGACGTAAGCCTTGCGCAGGCCGCGGATGGCGATGAGCGCGGGCATCTCAGCGGATAATCGCGGGCCGGATGGCGGCGGGGCGGATGAGGCTGACGATATCCCCCGGGGCAACGCCTTCCTTGATCTGGGACCAACCGGCATCACTGAGTCCCACCTTCACGTTGCGCGCGTCCCATTCACCGTCGGCATTACGGACGTAGACAAGGCGATCGGCGCCGTCGATGAAGACGGCCGAAACCGGCACGGCGGTGCACCCCTTGACGCTGTCGACGGTCACGGTGACGTTGGCGCTAATACCTGGGCGGACGCCGTCACCAGCGGAGAAGGAGACTTGGGTCGGGAAGACGCGCAAATCAGGAACCTTGAGGTCAGCCGTACCAAACGGGGTCATGAAGTTAATCTTGCCGGACTTGCGCAGGCTGGGGATGGAATCGAAAGTCACCGCCGCGTCCTTACCGATCTCGACGCGGGTGGCGGCGAACTCGTTGAGGTTGACGTCGACCCGCAGGACCGAGGTATCGGAAATCGTCATAATGAGCGTACCGCTATTGATCGACTGGGCGCCGATGACAATCTGGCCCTCCAGGATCGTGCAGTCGGAAACCTGACCGGCATGCGGAGCGCAAATCACCGTCTTTCGGACGTTCTCGGAAGCTTTGTCTAGGCGGGATTGGGCGATCTCACTCTGGAGCTTCGCAACCTCGTAGGCGGTCTTGGCATCGAGCATCTCGCGTTCGGAGACAAAGCCCTTGGCCTGGAGGGCCTCCGAGCGACGGAGGTCACGAGTAATTTTTTCCAAAGTGAACTTCTGAAGCTGCAAGGTGCGACCGGCTTCATCCGCATCGGCCTTCGCGAGAACCGGGTCAAGTTCGGCGAGGACCTGGTCCTTCTTCACCATGTCGCCCGTCTGGACGTAGAGCTTCTGGAGCTTGCCGCTGACTTCCGCGCGGATGTTACTGTAAATCACGGCGCGTACGAAGCCCGCGGCTTCGACTGTCTCAAGAATATCGCGCTTCTCGGCCTTGGCTTCGAAGGCGGGGGAGAGCGGCTGACGGCCGCCACCATTCTTCTTGGGCCAGAAGGTGAAAGTTAATCCGCCGATGACGGCGAGGATGATGAGGGGCTTGAGAAATTTCATGGGGCGGCGGTCAGAGGGGGTAGGGGGTCTTCGGAGCCGAGGCCGGCGCCGATCTTCTGCTCGACGGCGTCCATCGTGAAGCCGTGACGAGGAAGGATAGATCCGTCGAGGCGGGCGACCTTCGCGGAGGCCGCGCGCGCGTCGAGGTGGGACTGCACCCAGTTAAGCTGGGCGGAATCAAGAGCGGCCTGAGCTTGGAGCACGCGAAGGACATCGGACTGGCCGGCATCATAGCGCGCGCGCTCGCCCTCGTAGGACTTGCGCTGAAGCTCGAGGGAGGATGTGGATGCGTCGACGCGGGCGCGGGCGGCTTCGAGGTCGCGCCAAGAAGCACGGGCCCCGAAGACGAGGCTCTGACGGGTGTCCGCGAGGCGGAGTTCGGCCTGACGGCGGGCGCGATAAGCCGAGCGAAGGTTCGCCTCGGACTCGCGGAAACCCAACGGGAAGCTCAAGCGCAGTTCGGCGTAGTTATTCCAACCGGACTGCTGGCGATAGGCGTCGTAGCCTCCCGAGACGCTGGCTCCAGGGTTGCCGTAGCGTGAGCTGCCCACGGACAAGTTGAGGCTTGGGTGGTCGTTCTGTTCGGCCTGAGCGACGCCGGCTTCAGCTTGCACGATGTTGGAAAGCTGGATGGCCGTGCCGAAGTCGAAGTCGGCGACCGTGCGGATCCAAGAAGCGAAAGCCTGCGGAGCGGGAACGGTGGCCGTCGGCATCTCGTCAACGAGCAAGGTTTGTTCGACCGCGACGGCGTCCCCTTGGCCAAGGAGACGGCGTAGGTTCATCTCCGCGCTATCGAGGGATTGGCGGGCGTTGAGCACGGAGACGCGCTGGCTCGAGACATCGGCTTCGGCCTGTAATTCTTCGAGTACCGTCGCGTCGCCGAGCGAGCGCTTGGCGCGAATCTGGGCGAGCAGGGATTCTGCCGAGCGCTGGCTCGTCTCGCGCAAAGAGACCAGGGTGCGGGCGCCGGCGAGGGACCAATAGGCGACTTCGGTGTCTTGGATGAGATCGAGTGAGGCCGCGCGCAGAGCGAGGCGGTTGCGATAGGCCACCTGCCGCGACGAGATGAGCGCACTGAGGTTCACCGCGCTCCAACCGCCAGCGAGGAGCGGCTGGGTGTAGGCGACGTTGGTGCCGAGATCATAAGCTGAAGCCGTTGCGAGGCTACCCGATTCCTTCCAGGTGCGCGTCAGGCCGGTACCAAGGGAGAGCGTACCGCCCCAGGTGAACTTCTGGCTCAGCGCCACATCGGAGTCATGCGAGCGCGAGGCAGGGAGTCCGCCCGTGAGGTCAGCCACGGAGCGGCTTCCATTAATGCGGTTAGTCCAGGCGAAGGTCGGGTCGAAGACCGACTCCGAGACCTCGACCGCATCCAAGGAGCGGAGGGCGTCGAGGCGGGTGACCGTCAGGCCGAGATTAAAGAGGAGGGTTCGGTCGATTGCCTTTTCCAAGGAAAGCGGACCGGTGGGGGTAACGGCCTTTGACACAGGCACGTCCAGCTCGGCGCCGTTAAGGGACGCAGCAGCCAGAAATGCTAGGGTCAGGACAAGACGCATGAAATAGGATAAGTACCTCATAGACGAGAGATTGTTCCCACTGCAAAGCAAAGCGGCGCACCTTTTGGTGCGCCGCGAGAAATGGACTGGATACCGTCCTTACTTAGCCTTGGAAATCTCGACCAGCTCGATCTCGAACTCGAGGACGGACTTGGCAGGAATCGGGCCCTGGCCCTGTTCGCCGTAGGCGATAGCGGACGGGCAATAGAGGATAATCTTGCCTCCTAAGCCGATGAGCTGGACGCCTTCGGTCCAAGCCGGGATGACGCCGCTGAGCGGGAACTCGGTCGGTTCGTTATTACGGGTCTTGGTCGAATCGAAGACATTTCCGTCGACGAGCTTGCCTTCGTAGCGGCACTTCACGGTCGAAGCGGCGGTCGGCTTCACGTCGGAGCCCGGAGCGAGAATCTTGTAACGGAGACCCGAGGCGGTCTTCGTCACCGACTTGTCGGCGTCGATCTTGGCGAGGAACTCATCGTTCAGCTTGCCCCACTTACCGGCCTTGGCGTTGACGCGTTCCTGGAACATGGCGTCGGCGCCTTCGCCGAGTTCGGCGGGGTTGAACTTCGGCTTTTCGCCGCGCAGCGCCTGGCGCACGCCGGCGAGGAAGAGTTCGACCTCCTCATCGGTGAGCTCGAGCTGCGAGTTCACTTGGGGCATGGGGGATTGGCTGGCGATGGAAAAGCCAAGCATGGTCCAGGCCTGTTTGACCTGGTCTGGGGTGAGCGGTTTCACGATTTTTGCGGGGGGAGGAGTGGGAGCTTCGGCGACTTTAGCAGAAGCAGGAGCGACGGTGGCAGGCTTCGCATCATCGGCGGCATGGAGAGATGCGACGGCGACGGCCAGCGCTGCGAGGACGGGGTATTTCATGGGAAGGGAGGGGTTCGTAGCCGATTCAGACCTTTTGGGGAAGCACCTTTGCGTGCTCCTGTAAAGAACTGACCGTGAGGGGGTGTTCGCGCAGGGAGCGAATGCCCAGGACTGCGGCGCGGGCCGCGTTCATCGTGGAGGCCATATACACTCCACGCAGGACGGCTTCGGAACGCATGGCGTTCTCATCCTTGCGGGGGAGCATACCGGCGGCGGTGTTCACGATCATCTGCAGCTGGCCGTTTTTCAGGAGGTCGAGCGCGTTGGGGCGGGCGCCTTCAGAGATCTTACCGAGCTGGGTGACCTTGACGCCAGCGGCTTCGATGGCCACGGCGGTACCGCTGGTGGAAAAGATGTTAAAACCAAGCGACGCCAGGTCGCGGGCGACGGCGACGGCGCCGTCCTTATCGCGATCCTTGACCGAAAGGAAGACACTACCAGCGACCGGTAACGCAGGCTGCGCAGCCATCTGCGCCTTGGCGTAAGCCATGCCGAGATCGTCATCACAGCCCATGACTTCTCCGGTGGAACGCATCTCGGGCGAGAGCGTGACGGGGGCACCAGGGAAACGGCTAAACGGGAAGACGGATTCCTTGACGGACCAATAAGGCGGACGGATCTCGCGGGTGAAGCCGAGGTCCTTAAGCTTGGCGCCGAGCATGCAGAGCGAAGCGAGCTTTGCGAGCGGTACGCCGATGGCCTTGGACACGAACGGGATTGTGCGCGAGGCGCGCGGGTTTACCTCGAGCATGAACACAATGCCGTCCTTGATCGCAAACTGGATGTTCATCAGGCCAATCACCTGGAGGCGCTTGGCGAGGGAATGGGTGATGCGGCGAACTTCGTCGACTAGGGCCGGCGAGAGTGAGTGCGGAGGTAGCACCATGCCGGCGTCGCCGGAGTGCACGCCCGCGTGCTCGATATGCTCGAGCATGCCGCCAATGACGGTGGTCTCGCCATCGCAGATCGCATCGACGTCGAGTTCGATCGCGTCTTCGAGGAACTTATCGAGCAGCACCGGCTTACCGGGAGCGACGTCGAAGGCCTCGCGCACGACGGACTTCAACTCGTCCATACCGTAGACGATGAACATACCGCGGCCACCGAGGACGAAGGACGGACGGAGGAGGACAGGGAAGCCAATCTCTTCGGCGGCCAGGTAGGCTTCTTCGGCCGAGAGGGCGGTCTTGTTAACCGGCTGACGGATGCCGAGCTCGATGAGGATATCCTTGAACTGCTGGCGGTCCTCGGCGAGCGCGATGCTCGCGGGTGAGGTGCCGACAACCGTGACGCCGGCGGCTTCCAGATCTGCAGCGAGGTTGAGCGGAGTCTGGCCGCCGAACTGGACGATCGCGCCGACGCACTGCTCGGTACGGTAGATTTCCAGGATGTCCTCGAGGGTGAGTGGCTCAAAGTAGAGGCGGTCGGAAGTATCGTAGTCAGTCGAGACCGTCTCGGGATTGGAGTTCACCATCACGGTCTCATAACCCGCGGCGCGGAGCGCATACGAAGCGTGGACGCAGCAGTAGTCGAACTCGATACCTTGGCCGATACGGTTCGGGCCGCCGCCGAGGATCATCACCTTCTTCTTTGCCGAGGGACGAACCTCGGACTCGTCGCCGTAAGACGAATAGAAGTAAGGCGTGAAGGATTCGAACTCCGCGGCGCAGGTGTCGACGAGGCGGAAGACCGTCTTGATGCCGGCGGCGTTACGCTGGGAGTAAACCGAAGAAGGGGCGAGGCCGGTCGCGTGGGCGATCTGGCGATCAGCGAAGCCGGCCTCCTTGGCCTGGCGGAGCAGGTCGGTGCCGACGGACTTGCCGGCAGCCTTGAGGGCGAGCTCGAGGTCGACGATGCCGCGCAGCTGGCGCAGGAACCACGGGTCGATTTTGGAGAGGTCGAAAATCTCCTTCTCAGTCAGGCCGGCAAGCATCGCATAGCGGACGAAGAACGGACGTTCCGGATTCGGACGGGCGAGGCGCGCGCGGATCTCAGTGAGGTCGGTGAAGGCCGCATCGCCGAACTTGCCGCCGCAGCCGAAGCCCCAGGCTCCGATTTCGAGGGAGCGGAGAGCCTTCTGGAAGGATTCCTTGAACGTGCGGCCGATGGCCATCGCCTCGCCAACGGATTTCATCGCGGAGGTGAGGGTCGTGTCGGCGCCAACGAACTTCTCGAACGTGAAGCGCGGGATCTTCGTCACGACGTAGTCGATGGTCGGCTCGAAGCAGGCCGTTGTGGACTTCGTGATATCGTTCTGCAGCTCATCGAGCGAGTAGCCCACGGCGAGCTTGGCGGCAATCTTCGCGATGGGGAAGCCGGTGGCCTTGGAGGCGAGGGCAGACGAACGCGACACGCGCGGGTTCATCTCAATAACAATCATTCGGCCGTTGGCCGGGTTGACGGAGAACTGGATGTTGGAACCACCCGTCTCGACGCCGACGGCGCGGATGACGGCAAACGAGGCGTCGCGCATGAGCTGATATTCCTTGTCGGTCAGCGTAAGCGCGGGGGCGACGGTGATGGAGTCGCCCGTGTGGACGCCCATCGGGTCGAAGTTCTCGATCGAGCAGATGATGACGCACTGGTCCTTGTGGTCGCGCATTACTTCCATCTCGTATTCCTTCCAGCCCAGGAGACATTCCTCGACGAGGACCTCATGGACGGGCGAGGCGTCGAGGCCAGCCTGGGCCATGCGCTCGAATTCTTCCTTATTATAAGCGATGCCGCCGCCGGTACCACCGAGCGTGTAGGACGGACGAATGATGACCGGGAACTCGCCACCGATGAGGGCGATGGTGTCGCGAGCGGCGTCGAGGGTCTTCACGACGCGGGAGCGCGGGACGTCGAGTCCGATTTCGAGCATCAGCTTCTTGAAGATCTCGCGGTCTTCGCCGCGCTCGATCGCGTCTTCCTTCGCGCCGATGAGTTCGACGCCGTATTTCTTGAGGATACCGGTGCGCGCGAGTTTGAGGGAAAGGTTAAGCGCCGTCTGGCCGCCGAGCGTCGGGAGAAGCGCGTCGGGCTTTTCCTTAGCGATGATACGTTCCACGGATTCGACCGTGAGGGGTTCCACGTAGGTAACGTCCGCCGTCTCCGGATCCGTCATGATCGTGGCCGGATTGGAATTCACCAGGATGACGCGGTAGCCTTCTTCGCGGAGGGCCTTGCACGCCTGGGTGCCGGAATAATCGAACTCGCAGGCTTGGCCGATGATGATCGGCCCCGAGCCGATGATGAGGATTGAGCGGATATCGGTCCTCTTAGGCATAGTGTTCCGCGGACTTTCAGCGACCGCTGGAAGGGGGGTCAAGTGGGGACTTCTAACAATTACGGCCGCGCCGCGGGAAGGCGCTTGCAGGGTCGTCCTGGGCGGGCATTCATCGGGGCGTGGACATCATCAGGATAGCTGGCATCAAGTCCTTCGGACATCATGGCGCCCTGCCCGAGGAGAAACGCCTAGGACAGCGGTTTACCGTCTCGGTCGACCTCGAGATTGACACCCGCCCGGCGGCCGCTGCCGACGATCTGAAACTGACCGTCAATTATGCCGATGTCATAAGGACGGTCGAAGCTCAGCTGACTGGCAAGCCAGTCTACCTGATCGAGACCTTGGCACAGCAGATTGCCGCACGTATTCTGGGCACTTTCGACGTGGTCAAGGCCGTTACGGTCGAGGTCAACAAACCCTTCGCCCCAGTGGCCGCCGAGTTCGACGCCATTTCGGTGAAGATTCGCCGTGAGCGGGTGTGAAGGGTAGCCACACACACACTATCCTCGGCCTAGGCAGCAACCTCGGCGATAGGGCTAATATTATCGCCCAGGCCATAGGGCTTCTGGGTAAACTTCCCGAAACGCACGTTTTGGCTATTTCGGAGGCAGTCGACTCGAATCCTGTGGGGTATGCCGACCAGCCAAACTTCCTAAATATCTGTTTATTAATTAGTTGTAAACTTAATCCCGACGAGCTGCTGGTCCGAACCTTGGAAATCGAGCGCCAACTCGGCCGAGAACGGACCGCTCACCGCAACGGCCCCCGAACCCTAGACATCGACCTGCTCTTCTATGAAGGAGGATCCTGGGATAGCCCGACCGTCACCCTCCCCCACCCTAGGTGGTCTTCCCGAGGGTTTGTCGTAATACCCCTAAGTAATCTCCTTCAGGACCCTGCCCTCGCCAAGCACCCCGTCTGGACTTCGCTCGCCGCGGAGGTCCGGTCCCTGTCTCTCGGAGACCAAGGCCTCCGCGTATGGCAAGGCCCGACCCCCTGGAGCAAGACTCCCTGACCACCGATCGCTTCGGGCACTGTCCGGCGCTCTGGCTCGCCCTCCCCCTCTTACTCGGCTGCTCGATTGATGCGGCCACGGGAATCTCGCCCAGCTCCTGGCTACTCGTGGGCGGACTCGCGGCCGTACTCGGTTGGTTCAGTCGACGCCAGGCAATCATCGCTGGAACCGCGATCGTAATCGCCGGTACGGCAATCGGTGCGGCGTGGCATCAACTGCGGATGCCACCGCAGACGCCAGCCATCGTCCGGCGACCGTTTGTCGAAATACCAATCCTCGTCGAACGCGCGACACCGCGCAAGGACGGCGACGGCTGGACGGGGATCGGCTGGATCACCGAACGCGACGGCGGCTTATTCCGCCGACGCGCCGCGCTCTCAGTCCGCGGAGTTTGTCCGGCCGAAGGCACCGAGCTGATGCTCTCCGGAGGACTGACGCCGATCGCCGCCGACGCATCCGGCTACGATGCCTGGCTACGCGCGCAGGGCGCGACGCTCAAACTGCGCGGCGGGCGCGTACTCGGTGAACTCGCGCCGCCCTCGCACTTCGCACTCTGGCGACAGGCGCAGCAATCGCGGCTGGAAACGTGGTTGCGCACCCTGCCATGGGAAGACCCAGCGGGCGGAGCGATGCTCGCCGCGACGATGCTGGGCCGAACGGCGCTATTGCCGACGGACGCCAAGGAGGCGTTCATGACGACGGGCACATTGCATCTCTTCGCCATCAGTGGGCTGCATATCGCCGGCATGGCGGCGGCCTTGCTCTGGCTGGCCAAGCGGGCCCGCCTACCGGAACTCCCTTCGGGCTTGGTCATTCTCGCATTGCTCTGGCTGTACGTCCAGGTCACCGGCGCATCGCCTTCGTCGGTCCGCGCATGGATTATGGCGGCCTTCCTCTGGGGTGGCCGCGCGAGCGAACGCGATACGCCCGCGTTGCAATCGCTCGCGCTCGCCTGCGCCGTCACGCTGATTCTCACGCCCGAAGCCTGCACGGATGCCGGGTTCCAGCTCAGCTACGCAGCGGTGCTCGGCATCATCGTAGCCGGCGGGCCAGCGGCGAATCTCTGCGCGAAACCGACGGAGGAAGAACGCCTGACCCCGGCTGAAGCGCAGACCGCAACGCAGAAGCTTCGTTGGCGCGCTCGTAAGTTCTTACTCAGCGGCCTGTGTGTCTCGCTGGCGGCCACGCTCGCGGGCACGCCGCTCACGCTCGGGCTCTTTGGCTCGGCGAGTTGGGGCGGCGTCTTCGTGAACCTCGTACTCGTGCCGCTTTCGGAGATTCCGCTGATGCTCGGGATGGCTTCGGTCGCCTGCAGCGTGACCGATTGGTTAGCTTTGCTGGCGGCGTGGATCAACGGCCTTGCGGCGGCACTACTTCATGTGATGACTTGGATTGCGCAGGCATGCGCGGTCGTACCGACGATGAACCTCCAGCTCGCGCTACCGTATCGCTGGCTCGGGCCGCTAGGCGGCGCGCTCCTCGCCCTCGCCTTCCTTTCTCAGGCCCAATCAAAAAGCCTATTACGCTTGCTCGGAGTTCCCGCCGTGGCTTTGGCGGCCTGGTTGCTACTAGTATTTTTTCTTCATGCCTTATCATGACCTTGCCAGCCTTGGGCCAGCAGGAAAAGTTCAGGTATGTCCCCGTCTTCCCTCCGCACGCTCGTCGCGCTCGCGCTGACCTTACTCTCCGCCGCCGCGGCTCCGCAAGAATGGTCCGGCATCTATCCAGACTTAGCCTATTTCAATAACGAGGGCGAATGCGGCACTGGTGCCGTCGTGCCGTGGGCTGACCGCCTCTGGGTCATCACGTACGGCCCGCACCTGCCGTACGGCTCGAGCGATAAACTCTACGAGATTACGCCTGACCTACAGCAGATCGTCCGCCCCGAAAGCGTCGGCGGTACGCCGGCCAACCGCATGATTCACAAGGAGTCCAACCAGTTGATCATCGGGCCTTACTTCATTGGCGCGAATCGAGACGTGCGCGTCATCCCTCCGAAGCTTATGCCGGGTCGACTGACTGGCAATGCCCGCCACCTGACCGACCCCGCAAATAAGATTTATTACGCCACGATGGAAGACGGCCTCTATGAGGTCGACGTCCGCACGCTCGCGGTGAAAGGACTCATCAAGGAGATCATGAACAAGCCGAAGCCCGGCCAGACCGAGGAAGTCAGCCCGGCCACCATCACCTCCACCCTGCCCGGATACCATGGGAAGGGACTCTATTCCGGCCAAGGCCTGGTCATCCTCGCCAACAACGGCGAACGCAGCCCCAAGGCCCTCGTCGATCCGACGATCGTTAGCGGCGGTCTCGGCGAGTTCAACGGCGAAGGCAACTGGTCGCTCATCCGTCGCAACCAGTTCACCGAAGTCACCGGCCCCGGCGGACTCACGGGTAACGCCAATCCGGCGAAGGACCCGATTTGGACCGTCGGCTGGGATTTCCGCTCGGTGATTCTTATGGTGATGGAAGACGGCAAATGGACTAGCTACCGCCTGCCCAAGGGCAGCCACTCGTACGACGGAGCGCACGGGTGGAACACCGAGTGGCCCCGTATCCGTGACATCGGCGAAGAAGGTTCGCGCCTGATGACGATGCATGGCCTCTTCTGGAAATTCCCTGCCAGCTTCTCGTCAAAACATTCCGCCGGCGTCACGCCGCGCTCCGCCTATCTCAAAGTCATCGGCGACTTCACGCGTTGGCAGGACCGCCTCGTCTTCGGTTGCGATGACACGGCGAAATCTGAGTTTCTTAATAAGCGCCCCGCCAAGGGTGTAATCGGCGCGCCTGGCCAATCGCAATCTAACCTCTGGTTCACCGCGCTCGACGCGCCGGACCATCTCGGCCCAGCCATCGGTCGCGGCAGCGTCTGGGTGGACGAACCCATCCAGGCCGGCGACCCTTCGGATCCTTTCCTAATGGCTGGCTTCGCCAAGCGCGCGGTTCTGCTCGGACACGACGGCGCCGCCGCGACGACTTTCACGCTAGAGATCGACGAAAAGGGCGATGGTCAGTGGAAGGCCTGGCGCGAAGTGGGGCTCAAGGCCAGCGACTCCACCCACTGGGTCGAGATTCCCGCCGCCCTCCCGGGTGCCTGGATCCGCGTGAAGGCCGATCGCGATATCGCCAAGGCGAGTGTCACCTTCCAATACGCCGCGAACGATGAACGCGTCGACGAGCGTGGCCCACTCTTCAAGGGGCTCAGCAAAGCCGGCGACGCCTCTTCGCAGGGCGCGTTCCTGCTCACGCGCGGAGCCAACCTCCGCACGCTCTCGGTGCTCAACGCCAACCTCAGTAAAGACAAGACCACGCTCGGTAACGCCTATGAACTCTCCGCCGACCTCAAACTCACCAAACAGAAGGACCCCGCTGTCGCGGCCTACGTCGAAAAGAATACCCTGATCCCGACCGGTGTCGTCACCGCCGACGAAGCCTCGGTGATCTTCGAAGAAAGCGGAGTACGCTGGCGCCTGCCCCGCTCGGCTTTGCCGGCGCAGGATACCCTGCTCGCCCGCAGCGCCCTACGCAAGGCCCGCGAAGTGTGCACCGAACGCGACATGCTGCAGGCGCACGGCACCTTCTACGAACTACCTGCGCTTAACGCCAAGGGCGCGATCCGCATGCGCCCGATCGCGACGAGCGACGCCGCCATTCATGATTATTGTTCATACCGCGGCCTGCTCGTGCTAAGCGGCGTCGACCCGAGCGCGAAGGACGACCGCCACCTCATCCGCTCCGACGACGGCATGGCCGCCGTGTGGGTCGGCGCCGCCGACGACCTCTGGCAGCTCGGCAAGCCGCGCGGCCATGGCGGCCCCTGGAAGAACAGCGACGTCAAAGCGAACAAGGCCTCCGATCCGTATCTGATGACGGGATATGACAAGAAGACCCTCCAGCTTGAAAACCATGGCGACGTCGAGACGACCGTCACCGTAGAGCTCGACGCCGCGGGCGACGGCCGCTTCGCAGCCTACCGGAGCTTCAAGCTCGCCCCGGGTCAGGCCCTCACCCACGTCTTCCCCGACTGGCTCAATGCCTACTGGATTCGAACGGTCTCGTCCACTGACACGAAGGCCAGCGCACAGCTTACTTACGAATAAAAGCCCTTCGACGGCAACAATCTCCCGTTTCCGTTGTTATAGAGTTACCCAACCATGAAACTACCCCTCCTATCCCTCCTCGCCTTAGGCGCCATGTTCGCCCCTTCGCACGCTGCGGTGCCCACGACCTTATTCGTACAACCTGATAAAGAACTTATTTCTGACGCGCTCACCGCATCCTCGAAGCCAGCCGAATGGAAGGCAGCAAAAGGCAAATGGGAACGCGCCGAAGACGGGACCCACGTCGAACAGATTCCAGCCGATAATCATGGCGCCGCCAGTCGCATCACCACCAAGTTCCAGGACTGCGTCGTCGCGGTCGAGTTCCGTCTCGATGGTGCTAACTCCATCTCGCTGAGCATTAACACCCTTAAGGAGCATATGGCCCGCGTCACCATCTCGCCTACCGCGCTCCGTATCCAACGCGATGACAACGATCATGACGGCCCGGACAAAGCCGTTCTTTTCCTCGCCCAAGCGGAAAAATTCGAGCCCGGCACCTGGCATAGCATCGTCTTGGAAATGCTCGGCGACACCATGCTCGCGACGATTGACGGGAAAATCTCCGGCTTCGGCAGCAGTGACCTCTTCAAGCTGGAGAAGGCTAACCCCGGCCTGACCTGCGGTGGAAAATCCGCGACCTTCCGGAATTTCTCAATCTGGAGCGTCAAAGCAGAACCCAAGGCTGACTGGAAAGTCACCAGCGCTAAAATCGCCGAAGCCATGAAGGCCGCCCCGCTGCCTCCGGCTCCCGCCGCCGCTGCTGCCGCCAAGGGCAAGGCCGCCGCGAAGGGTAAAGGTAAGGCCGCCGCCGCGAAATAGACGCCAAGAGGTCGATTTTAAAGGCGGAGAGCCATCTCCCCGCTTGCACCGAGGGAGGTTACGACCAAGTTCGGACCTCCCTCCTTCATGAACGAGCCCTTCGACACCATCGAGGAAGTCCTTGCGGATATTGCCGCCGGGAAGCTCGTCATTGTGACCGACGATGAGAACCGCGAGAACGAGGGCGACCTGGTGATGGCGGCTTCGAAGGCGACTCCTGAGACGGTTAACATGATGATTCGCCACGCGCGCGGCCTCATCTGCGTCCCGACCGTCGCGCATCAGCTGCGCCACCTCGGTATCTCCCAGATGGTGCCAGAGAACCGCGAGTCGCAGCGTACCGCCTTCGCCGTTTCTGTCGACGCCGCCGAAGGGATTTCTACCGGCATCTCCGCTTACGACCGCGCCAAAACCATCGCGATTCTCGCCGACCCGGCGGCCAAGCCCGAAGCGCTCGTGCAGCCCGGCCACATCTTCCCACTCCAAGCCCGCCCTGGCGGCGTGCTCCAGCGTGCCGGCCACACCGAAGCCGCGGTCGATCTCGATGAGTTCGGGCAATCTCGCCATCGAGCCGTCATCTGCGAGATTCTGAACGAAGACGGCTCGATGGCGAGATTGCCCGAACTCATCGAGCTTAAGAAGAAGTTCGGCCTGCGTATGATCTCCATCGCGCAGCTCATCGAGTTTCGGCACCGCCGCGAACGCCTCGTCGAGCTCGTCGCCGAAAGCCCCTTCCAGTCGGCGTGGGGTGTATTCGCCTTGCGTGTCTACCGCTCGCTCCCCGACGGCCGCCAGCACCTCGTCTTTACCCTCGGCCAGCCAGATGAATCGCCGACGCTCGTACGCGTGCAGCGCGAGAACATGCTCGGTGACCTTTTCCGCGGCAGTGCGTTTGGCGCCGGCACCTCGCTCGCCTCCAGTTTCGAAGCCGTCGCCAAGGCCGGCCGCGGCGTGATCGTCCACGTCACCCAGCCCTTCGGCGGCGTGGAGGCCGACCAATCCGGTATCCGCCTCGGTGCGATGGACGCCCGCGACTACGGTATCGGCGCCCAGATCCTTTCGCATCTCGGACTCCGCCGCATCCGGCTCATCACGAACAACCCGCGCAAAGTCGTGGGACTCGCCGGTTACGGGCTCGAGATCGTCGAGCAGGTTCCGTTCTAAGGTTTTTTTGGCCGTTTCCGCTTGCAGAGGGGTTCGGAAGCGACTCCATCGCCATTCTGTTCTTCCGCCATGAGCCTCGACAAGCCCACCCCTGACGCCACCGACGGCGCCGAACTTCGCTTCGCCATCGTGTCGGCTGGATATAACGCTGAACTAGTCCAGGCCCTAAAGAAGAGCGCCATCAAAGGTCTCCGTGCCGCAGGCGTCCCCGCCGCCTCCATCATCGAGCTCGCCGTCCCCGGCTCGGGCGAGATTCCCTTTGCCGCCTACATGGCAGCTATGACGGGCGACTACGACTGCGTGATCGCCCTCGGCGTCGTTATCGCCGGCGACACCCCGCACCACGAGATTATCGCGAACTCGACCGCCCACGCCCTTCAGGATGCGGCCATCCGCTCCGAAGTCCCCATGATCAATGGCATCGTCGTCACTAACAACCGCGAACAGGCCGTCGTCCGCTGCCAGGGCTCGCTCGACCGCGGCACGGAATTCGCGCACGCAGCCCTCACGATGGCCCGCCACCGCATCACGCTCGGCGAACGCCTCGACCAAGTCGAAGAAGAGGAACGTAAGCGCGGCGGCCAGGAACCTTTCGCCCAGAACTGACCGATGGAAAACGACTCTCCCATTTCCGCCTCCGCGCGCGCCAAGATTCGTATCCGGATCAAGGGCGTCGACTACCGCATGGCGGACCAGACTGCGGCCGATATCATCGCCAGCATCGCTGGCACTGGCGCCCGCATTTCGGGCCCCTTCCCCCTGCCTTCGCAGATCGAAGAGCCGCGCACGGCGCTCCGTGAGGAAATCCGCAGCCATCGCCGCATGGTCGAAATCATCGGCTCTAGCCCGAAGACCGTCGACGCGTTCCGCCGCCACAACATCCCAGCTGGTATCGAGATTGCCATCGTCGCTCCCGACGAACCAGTCGCACCGGACCCCGCCGCTCCGCCCGCCAAGCGCAATCGTCGCCATGATAGCCGCGTGGTCGCCATGCAGTTCCTCTGCTCCTGGGAAGTCCAGCGCCACGCCGATATGGTGACGGGGCTCTTCGACTTCTTTTCCGAACGTCCGCAACCCCGTGAATATTACGCCTTTGCCGAAGAGCTGATTCAAGGCGTCATCCGCGACCTCGCACTCATCGACGAAGTCATCGGCAAGTACGCCAAGAACTGGGCCTTCGGACGCATCGCGCGTGTCGACCTCGCAATTCTGCGTATCGCCATCTTCGAACTCATGCGCCGCACCGATATCCCGCCGGTCGTCAGTATCAACGAAGCCGTCGACATCGCGAAGGAATTCTCGACCGAGGAATCTAAGCGTTTCGTGAACGGCATACTCGATAGCTACAAGGAAGAATTGGGCCGCGACCCGCGCAAAGCCGAGGGTGGTTGAACCATGGCGGGCTTCTTCGAACGACTGAAGTCCGGCCTGAGCCGCACGGCCGAGGCCGTGGCCAACCTGCTGGCCCGACCGATGGACGCCGAGTCGGCCGACCAGCTCCGTGAACGGTTGATCGCCGCCGACTTCGGTCCGGCCACTGCCGACGAAGTCGTCGAAGCCGCCCGCTCCGCATGGAAATCAGAAGCTGCCCTGCGCAAGACCTCCCCCGCCGAAGCCGCGGCTGAGAGTATCGTCCGCGCGCTCGGTGGTGAAACCGTCGCCGCGCCCGCCTTTTCCAAGCCGCATGTGATCATGCTCCTTGGCGTCAACGGCGCCGGCAAGACCACCACCGCCGCTAAACTCGCCTGGCGCTGGCGCGAAGAAGGCAAGACCTGCCTGCTCGGTGCGTGCGACACTTTCCGCGCCGCCGCCGGAGAACAACTTTCCGCCTGGGCCGATCGCCTGGGCGTCGAAGTCGTCGGCGGAGCCTCTGGCGCTGATCCTGCGGCCGTCGCCTTCGATGCGGTCAAGGCGGGTGTCGCCCGCGGCGTGGACGTCGTCATCCTCGACACCGCGGGCCGTCTTCACACCAAGGCCAATCTCTTGGAGGAACTTGGCAAGGTCGTCCGCGTGACGGCCAAGGCCCAGCCCGGCGCACCGCACGAGAAGTGGCTCGTCATCGACGGCTCCTTAGGCGCCAACTCGATCGAGCAGGCTCGTATCTTCCATGAAGCCGTCGGTCTCACCGGCCTAATCGTCACCAAGCTCGATGGCACCGCCCGCGGCGGCGCGCTCGTCGCCGTAGTCCGCGAACTGGGCGTTCCCGTCCGCTTCATCGGCGTCGGCGAGCAACCAGCCGACCTCCAGCCTTTCGATGCGCGGGCCTACGCCCGCTCGATCGTCGGCCTAGCGGAGTGAGGTTGTCTTGCCAGCGAGGGCGCCTCGCCCCAGCGTGAACCCATGTCGGCCGAGACCGTTACCGTCGAACTAGGCCAACGCTCCTACCCCGTCCGTATCGGGGCCGGGATGCGTCAGGAAGCCTTGGCTGTGGCCGAACGCCGCGTGATCGCCGGTCAAAAGTGCGTCGCCATCACCTCGCCCGGAGTCGCGGCCGCCCAATCCGGGTTCGCGGCGGAGCTCGCCCGCCTCATGCCCGTGCTGGCAACAGCTTCGGATGGCGAGACCGCCAAGTCGGCCGCCGAACTCGCACGCGTCTGGGATTTCCTCGCCGCTAACGGCGTGGCCCGTGATGGCGCCGTCTTCGCGCTCGGCGGCGGCGTCGTCGGCGACCTCGCCGGCTTCGCGGCCGCTTCCTATCAGCGGGGCGTCGATTTCTATCAGGTCCCGACGACTTTGCTTGCGATGGTCGACAGCTCCGTCGGCGGGAAGACCGGTATCAACCTCGCCGCCGGCAAGAACCTGGTCGGCAACTTCCATCAGCCCACGGCCGTCTTCGCCGACACCGACCTGTTGGCCACCCTGCCGCCGCGCGAGTTCGCCGCTGGCATGGCTGAAGTCATCAAGCACGGCATCATTGCCGACGCCGACCTCTTCGGCCTCCTTGAGCAGAACTCACCGTTAGCCTGGAATCATCCGCTCCTGCCGCGCATCATCCGCCGCTGCGTCGAGATTAAGGCCGCAGTGGTCGCTGGCGACGAACGCGAGACCAACGCCCAAGGCGGCCGCGCGCTCCTCAACCTCGGCCATACTTTCGGTCACGCCATCGAGGCCACCGCTGGCTACGGTACTTACTTGCATGGCGAAGCCGTCGCAATCGGCCTCGTGATGGCCGCACGCCTTTCGGCCGAGCTGAAGCACTGTACCGCCGCCCAGGCCGAACAGGTCGAGGCGACGCTGAAGTCGCACGCCCTGCCCACCGTGCTGCGCGCACCGCTTCCGCTTGAGCCCATGCTCGCCGCGATGCGTCGCGACAAGAAGGTCCGCGGCGGCAAGTTGCGCTTCGTCCTGCAGGACGGGATTGGCGCGGCCTGCACGGCGGATACCGTGCCAGAAGAAGCCGCGATCCGCGCCCTGATGGCCGGCGGCGCCGTCCGCTGAGTTCCGTCCGCTTGACCCTCCGCGTGGGTTAGCTTTGGATAAGGCATGCCCCGCCTCCTCTGCGTCTGCCTGCTGGCTGCCTCCGTCGTCCTGCATGCCGCCGAGGCACCTAAACCTGGCCAGACTTATTTCGGTCGAAATAAGTACGTCGAATATATTGCCGGCACCCTACCCTTCGTACTCTCGGCACCGCATGGCGGCCGCGATAAGCCCGAGGAACTTCCGGACCGCGCGAAAGGTACCTTCGCTTTCGATACCAACACCCAGGAACTCGCCCGTGCCATCGACGACGAGTTTGTCGCACGCACCGGCCAGCATCCGCACGTCATCATCTGCAAGGTCAATCGCCGTAAGATTGACTGCAATAGGGAGATCGTCGAAGGCGCGGCTGGCAATCCTCTGACCGAACAGTCTTGGAAGGACTTCCAAGGCTTCATCGAGACGGCACGGCAGGACGTCGTTGCGAAGCACGGCAAGGGTTTCTACATCGACCTACACGGGCACGGCCACGCCGATGCACGGCTCGAGCTGGGCTATGCACACGACCGCCAAGAGTTCGGCCTACCCGATGCCGAACTAGCCAAGCCGGAGTTTATTAAGAAAAGCACGCTGCAGTTCTTCGCCCTCAAGAATCCTTCGGCCTATCCCGCGCTTCTGCACGGACCCCAGAGCTTTGGTGCCCTTATGGAGAAGGCTGGCTTCCCATCCACGCCGAGCCTCGGTAAGCCCGTACCCGGCGAACCCTATTTCAACGGCGGCTACAACGTCCGCACCCACACGGCGCTGGGTACCAGCTTCGCGGGGCTACAGATCGAGAGCAACTCCAAGGGCGTGCGCGACTCCGACGCCAGCCGGCGCAAGTTCGCGGCGGCGCTGGTCGACCAGCTCGCGACCTACCTCGACGCCCAAATGGGCCTCAAGTTGCCGCTAAAGCCAAAGGCCAAGTAGGCCTTACTGCTGAGGACCCACGGCCGGCTTCGCCGCGCGCCAATCGCCCTTAAGCAGACGCTCATCATTCTTCTCGTTGGCCGAGCGCACGCGATCCTCGAGTGACCCCTGGCCAGCAGCCTGTCCCGCGACGGCCGCAGCTGCGGGCGTCTTCTCAGTGACAAACGAACGGTCGCCCAGCGGACTGGCACAGCCGGCGAGCAGGAGGAGGGAGAGTAAGGATAGGGTCTTCATGATAAGGTTATTTAGCTCGGCGCTTGGCATCAGTCTCGAGCCAGGCGCGGAGCGCGAGGGCGGACTTGCGGGCACGATCACGGGCGGCGGCCAGGTCATCGGCATCGGCAACCTCGGCCTTCGTGAACGAATAGAACTTCACTTTCGGTTCCGTACCAGAAGCGCGAACCGCGATGCGGCGTCCATCGGCCAGCTCGGCAAGGATGAACTCCTCGGGCGGCACGCGTTCGCCTTCGGCGTCGAGCACCTTGTCGCGCTCATAATCCGTGACGCGGACGACCTTGGAGCCGTCAATGACGGCCGGCGGCGCGGCGCGCCAGGAGGCGACAATGCGACGGATACACGCGGCGCCCTCGGCACCTTCGAATGCAAGGTTGAGGAGATCCTCATGGTGGGCTCCGTAGCTGAGGTGCAGGACGTCGAGAGCGTCGAGCAGCGTGCGACCGCGGGAGCGGAGCAGCGCGGCGAATTCGCAGAGCATGACCACCGTGGCGTTGGCATCCTTGTCGCGAACGGCGTCGTCCGCGAGGTAGCCGTAGCTTTCCTCGGCGCCGAGCAGGAAGAGCGTGGAGTGGCGCAGCGCGAGCGGGGCGCGCCGACGAAGCGGGAGTGCAGCGGCATCCGGGCCGGCGCCTTCAGCCAGGCGGTGGCTCCAGTTCGCAAGCTTACGGGCGATCCACTTGAAACCAACGAGCGTCTCAACGCAACGGATGCCATGGCGGGCGCAGATTGCGGCGACGAGCGGCGTGGTCACCAATGATTTCACTACGGCGGCGTTCGGTGAACCGGCTTCGGGCAAGATGCCGGCGTCCTTCAGGGAGGAGAGGCGGAATTCGGTCAGGAGCGCGGCGACTTCGTTGCCATTGAGTAGGCGATGGCCACCGGCGGGCAGCGGGCAGGCCGCGCCGACGCGGTCGGAATCGGGGTCGGTCGCAAGGATGAGGTCGGCGCCAATCTCGTCGGCGAGCTTCAGGGCCAAGGCGAAGGTGCTGGCGTTCTCCGGATTCGGGGAAGCGACGGTCGGGAAGCGGCCATCGTGCTCGCGCTGCTCCTCGACGACGTGCGGGTCGATGCCGACGCGGCGGAGGGCAGGCACGACCATGACGTCGCCGGTGCCATGGACGTTCGTGAAGACGACCTTCGGCGTGTGCCGCGAAATGACCTCAGGATCGAGGACGACGCCGGCGAGGCGGGCGAGATAGGCGTCCTCGGCGGAGGGCGGCACAGTGAGTACGCGAGTCAGATTCTTCTCGAGGTAGGGAGCGACATCGACGGGGCCCAGCTTGGCGACTTCGGCGACAATCGTGGCATCATGCGGAGGAAGCACCTGCCCGCCGTCGCCGAGGCAGCATTTGAAGCCGTTATCATGCGAAGGATTGTGGCTGGCGGTGATGACTACGCCGGCGTGGGCGCCGAGATGACGGACCGTGAAACTTAGCTGGGGAGTCGAGCGGGCGCCGACGAAGAGATAGGCTTCGCCACCGAGCTCGCTCCAGGCGCCGGCGATGAGTTCGGCGAAGTGACGGGAGAAATGGCGGACATCGTGCGCGACGACGAGGCGGGCGCCAGGCTGGGTCGCCGAGACATGCTTCCAGAGTCCGATGACCGCACGGAGGACATTAATATCGTTTAGGCAGGCCGAGCCGATGGCAGCGCGGATCGGGAGCCCCTGGGAGTCGAGTTCGTTGGCGGCCGAGACGCGGCCGACGGTGCGACCGCGCATGCCGCCCGTACCGAAAGCGATACCCTTGTAGAAACGGTCCTCAATCTCCGGCCAGGCGCCGCGGTCGCAGAGGTCCTTCAGGGAGTCGATTGCGGCGGACGGCAGCGCACCGGAGCGGAGCCAATCCCCGGCGTTGGCCAAGCTGGAGGCGGAAACCTGCCCCTTACCCTGGGCGGCTTGAAGAAGCGAAAGAACGGCGGCGGAAGCGCTCATGAGTCCACCCATACTTACCCTCCCGAGGGCGGGGACAAGCCCGTAGCGGGGGTTGACACAATCGGTCCTTTGCCAAGGGTTGACCCCCCATGCCTGACGACCGTTCCAACAAGCAGCCCCCGGCCGGCGACGACCGTAATCTCGTCGTCGTCGACGAGGATTTCGTGAATGCGGACACCGAGGACCGCCTCTGGCTCTTCTGGGAGCGCAATAAGGATGTCATCGTCAAGGGCACCTTCGGTCTCGTCGTAGGCATCTTGGCCTTCCTCGCCTATTTCTTCTGGAACGAAAGCCGGCGCGAAGATCTCGGCGAAGAATTTACCTCCTGCCAGGACGAAGCTGCGCGCCGCTCCTTCGCTTCACGCCACCCGGGCGAAGCCCTCGCCGCCGTCGCCATGACCGACGTCGCCGACGACCTCAAGAAAGCCGGCAAGTTCGCCGACGCCGCCAAGGCGTACGACGAAGCGTCCCGCCTGACCGGCCTCGCGGGCAAGGCGCCGGCCATCGCCGCGCTCGGAACCCGCGCCCGACTCTACGCCGCCCTCTGTCGCCTCGAAGTCGGAGAAGTCGGCGCGGACAAGGCCATCGCCGCCGTCGCCGACGATGTGAACGCCCCCGAGACACTCCGCGGTTTCGCCATGCTGACTCTCGCCAATGTCGCCGTCGCCAAGGGCGACACCGCCGAGGCGACTAAGTGGCTCAATGCGATGGACAAGAAACTCCGTGCCGGGCACGTCTGGAAGTCCGACAAGGAAGCGCTCGTGCAATCCGAACCTTCGCTCGTCGCACCAGCCGCGCCGGCCGCCAAGTAATCCGCGACAGATTGGCAAAAAAAAGCCCCGGTTTCAACCGGGGCTTTTCGTGCAGGCGACCTGGATTATTTCTCCATCGGCTGCGTAAAGATCGCGCGGTGAATCGGGGTCGGGTACGGTTCGCCGGGGCGAGCAACGGCCCAAAGGATGCGGTTAAGTTCGTCCTCCGGAGCGCGGTCATATTCGGTAAAGTTCATCTTCTCGGAGCGCTCCCAGAAGGCGCTCTTCTTGGTGTTCTTCGCCTGGAGGTCGACCTGAGGCATCAGCGGCGAATAGGGTGTTAGTACGGCTTCCTTGGCGAAGAGGCTGAACATCGGGGTCGCGCCGGCGTCATACTGCGTGAGTGGCGGCAGGCCGAGGATAAGCTCCATCGTACGGATCATGCTCGCCTGGGTGTAGAGCGTGCTGTCGACGACGCCGCGCTTGCACCAAGGGCTGATGACGTAGCCGACCGTGCGATGCGCATCGACGTGGTCGGGGCCGTTCTGGGTGTCGTCTTCGATGACGAAGATCGCCATCTCCTTCCAATACATGCTACGGCTGGCCGCCTCGACGATGCGGCCAAGGCCCAGGTCGTTGCTGCCCACGCAGGCTTCGGGCGTGAAGGACCCAGGCGTCGTACCCGTGGTATGATCCTCGCCGAGCGACATAATCGTGAAGCGCGGCAGGTCGCCGGTTTTCTCGGCCGCATGCAAGTCGTCGATCCAGTTCTGGACGAGGTCCATGTCGCGCGAGCTCTTATTGCGGGAGGAACGCTTCCAGGTTCCGCGATTCTCAGAAGGCACGCGTTGGGCTCCTTCGCCGTAATTGCGGTAGCTCACCCCATGGCGCTTGCAGAGATCCCACAGGTAGCCGTTGGCCGGCGTCTCCATCTCGTCGTTGCCGAAGAGCTTGCCGTGGGCGGAGTATGACATGATCCAGGAGCGTTGATTGAAGTCGGTAGCCATCGCGGCGTCGGTCCAGCTGTGACCGTCGACGCTGACCTCGCTATTGCAGTAGAGGTTATCAAGAAGGGCGTATTCGCGGGCCAACTGGTGGTGGTTCGGGGTGACCTTCTCGCCGTACATCGTGAGCTTCGGATCGCCGTTGCCGATGGGCTTGCCGGCGGTGTCCTTCATGTCGCCGAGGACCTGGTCGTAAGTGCGGTTCTCCTTGATGATATAGAGGACATGCTTGATCGGACAGGATTCGCCGACCTTGGACGGAATGACGGAATCACTGGGCAGCGAGGCGGCGCGAAGTTGCGACGGGCTATAAGGCGAGTTGAGGCGGACCTGCTTCGTATAGGCGACCATCTGCTTGGCGTCGGGCTTGGCGACGAATGAGATTGAGCCTTCGAAAGTCTTGCCGGGGTGATCGAAGGCCAGGCCGTTGTGCAGCTTGTTCGGCTTCGGACTAAGGGCCGGAAAGCTCGCGCGTGAAGTCAGACCCTTACCGTTGGCGATGAGGAGGAACTTATTGTCGGGCGTGACGGCGACCGCCGTCGGATACCAGCCCGTCGGGATGAAGCCGTTGACCAAGGCGATCTTCTCTCCGTGATCCTGGGCTTCTTCCATGAGGCTGCCGGAGATGTCGGCGACCATCACCGAATTATTGTCGGCATTGGCGACGAAGAGCGTCTTGCCGTCGGGCGAGATGGCGAGGCCGCAGGGCGTGCTGCCTTCGGGCGACTGGGGATAAAGGGAGGTGGCGATAACTTCGCGGGCACCCTCCCAGAGACGGCGAGTGGGGCCGGCGGCATCGCCCGGCTTCTCGAGCTGGCCCGTTTGGATGACGTGGACGGAATTATCGCCAGAGCAGGCGACGAAGAGTCGGCCATCCGGGGCGAGCACCATATCATTCGGGCGAATACCGACCGTGATGTCACGGAGGCGCTCATGCTTGGCGAGGTCGACGATACTGATGCTACGGCTGCCCCAGTTCGTGACGTAGAGATGTTTACCATCGCCGCCGATGACGACCGAGTGAGGGTGCTGGCCGACCGCGACGGATTTCTCGAGCAGGAGGGTGTCGGAAGCGAGTTTCCAGAGTTCATGGCCGCCTTCATTGCAGACATAGACGGCGCCCGTCTTCGGGTGCACGGCGATGCCGGCAAGGAAGACCGCACGGCCTTCGGGGTTGGGCTTCACCTCTCGCGCGTAGGTCGCCTTACCATCCTTGTAATCGAAAATATGGATCACGCCCGTGTCGCCGCCACTGACATAGAAACGGTCGCCGTCGGGGCTGAACGCTAGGCCGTTGAAGGATTCCTTCAGCGAGAGGAATTGCGAGGTGCGCGGCTCGTCGAGCGTGACGACCGTCACCCCCTGCTTATTATAACCGGCGCTCACGGCCAGCACCGCCTTCTTATCCGGAGCAATCACCATGCGCAAAGCCATGTCACCACTGGGCACATGCGTGCCGGCCGGCGTGACGCCCCAGCCGTTGAAGAGTAACGTCGCGCTCGGGGCGAGACCAGGTCGCGTGCGCACCGCCGCGGCATCGACGTCTTCGCCCGCTTGGCGGACGGACGTACCCGGCAGCGGATCCGCCAGAAGGACGGAAGCGAAAGCCAGCAGGGACAAAGGGGCGACGAAACGGAGGCTCATGGCGGAGTGTCATCATTACCGCCTTACGGGCAACAAACCGCAAGTGAGACCTCGCCCACAAACCTCTATTCTCCTTGCCAATAAAGGTCGTTCGGCGTGTCTTCCATTGACCCGTTCGCATGGTGCCGACGAGTCGTAACCCATCCTCCCGGAGACCGACACATGAACGAAGCAGCGCCCCTCCCGGAAGCCGCCGTCGTGGCAGAAAAGCTGACTAAGCGCTACGGCTCCCTGACCGCGGTGGAAGACTTGAGTTTCTCCGTGGCGCCGGGCGAGATTGTCGGCTTCCTGGGCCCGAACGGCGCGGGCAAGTCAACCACGATGCGGATTCTTTCGGGCACGATGTCCGGGACCTCCGGCCGCGCCACCATTTGGGGAGTCTCCGTGGCCCTCGACCCGGCTGGCGCCAAGCGGCACCTGGCCTACATGCCGGAGAATAACCCACTTCCCGAAGACATGCGCGTCGAGGAATACCTCACCCTCCGGGCCCGCCTCAAGGACGTCGACCCCTCCCGGGTCGGCGAGCGCGTCCGTAAGGTCATGGATGACTGCGACCTCACCCGCCGCGCCTCCGGTCGGCTCATCGGACAGCTCTCTAAGGGCTTCCGTCAGCGCGTCGGTATCGCCGACGCGCTGCTCGCCGAACCGCGGATCGTCATCCTCGACGAGCCGACCATCGGCCTCGATCCGCATCAGATTCTCGGTATCCGCGACCTCATCCGCTCATTGCGCGGCAAGATGGCCGTACTTATCTCGAGCCACATCCTCCATGAGGTCGAGCAGGTGTGTGATAAAGTCGTCATCATCAACCGCGGCCGCCTCGTCGCACAGGGACGAACGGAAGACCTCCGCCGCGAGCTCCTCCCAGAAGTCAGCTTCACTCTCGTAACCCGGTCCGACGAAGCCGCGCTGCTCGCCGCCTGCCGGACGATCGAACCCGCGGCGTTTGTGACCGCCCTGCCCTCCGCCGACGGCTGGAGTACCTTCCGGATCAGTCTGCCCACGGGTTCGCCCGCCCGCGAGACGCTTGCCGGCGCGCTCATCGCGGCTGGCATCAGTCTCCGCGAAATCGCCGAAGACCGCTTCGGCCTCGAAGACATCTTCCTTGCCGCCACGCGGCGCACCCCGGGAGAATCCCGTCGTTCCTGATGCGCCACTTCCGCACCTTGCTCGCGCACGAACTGCGCTCCGCTGCGCTCTCGTGGAACACCTGGGCTGCGGGCGGGCTGTTCCTGGCTCTCATGGGGAGTATCCATTTCTTCGCGCTCATCGAAGCCAGCCGGGCGCCGAGTGATCGCACTCCCGTCGAGTCCACGCTCTGGTTCTTCTGGCTGCCGCTGCTGTGCGTGCTACCGCTGCTCACCATGCGCACCTTCGCCGAAGAGCGCCGCTCCGGCACCTTGGCCGCATTACTTACCACGCCGGCGAGCGCCACCGCGGTCGTGTGGGCAAAGTTTCTGTCCACTTGGATTGTGTGGGTCGTCTTCTGGCTCCTATTCACCCTCTTCCCGTTCCTCACCGTCCAGCGCCTCGGCACGCCCGGCGACGCACGCCTCGGCGACCCTTCAATCCTTTGGGGCGGACTCTGCTTCATCGCCGTCAGCGGCCTACTGCACGTCGCTATCGGTATTCTGTGCAGCTGCGTCACGCGCTCGTCGGCACTCGCGGCCCTCCTCGCGTTCATCTGCCTGCTAGCCATGACCGCCGCGGGCGGTGCAATGGAATCGCTACCGATCGAAAGCTGGGAATGGCTCGGCTGGCTGCGTGAACCCGCGGCGCACCTGCGCACCTTCGGCCACCTGCAGGATTTCGCTGCCGGCATCCTAGATTCCCGGCCAATCATCCTTTACGGTACGGGCACCCTACTCTGCCTAGGCCTGGCGGTATTATCCGTAGAGGGACAAGAGTAACATGGCTCCCATCCGCGACGATTTCGGTTCTGTCCGGCCTATTCGCCGCCTCAACCGCCTGACGCAGGCCCTGCTCGCGATTGCGCTCGCAGTGGTCGTTAACTTCCTGGCTTCACTCCCGGAGTTCCGTCTCCGCCACGACATCACTTCAGACCGACGCCACTCGCTTGCGCCCGAATCCGCCGAGACCGTCCGAGCCGCCGGGCGCCGCAGCCCAGTCGGCGTTGGTCGCAATCAAGGCTGGGTGAAAGCGGTGTTGGTTACCAACGACTCATCCGAGCTGGCGCAGGTCGTGCGCTCTCGGCTGCTGAAGCTCCTCGATTCCTACGTCGTCGAATCGGGTCGCAGCGGTCCAGCCTGGTTTGCCGTCGAACTCGCGGGCGGCGGCCGCAACGCGCCCCTACTTTCCGAACTAGCGGCGCGCCATGGCGCCCCTGATGCTTCCATTGCGCTCATTCTAAGCTGTGGCTCGCGCGCCAAATATATCAGCTACCGCGAACTCGTGACTAAGGAAGGTGGCTTTCGGGGCGAAGAGGCCGTGACCGCCGCGCTCATCGAGGTAACCGAAGATAAGGCCGCCATCTGTTATGTCACCATGGGCCACGGCGAGCTCGGGGTCGAGGACGCCCTCCCAGAACGCGGGATGTCCCTGCTCTCCCGCCAACTGCGCAACCGTAACTTCGAGGTCCGTCAGCTGAACCTCGCCACGGTCGCCGAAGTGCCGCGGGACGCGGCGATGGTGCTAATTGCCGGACCGGCTACGCCCTTCTCCGCCTCCGAAAACGCGCGCCTGAAGAACTACCTTTACGAACGCAATGGTCGCGTCCTCGCGATGCTCGACCCGGGGCGCGATAACGGCCTTGAGCCGACGCTGGCGGACTGGGCGATCTTTTCGCCCGACGCCGAACTCCAAGAGCCCGACCCGGCGCGCCGCACTACCGACGGAGACATCGCCCTGATTCGCCTCGAGGAAAAGGAACATCCGCTCACCAAGGTCCTCAAGGAACAAAATCTCCCGCTCATCGCTTCGCGGATTCGCCCGGCGCGCTTCGACGAAGGCAGCGCCCCCGACAGCACGCTGGGGGTCTGGCAACTCATCTTCTCCTCTGACGCTGCCTGGGGTGAAACCGACCTCGTCCGACGACCGGTGAAATTCGACCCTGACCGCGATCAGGCCGGTCCCGTCTGCCTCGCCGCCGCCGCCGAACGTGCCACCGGTATCCGTAAGGGCGTGGGCGGCGCGGGTGGCCGAATCATCGTCATCGGCACCTCTCAGATTGCCGCCAACCAACGCCTTAACCGCGGAGGTAACCGCGCCTTCGTCACGCAGTGTGCCGCCTGGCTCACCGATCGCGACCGAGCGATCTCCCTGCCGGCCCGCGCCGAGGGTGAATATCAGCTCAACGCCACGGCGTCCGACTTCTGGGCCCTAGCCCTCCGCTTCTCCCTGATTCCGCTGGTCATCCTCGCAGTCGGGCTTGCGGTTTCCGTGTGGCGTCGCAGAAGTTGACGTGCCCATGCGGATCTCCCGCACTACCGTCATCTTGCTGGTCGCCAACCTGATCGCCTTCGGCCTCGTCTGGAGGGCCACGTCCGGCCATCAGCCGACGGCCATTGGCCAGACGCAGCTCTTCCCGTCGACGCCGCTGAAGCTCATCCTGAGCGAGGGCCCCGAGCGCATCGTGCTTGAAAAGCGTAGCGCCGGCTGGCGGCTGACCGAGCCGTTCGACTGGCCAGCTAATATATGGACCGTCCAACGCCTGCTCGACGAACTTCGTTTCGTTAGCGCCGAAGCCGGTTTCGACACGGCCGAAGCCAAAGCCAATGGCTCCAGCCTTAAGGACTACGGCCTCGAAGCCCCGCGCTGGACCCTTAAGGTCACCGCCGAAACTGGCGCGACCGTCGAAGCGAAGATCGGCGTACAGCCCTCGACCCGCCATCACTTCCTGCTGACCGACAACGGCAAGCGCATCATCCCACTCCCTGAGGCGATGACGGCGGCCTTGGCCGCCAAGCCCGAGAGCTACCGTGTCGACAAGATCTTCGAGATCGCGGACTTCGAGGCGCGCGCGGTCTCGGCTCGTCACCGCACCAAGGATGGCGAACTCGTGACCGCCCTCACCTCCGAAGCCCGCCCGCGCATCGGCCGGCGCGTCCAGCTTCCCGAATGGCGCTTCGAGACCCCTTATGATGCGCTCGCCGACGCGGACGCCACCGCCCGCGCCGTCGCCGACCTAACGAACCTCCGCGCGAGCAAGTTTGTCGTCCTCGCCGACGACGTCACCGGCCTGACCGCCCCCGTGCTCCGGCTTTCGCTCGAAGGGAATTCCCGTCGCCAAGTTCTGCTCGTCGGCAACCCGGCGCCGGGCCAGCCCACGATGCTCTGCGCGCGGCTCGAGGAAAATAATTCCGTCTTCCTCGTCGAAGCCCGCCTACTCAACGACTGGTTCGCGGCCCGCGAGACGCTCGCCGCCTCCCGGCCCGCCGACTTCGATCCGGCGCTCGTTACCGGATTCACCATTGCCACCGGCGGCCGCACCATCACGTTGCATCGCCTGGAAGGCGCCTCCGCCGAGGCCCGCTGGGAAATCCCGGTCGCACCGGGCTCCACGGCCACCAAGCGCCGCGAGGCTGACACTAAAATCGTCGGGCGCTTCCTTGATGCGGTCTCCCAACTCCGCGCGACCCGCCGACAATCCGCGAGCGGCACGAGCGTGCCTACCGTGATGGCGCTGACGAATCCCGGCACCGCATCGATCCAGACCTTGGAACTTGAGTTCGGCACCGAACGCATCCTGCTCACCTTCACGGACGATCCAGACAAAGGCGCGGGCACACGCGTCGTGCACGCCAAGGGCTCGCCGCTCGCGGCAATCTGCGACGTCTCCCTGCTCAACGGCGGCCACCAAAACGTCGAGCCGCAGGCTTGGCGAAAGCGCTCCCTAGCAGAGCTTCCCCAGGGAGCCCGCGTAAGCGGCCTCCGCCTCACTGCCCGCGGCGACGGCAAGGTCCTCGGTGAAGCGCGTCTTGGACCTGACGGCAATTGGGCCGGCTCTGGCCGACTCGACCCCGCCAACTCGCGTCGACTTGCGGCCGGCCTCGCCGATGTGCGCGCATCGGAATTCCCGGGACGCGACGTCGGTTCGGGTGGCTGGAAATTCGAGATTCGGGTAACGGACCAGGCTGCTACCGGCGGCGGCGCCGCCAGCGAGACTTTCCGCACTTACCTCTGCTCGGCTCCATTCAGCACTCGCTCGCTGCTCATGAGGGACGAAGCTGATGACGACGACTTCGTCCTCGAAGCCGGACTCGCCGAAATCCTAATTCCCCTCCTGGTCGATACCGGTAGATGAAACCGAAGCCGGCAAGTTCCCCTTTCCGCAGGTTCCTGCGCGGGCTAACGAACACCTGCCTGCTCCTGTTACTTCCAGTCCAGCTGACACTTTGCTGGGTCGCCAACCTCGAACATCCGACGAAGTTACCGGACTTCCTCACGGAGCGTATCTCGACGCAGCTTGCCGAGCAGGGCCTGCGGCTGCAGGCCCGTAATTTCTGGATGTTACCCGACCTGACGTTGGCGGCAGACGACCTGTCGCTCGGCTTCGACGGCATGTCGGGCGACGTCTTCACCGCAGCGCGCGTGGAAATTGCGCTCAATCCTACACTCCTCATCGCCGGCCAGATTGAGACGACGCAAGTACGCCTATCGGGTGCACGTCTTTGGTGCCCGGCATCCATCGCCCGCGGCGGCGTCCGCCGGCAGCTGATCGAAACCATGACCCTTGATGTCACCAAGGAGGGACGCTGGCTGAATCTCAGGTCCATCCAGGCGCGTGGCGGCAAAATCACCTGCCATCTCTCGGGCGAAATACCGACTGGGCTCCTTCGCGGCGAGACAGATTACAAAGGGCCGATTCCCCTTGCCCGCCGGCTGGCCGACGCCTTCGCCTCCATCGAGACGGCAATCGACGTGGCGGAGCAATCCGGCGGGGCCTCCGTTTCGCTTCGTTGCCAAGGCGGTAGCGATGGCAGCACTGAAGTCTCCGTGCAGGCCGTGCTGGGCAACGACTGGTCCGACAGCGGGCTCGGGCTCATCCAAGTGCGCGGGCTCAACCTCCGCGGTGCAATTAAGGTCGCGGCCGACGGACGAATCACCGACTGGAGGGTCGACGGCGGCGCGCAGGAGATGGCATGGCGTAACGTCACAGCGGAGAAGCTCGACGTTCATGCGCGCGGTAAAGGCCGACGCGAAGATATGGTCGCCGACCTGACGCTGGCCCGGACGAAATTCGCCGGCCTCGAGTTCCGGCGCGTGAAGCTGGACGCCAGACCCGTCTCAGTCGACGGCTACCGAATCGCCTTCGGCATCCTTTCCGACGGATCGACGGCCAGCGGTTCGGCCTTCCTCGCCCAGCATGGAGTCATGACGGCTATCATCGACCACGCCCACCTCTCGGGTGCAGAGATCAGTGCGCAGCCCGAACTCGGCCGCCTCCTTCACGCCGCCGGCGTCGACCTTCGGGGCGATGTCCTACTGCGCGAGGTCGTAGCGAGCCTCTCAGCGAAGGGCGAGGTCAGCCAAGCCTCCGGCGAGATTGCACTCTCCGGCTTCCGGGGCCTCGGACTTTCGACGGAGGCAATCTCGCCGAACAAGGCTCTTCCCTTGCGCACGCGCTTCGACTTTGACCCTTCCCGCGCCAGCGCCCCCCTCCGCCTGCGCGACCTACGACTAGCCTCGATCACCGGATCGGCTGACTGCGAACTCAAGGCTGGCGGCGCCTACATGCTCCACCTGAACGGCGAGATGGACCCCGCGTGCCTCGACCGCCTACTTGGCGAATGGTGGGTCTCGCTCTGGAAGTTGTTCTTCCTCCGCGATCATCCCTACGCATTTATCGATGTCGAAAGTCATTGGGGGTCGATGACTAGCGTGACCACCGGCCGCGCCCTCCTGAACCGTTTCGATTTCATGGGGGCGCCTTTCCGTCACGTCGAGGTCTCCATCGACGCCGACTCGAAGCGAACACACATCGGCCTGCATCGGCTGGGTGGCGGCGATTCCGAGGCCGATGGCAGCGTCGACGGATCCGCGACCTGGGATTGGTCCAAGCCGCTCGCACTAGCCGGACCGGTTGTGCGCGCCGAAGGCAACCTCCAGCCTTGGATTGCCGCGCGCTGCGCTGGCAAGGATTTCGGCGAAGCCCTACGCGGGCTCTCCCTGCCCATCGACCGTCACTTCACCTTGCTGCTCACGCCCGGCACGAAAGGCCCGGACGTGAAGACCTCGATCGAATGTACCGGCGCTTTCTCCGCCTGGGGCGTCGCCGGAAATTCGCTGCAAGCGAGCACAGAGAATATCGATGGCGGCATGCGCTTGCGCGCAAAGCTCGGACTCGCCGAGGGCGAAGCCCAGCTGACGCTGGACGGTGATCCGTTGCGCCAGGCTAGACTCACGCTCGGTCTCAAAGGCTGCGACCCCGCGCAAATCGGCCAACTGCTCAACGACCTGAGCACCCCCCCGCCGAAGGATGCCCCGCGGACTTCCACCGCCAAGGTGACCTCGGCTGGTAAGCTGGACCTCGATTTCACTGGGCATCTCGACCTCGAAAAGCCACGCCTGCTGAGAGGCCTTGGCCAATATTTGCTTACCGACCCAGAGCTCAAGAAGGTGCGGCTCCTCGGGGCCATCTCCAGCGTCCTGGAAGCAGTCGGCGTGGGCGCCACGACCTACGAACTCAGCCAAGCCAAGGGCACTTTCGGCTGTGTAGGCGGGCGGGCGTACTTCCCCGACCTGGCCATTACCGGACCCAAGTCCCGCCTGGACCTGGCCGGCGAAATCGATCTCCAGGCCTCGACCCTGGACTTCGAAGGGGACTTCTCCCTGCCCCGTAAAGGCGGGTTCAATCCGCTGGACCTTATCAACCTCAATCGTGCCCTCATCAGCTTAACAAAAATAAAGCTAAAAGGCCCGATTTCTAAGCCGGAAACCCGTGCTATTCCGACCCTAAAAGATATCATTAACTCGCAGAAGGACAGCAAGTTAGGGAATATTCCTGAAGGAATTCAGGAATGAGGGGTTGATTTACCCCCCTGACACCCTGTATCAGAGAGGGACACCCCCTCACGGAGGACATTACCTTGGACCTAATTAAGATTAAACAAGTCGTGGATTT
>Ga0209298_10000202_pt1 | contig 37744 bp, 33 predicted proteins | sample S_140806_EF_Meta_FD_187325 | JGI IMG/M metagenome (GOLD analysis project Ga0209298, IMG submission 187325) | Freshwater microbial communities from Lake Simoncouche, Canada to study carbon cycling - S_140806_EF_MetaG (SPAdes) (version 2) | ecosystem: Environmental > Aquatic > Freshwater > Lake ... | reverse complement strand
CGACGTCGCCGAGGACGCGCTTCCAGATTCCCCCCATGAGGGCTTCGGATTGCTCGCGGGCGGGCTCGCTCATGGCGCCGCCGAGGTAAGGTTCCACGGCGGACTTATATTTACCCACCTTCGTTACTTGCACGCCGATGCCTAGCAGCTTCAGCGAGTCGCCGAAATACATATTGTACGAGGCGAGGCCCTTGAGTTCCACTTCGCCGGCGGCATGCACGTAGACTTTATCCGCGACGCTCGAGAGGTAGTATTCGCCTTGGGTGCCGTTCTCAATCCAGGCGATGACGGGCTTACCGCTGGTCTTGAAGGCGGCGATGGCCTTACGGATTTCGGCCTTCTGGGTGACGCCGGCGGCGAGAGGGCCGTTCAGTAGGATGCCGACGATATTCCGGTCCTTGGCGGCGAGGTCGATCGCTTCCAGCGCGCGGAGAAGATCGAGCTCAGGGCCACTGCCGCCGAGCAGTAGGAGGTCGAGGCCGGGCGCCCCGTGCGCGGGCGTGTCGTTGATGGCGAGGTCTCCCCCGATGACGAGCATCGTCTTGGGCTTCACGGATACCCCGGAGGACTCATGGTTGGTGCCCGCTGAGCTTGCGAGTGAGACGATGAGCACGGTCATCACGAACCCTCCGATGACGATGGCGAGGAAGGTGCCGAGCGCGGAGGCGAAGACGGACTTGAAGAAATCTTTCATGGGAGGGGAAAAGAGTGGGTGTCGTTGAAATGATGCTTTCGTGTCTCCTTTTCGCCAACCAAAAGCTCATTTTTGATTCCCTCTTTCCGCTCGATGCCGCCCGCCTCGGGGGCTAGTTTCGGGTGATGTTAGAGCCCACGTCCTCGGCCGGTGCCGCCACCTCACGCAAGGCCCTGGCCATCAATCTCGACCGGTCCGCCTATGGCGCCTTCGCCGAGATCGGGGCCGGGCAGGAGGTCGTCCGGCACTTCTTCAAGGCCGGCGGCGCATCCGGCACGGTGGCGAAGAGCATCTCCGCCTATGACATGCGCGTCAGCGATGCCATCTACGGACACCCGCAGCGCTACGTCTCCCGTCAGCGGCTCGAGCAGATGCTGGACCATGAATACGGGCTCCTCGTCGATCGCCTCAAGGCGGAACGCGGCCCGGTGACCCGTTTCTTTGCCTTCGCTGACACGGTCGCGACGACCCCGCATGATGGTAAAGGGCAGGGGCACTCCTGGATTGGCATCCGCTTCCAGGACCAGCCCCAATCCGAGCCGAGCGAGGTGATTCTCCATCTTCGCCTTTGGGACAAGGACGCGGACCGCCAGCAGGACGCACTCGGCGCGGTCGGCGTCAATCTCATCCATGCGGCCCTCAACACCCGCGATAGCGTCGACAACTTCCTCACCGCCTTGATTGATGAAGTCGGTGCCGGCCGCGTCGAGGTCGAGTTCGTCCATTTCAGTGGGCCGGCCTTCGGCGCTTTCGACAACCGCGCCGCGGCCTTGCGTCTCGTCCGTCTCGGCCTCACCGATGCCGTGCTCTTCGGTCCAGAGGGCGACCCGCAGGTCCCGAGCGAATATTTCTATAAGCGCTCGGTCCTGGTGGCTCGCGGCACCTTCCGCCCGGTTTCGATTGTCAACGAGGACATGCTTGCCTGCGCGCTGCGCGCTTTGCCTGAAGGCGGCAAGGATGTGATCCCCTTGTTCGAGATGTGCATCGGTGCCGACCCGCATCCGGAGTCTGAACTCATCGACCGTATCCGTCTCGTGGGTGCGATGCAGCACCCGCTTCTGGTTACCCGCCACCGTGGCTGGTATCGCTTGCCGGCCTATTTCCGCCTGCACACCACGGGCAGCATCACGCTCGTCGCCGGCATGAATAACCTCGTCGACCTCTTCAATCCCGAGCACTACACGCACCTCGAAGGGGGCGTCCTCGAGTCCTGCGGCCGCCTCTTCAAGGACGGCGTCCGCGTCATGGTCTACCCGATGCGCGGCGACCAGCTCCGTCGGCTCATCCTCGATCCGGTCGCCTGCAAGGTCTGCTTCCCGGAGAGCTACAGCGTCGCCGAAGACTCCGTGGTCACCGCTTCCGCCATCCAGATGCGCCCCTCAGTCGCCGGCTTGTTCCAGCACCTACTGAACAACGGCTTCCTGGTGCCGATCACGGGCGCGGACCCCCAGGCGATGGCCTGTCAGCCGCGCACTTTGGCCGAACGTATCCGTAAGAACGAGGGGGACTGGGAAAAAGAAGTGCCTCCTTCGGTTGCGGTCGCGATCCGGAGTCTCAAGTTGTGGGCTAGGTAGTCCATGCCCGTCACTTCGCTTCCCCCAGCCCAAGATACCGAGCTCTCGCTCTCCGTCGAACGCGCCTACCGCGAATCGCTGGTGACCGACCGTCTCGGCGCGATCTGGTCTCTGATTCTGGCTAAGTGCTTCCTGGCCCAGTGGGCAATCCTCCGCTTCGCGATTCCAATCAGCGGACCGCGCTACATCTGGACGCTCACCCTGATCATGGCGATTGTCGCCTCAGCGTATTACCTTCACGCCCATCGGGTCAGGCTTTACCTGCTGCCGACGCATTTCCGCGTGAACGCCGCGGTGCTGGCGGGGCTCGTCGTGGCCTTGGGGTTCGTCGTCTATGCTTACTTCGCGCTCGGCCTGCTGTCCGCTCCGCTCGCCGCGGCCTTGGCGTCGGTGCTGCTGGGCTCATGGTCGCTCGCCCGCGCAGCCTTGCGCCGCGCCTGGCCGCCGCTCTTCGGTGCCTTCCTTTGGTGGGGTCTCGCCGCTACGGCCCTGCGTTCGCCGGCTGACCAGGCCTTGCTCTGGATCGGGCTGGGCTTGCTGTGCGCGCAGGCGTTGCCGGGCTTCGCGGTCGCGGCCCGGGCCTCCCGCCGTCGCGTCTGATCAGGCCGAAACCTTCGCGCCAGCGCTGTTCATGAGGTGCGTCATGAAGCGCTTCATGGCCGGCGTCAGGACGCGGCCCTTGCGGTGCAGGATGGCCAATGGTCGCGCCACGCGGCGGTCGCGCAGGCGGAGCATCACGAGCGTGCCTTGCTCGACTTCCTGCCGGATGGTGCCTTCGGGAACGAGCGCCACGCCAGCGTCGACTTCCACCGCGCGCTTGAGCGTCTCGATGTTGTCGAACTCCATCGAGGGTTCGAGCTCGATGCGCTGTTCGCGGAAGAACTGGTCGAGCGCCTTGCGCGTCGGGATATCTTGGTCGAAGCCGATGAACTTACCGCCTTGGAGGTCGGCGAGGTCGATCTCCTTCTTCGCCGCGAGCTTGTGCTTGGGTGAGCAGATGGCGACGAGTTGGTCTTCCATCAGGGGGATGATCTCGACCTGACGGGTCTTCTGCGGAAAGGCGACGAGACCGAAGTCGACGGCGTTCGAGATGACGTCCTCGTAGACGAGGTTAGAGCGGCGGTATTCGACGCGTACGTTGACGTGCGGGAACTCTTGCATGAACGACTTCACGTGCGGAGGGAGCTCGTGGAGCCCGATTGAGACGATGGTCGAGATGTGGACGGTGCCGCTGACGACCTTACGCATCTCCTGCATCTCGCTGCCGACCTGTTCGTAGCGGTTGAGGATATCCTTGGCGGCTTCGTAAAGGCTGCGGCCTTCGCGCGTGAGCCGGAACTGCTTCTGGCTACGATCGACGATCAGGACGTTGAAATGCTTTTCCATCGAGCGCAGCTGCTGGCTGACGGCCGACTGGGTGATGGCGTTGAGTTTGGCCGCCTTGGAGAAGCTTTCGTTGTCCACCAGGTCGCGGAAGATCTTCAGGTTCTCGATATGCATGGGAATGAAAGACCCCATGATTAATGAATCTAATGGGTTAGGGCTTCAAGTGTAGATGTGCTTATCCTAGGCCCAGGCCCTCCAGGTGGCCTAGGGAGCCCGACTGGTTGACTCCCCGCCCGTTCTCCCTCCCTCTGGTGCAAATGGTCTCCTCCGACCAGTTTAAGGCCCACTATGAGGGGGTGCTGACCCGTATCGCGACCGCCTGCGCTCAGGTCGGCCGCGACCCGTCGTCGGTCAGGGTACTGCCAGTGACCAAGACCAACCCGGTGGAGGCCGCATTGATGGCCTACGGGCTTGGCTTGCGGGCCGTCGGCGAGAATCGCGTGCAGGAGGCCGCAGGAAAGCGCCCGATGGCCCCTTCCGACCTGCGCTGGGAACTCATCGGCCATCTGCAGTCCAACAAGGCCAAGCAGGCTCTGCAGGTTTTTGATGTCATCCAGACCGTGGACTCGCCCGACCTGGCCGTTCGCCTAGGCCGTCTAGCTGGCGAGATGGGCCTGCGGCCACAGGTGCTGCTTCAGGTCAACTCCGGTGACGACCCAGCGAAGTTCGGGTGCGACCTCGCCGATGCTCCTCGGTTGCTTGAGGCGGCCCTGGCACAGCCGGCCCTGGTCGTACGGGGGCTGATGGCTGTCGCGCCGCTCTCCGACGACCCCGCGGTCGCCGACCGGACCTTCGCCGAGCTTCGTCTTTGCCGCGACTCACTGGCCGCCCGCTTCGGGGTGGTGCTCCCGGAATTATCCATGGGTATGAGCGGAGACCTTGAATCCGCCGTCGCGGCAGGTTCTACTTGTGTCCGCCTAGGCTCGACCTTGTTCGGTCCCCGTCCCTCCGTATGATCCGCCGCCTTCAAATCCGCGACCTCGCCCTGATGGATCGCACCGAGCTGGAGCTGGGCTCGGGCTTCACGGTGGTGACGGGCGAGACCGGCGCCGGCAAGTCCGTGCTACTCGGCGCGCTTTCGCTCCTCGCGGGTAATCGCGCCGCGAAGACGATCGTCCGCAAGGGCGCCGAGGAATGCTCAGTCGAAGCCGAACTCGAGACCGACGGGGACAAGCGCTTCGACGAAGTGCTGAAGTCCCTCGACCTGCCGGTCTGCGACGACGGTCTGCTTATCCTGAAGCGTTCGGTCCATGCGACCAAGGCGGGCCGTATCTCCATCAATGGGGGCTCTGCCACGCTCACGCAGCTCCAGCAGCTTGGCGAGCTATGGATCGATTTCCACGGCCCAGGCGAGCCGCAGAAGCTGATGCGTGCCGAGACGCAGCTGGAGATGCTCGACCTGCATGCGGGGCTTGCCTCCGCGCTGGCGACCTATCGCACTGGGTGGCGTCTGCGCAACGACCTGCTCCGCGAAGCGGCCGAAGCCGCGACGGCCGAACGTCTCTCCGAGGACGAAGCCGCCTTCCTGCGCTCCCAGCTCGAGAAACTGGATTCGCTCGACCTCTCCGAAGAAGCCATCACCAAGCTCGAACGCGACCACGCCCGTTCTTCTCGGGCCCAGGAGCTCGCCGCTTTGCTCGGCCAGCTGGAGTCTGGCCTCGGTTCCGATGGCCTCGGCGAGGTGATGCCTAAGTTACTCAAGGCCGGCGATGATATCGCCCGCATCGACGCCGATGCCGAAGCGCTTCGCGACCGTCTGAATTCCCTCGCCGCCGAAGCGGAAGACATCCGCGCCGATTTTGCCCGTCTGGGCCGCGGGCTTTCCACCGACGACGAGTCCGCCGCCGAGCTCGAAGGGAAGATGAACCTCTGGCTGGAATTCCGTCGCAAGTACGGACCGGGCGCCGAAGCGGTCCGCGAGAAGCGCGAGGCGCTCCGCCGTCGCTTGGCCTCACAGGGGGACGTCGAAGCCCGTGTAACGAAGCTCAAGGCGGAGGCTGCCAAGGTGGAGAAGGATCTCCGCAAACAGGCTGAAGCCCTGCGCACCGCCCGTACGAAGGCCGCTGAGAAACTCGCCACCGCTGCCCGCAAGATGCTCGGCTCACTTGGTTTCAAGAAAGCCGACCTGCGCATCGAGGTCGCGGTCGCCGAACTCGGCCCGTACGGCGCCGACGCGGTCCGGTTCCTTTTCTGTCCAAACGTCGGCCAGGATCTCCTGCCGCTCGATCAGATCGCATCCAGCGGTGAAGCCGCCCGTGTGATGCTCGCCTTGAAGACCGTGCTCGCCGCGGTGGATCGCACCCCGGTGCTGGTCTTCGACGAGGTCGACGCCAATGTCGGTGGCGAGATCGGCGCGCAGGTCGGCCGCGAGCTCGCCGCCCTCGGCAAGGGCCATCAGGTGTTCTGCGTGACGCACCTGCCGCAGGTTGCCGCGCTCGGCCATGCTCATCTCGTCGTGACGAAGACGCAGGACGACAAGTCCACGACGGTCGAAATCTCTCCGGTCCACGGTAAGCGCAAGGATCGCGAGTCCGAGCTGGCCCGTATGCTGGGCGACCGTGCCAGCAAGGTCGCGCTCTCCCACGCCCGCGAGCTGCTCGACGGCGCGAAGTAGGCTCAGGCCTTCTTCACGAAGCGGTCCAACCGGAGGCGCTGGATCATCCGCAGCCCGATGGCGGCCGCCCAAGGCTTGGGCAGGCGTGCCGAGAAGACGGCCAGGATCTTATGTTTCCAGCCGGTGACCACCACCGGGCGCTGCGCCGCCATGCCGCGCACGGCCTCATCGGCGCATTCTTCGGAGGTCTGCCCACCGAGGCCGGTCGAACTCGCGAAGCCCGCCGCCTTGGAGAAGTTGGTCGATACGGGCCCGGGGCAGATGGCCACGCAACGGATGCCGTGACGCTTGGCCTCAGCATCGAGCGCGACGCTCCAATCGAGCATGAAGGATTTCGTCGCGGCATACGTGGTCATCAACGGGGTCGGTTGGAAACCGGCTAGCGAAGCGACGGTGGCGACCATGCCGCCGCGCGCTTTTAGCTCTTCCCAAAGTCGACCGGTAAGCTCGACCGGTGCGCGCACGTTGACGTCGATCATCTTTAAGGTGTGGTCGACGCCGGGCGCCGGAAACTCTCCGTAGGCACCGAAGCCGCTATTATTAATCAGTAGCATCCTGCCTTCTCGGGGCATTAGTTTTTGTAATTCGGAGACAACCGCCGCGATGTCAGCGGGTTGCGAGAGATCGCAGGTAAGGTGAGTGAAGTTCAGGGAATTCGGGACACCCTCGGGGGACGTCCTGGAAAGGTTGAACACCGCGGCTTTGGTCTCAGAATGACTGATACGCGAGAGTATCGCGCGTCCGATCCCGGAAGAAGCCCCAGATATGATGACCACGGAAAAACTCCTGAAGAAATCATCGACGGTCTTGTTCTTTGACATGGGCGCAGAGTCTCACGTCACCCCCAAAAACACAACACACATGACAAGTGCTCCGATCGTCGTGACGGGGGTCCATATGGACCTCACCGACGCCCTGAAGGAAACGGTGTGCGCCAAGGTCGAAAGACTGCTGCGCCACAACCCGCGGATCATCCGCGTGCTCGTCGAACTCGTCTACACCCGCTGCAGCGACCACAGTCGCGAATTCGGGGCCCAAATCCGGCTGGAGTTGCCGGGGCCGGACATCGTCGTCCGGGAGGAGTCTGACGACCTCTACAAATCCATCGATATTTTGGTCGATAAGGTCGACCGCCAGCTTCGCCGCCGCCATCGCCTGGATAAGGAAAAAAGGAATCATCCGCATCCGACAGACCTAGGCGACCTGGGACGCGCGGCGTAAGGACGGTGCGGTGCCGGCCGGTTGTCAGTGAGGACGGCTCAGTCGGTGAAAGTCGAAGTCGGTATGGCCGGAAGTCGGTGAAAACAGACGGAAAGCCAGTCAGACAGCGAAGGTAACGGACAGTCAGTCAGGTAACAGACAACGAAAGCCAAGCTAGCACAGTCAAAGGTAGGTACAGGACCCCGGCCGCCGCAAGGTGACCGGGGTCCTCCTGTTTGGACGGGTCTGCCCGTCTAAGTTTCTCGCCCTCTGCTCCCCGAGGGCTTTTATCTGCCCTATGCGCATTTATTTCATGGGCATCTGCGGCACGGCGATGGGTAACGCCGCCTTACTGATGCGCGCCTTGGGTCATGAGGTCATGGGGTCCGACACGGGTATCTACCCGCCGATGTCCGACCACCTTCGTGGCGCCGGCGTCGATATCCTGGAAGGTTGGTCGGCCGAACGCCTCGCCCAACTGAAGCCGGATCTCGTTGTGGTCGGCAACGTCGCCTCCCGCGGCCATCCCGAAGTGGAGTGGCTCCTCGAAGCCCGCACCCAGCCTTACGTCTCGCTCCCGGAACTCCTGCGCACGCGCCTGCTAAACGAACGTCGTAACGTCGTCGTGGCCGGCACGCATGGTAAGACGACCACGACCTGCATGGCCGCGGTCTTGCTCAAGGCCAACGGTACTGAGCCGGGCTGGCTGGTCGGCGGCGTCCCGCGCGACCTGCCGGATTCTTCGCACCCGGGCAAGCGGGGCGGACCTTTCGTCATCGAGGGCGACGAATACGACACGGCCTTCTTCGACAAGCGCAGCAAGTTCATCCAGTATCTGCCGCACGTGCTCGCGATCAATAACTGCGAGTTCGACCACGCCGACATCTTCCGCGACCTCGACGATGTGCTCCGCACGTTCGCGCATGTCATTCGCATCGTGCCGCGCGACGGCGTAATCGTCGTGAATGGCGACGACGCCAACGTTCTCGGTCTGGTTAAGAACGTCTCGTGGGCTCCGGTCGTTCGCGTGGGTACGGGCGCTGGTAACGACGCCATCATTGCCGACTTCCAGGAATCCTCGACGGGCTCGTCCTTCACGTTGCTCTGGAAGGGCAAGGAGTGGGGCAGGGTGAAATGGGCCCTCCCTGGTCTCTTCAACGCTCGCAACGCGGCGATGGCCTCCGTTTCCGCCGGTCTCCTGCTCGACGCTAAGAATCCGACGAAGCTGAAACTCGACGCCTTGGACAAGTTCCAAGGGGTCCAGCGTCGCCAGCAGGTGCTCGTCGATCGCGCTGACCTGACGGTCATCGAAGATTTCGGCCACCATCCGACGGCCCTCGACCTGACGCTCGAATCCCTACGCGCCCGTTATCCGAAGCACCGCTTGGTTGCCTGCTTCGAGCCGCGGAGCAATACCGCCGCCCGCAAGGTAATGCAGGATGGTTTTCGCGAGGCGCTCAAGCAGGCCGACGAGGTCTTCCTGGCTCCGCCGCACCGCGCCGAAAAACTCGGCGAAGAACGCTTTGACAGCGAAGGCGTCGCCGCCGCCATCACGGCCGCCGGCAGGAAGGGCTTCGCGCCCGCGTCCAACGACATGCTGCTGGCCGAACTCACGAGCCTAGTGAAGTCGGACAAGTCTCCGCGCTGCGTCATCTTCTTCTCCAACGGCGCCTTCGGCGGCATCATCAAGAAGTTCGCCCAGTCGGCCTGAACTAACCGCGCAGGCCCAGCGCTTGCTTGGCCTGCGCGGAGTCCTTGGCGATCTGCGCCTGCAAGGCCGTGAGGTCGGCGAACTTCTGTTCGGCTCGTAAGCGGCGCATCCAGCGGACGCGCACGGCATCTCCGGTGGTCGGGGCGGTTCCCCGCAGCACGTGGGCTTCCAGCAGCGGGGCGACGGGTCCGCTTTCGACGGTGGGACGTTGTCCGTAGTTGGCGACGGCGGGCATTGCTTCTCCCTTGAAGATGACTTCGACGGCGTAGACGCCGAAGGCGGGCTTGAGCTCAGGCTCCCAGGCGATGTTGACCGTGGGGAAGCCGATGGTGCGGCCCAGGCGCCGTCCGCCGATGATCGTGCCTTCGGCTTCGTAAGGACGGAGTAGCATTGCGTTCGCAAGGTCAAGTTCGCCGCTGGCGAGGCACTGGCGGATATGTGAACTGCTCACGGTTTCTTCTCCTAGTCCGACCGCCGCAACGAGCCTTACGCCCAGGCCTTCGGCGGCGCCATGCGCGATGAGCGTCTCGCCATTGCCGGCCCGTCCGCGGCCATATTGGAAATTAGAGCCGACATGGAGCGACTTGAGGTGGGGGAAGGTCTGCTTCAGCCACTTCGGAAAATCCGCCGCCTCGATGCCGGCATGCGCGCGGTCGAACTTCTCGTGGTGGATCAGTTGGGCGCCGGCTTCCGTCAGGCGGTCGTCCTTCTGGGCGCGCGTGAAGATCAGGGGGACCGACGACTCGGGTCGCAGGACCTTGCTCGGGTGTGGGTCGTAGGTGAGTACGCCGACGATACCTCCGTCCGCCCGCGCGGCTTCACGGGCGGAGTGCAGCACGGCGCGATGGCCGAGGTGTACGCCGTCGAAGGCGCCGATGGCGAGATGGAGGGCGGTGCTCATGCGGCGGGGGCGGCTTCGCTCACGGGTACGAGGGCCGCGATGAGCTGTTCGTCATTCATCGCGCCGAGCTGCGGGAGCGTGTGGCCGCGCGAAAGGTCGAGTTGGCCGGAACGGGTGCGGCGGAGCATCGAGAGGTGCGCACCGGGTCCAAGCTTGCGGCCGAGGTCAAGCGCCAGCGTGCGCACATAGGTGCCCTTGGTGCAGCGGACGCGAAAGTTGATCTTGGGGCTCTGCCAGGAGAGCAGCTCGAATTCGGAAAGGGTGATGGCGCGGGGTTCGCGGACGACTTCGATGCCCTTGCGTGCGAGGTCATAAAGTTTCTGCCCGCCGATCTTCTTGGCCGAATGCATCGGGGGAATCTGGAACTGGTCGCCCAGCATCGAGGCGAGGGCTGCTCTTACCTGCGCCTCGGTGATCTCGGGGACGAGATTCGTCTCCAGCGTCTCGCCTTCGGCGTCTTGGGTATCGGTGACGATTCCGAGCGTGGCTTCGCCAAGGTACTCTTTGTCCTGGGCCATCAGCTGGTCTGACGCCTTGGTGGCCTTGCCGACGAGTACGATGAGCAGGCCGGTGGCCATCGGGTCGAGCGTGCCGGCGTGGCCGACGCGGCGCGTGCGGTAGAGTCGACGTACGCTGTCCACGACATCGTGCGAGGTGATGCCCTGCGGCTTATCGACGAGCAGCACGCCCGCGGGTTCAGCGGCAGGCTCGCTCATTTCGCCGAGTATTCGCGATAGTGGGCGATGACGATCCCGAGGATCTTCTCGCGGTCCTGCGGGAGACGGCAGCCCTGCATGTTGAAGCCGGCAGCGAGCATGTGGCCGCCGCCGTTAAGTTTGCCGGCGCAGAGGTCGAGACGGAGTTTTGGATCGCGGCCGCGCAGGCTACCTCGGATACCGTCGGCGCCTTCTTCCATCAGCACGGCAATCTCGACGCCTTCGACGGAGCGGGGGAATTCGACGAGGCCTTCCTTGTCTTCCTTTGAAGTGCCGGTGGCGGCGTAGTCGGCCTGCGTGAGTTCGCCTGAGCAAATCTTGCCGTCTTCGTGGAAGAGGATGGTGTTGAGGAAGCGCTTCGTGAGCTCGAGTTTGCCTCGGCTTTCCTGTTCGAAGACGCGGTAGTTGGCTTCGGCAGGGTCGGCGCCGCGGCGGACGAGTTCGGCGATGATGGCGAAGACGTCGGCGGTGGTGCTGCGGTAACAGAAGCGGCCGGTGTCGGTCAGGATGCCGAGGTGCAGGGCTTTGGCGGTGATGGCGTCGACGGCCAGCCCCTGGGCGAGGGCGCCGGCGGCGAGGATGTGGCAGGTCGCGGCGGCCTCGCGGACAACGATGTTGGTCTGCGCGTAATCAGGATTCGAGGCGTGGTGGTCGATGTTGGCCACGATACCGACTGGGAACTTGGCGAGCAGTTCCGTCCCTACGCGGGACGCATCGGCACAGTCGACCGTGACAGCGACGCGGTCCGTCGCGTCATAGTCGGCGGCTTTGACGAACGTCACGCCTTCGGCGTAAGGGACGAGATTCGGGGGGATACGGTCGCGGTTCACGCAGATCGCATCGACGCCTTCGGCCAGGAGCATGCGGCAGAGCGCAGTCTGCGAGCCGATGCAGTCCCCGTCGGGCCGCATATGGCCTAATACGGCTACTTTCTGGCCTTTGAGACCCTTGACGAGGTCTCGGAGGGCCTCGCCCGCCGCTTGCATGCTGATACCCATGGTTTTGCGGATTAAGAAACAGGCGGGGCTCGTTGCTGGCAAAGGCAAAAGGCAGGGTTATTACCAACCTAGGGGGAACGCTTGAACCTGCCAGTCGTTCGGGCATAGTACCTGCTACCAACCCCGTACGGGCGTTTCGCCCAAAACCCAATTTCTATGGATAAGGACAAAAACAACAATTTCACTCCCCGCGCCCGCAAGGTCGTGGAACTGGCCCGGGCGGAAGCTCGCCGGTTCAACCATAACTACGTCGGCACGGAGCACATCCTGCTCGGGCTGATCAAACTCGGCGAGGGCGTCGCCGTCAACGTCCTCGGCCGCATGGGCCTCGACCTTAAGACCGTGCGTGGCGCCGTTGAGAAGCAGGTCGGCCCCGGCCCCGAGGAAGCGAAGGCTCCCGACACGATTCCGCTCACGCCCCGCGTCCAGAAGGTCATGGCACACGCCGTCACCGAAGCCCGCGCCCTCGGCCACGCATACGTCGGCACCGAACACATCCTCCTTGGCCTGCTGAAGGAAGGGGAGGGCGTCGCCGCCCGCGTCCTGCAGCAGCTCGACGTCGATCTGGAGCGCTGCCGCAAGGAGATCCTCGCGGACATCGATCCTTCCGCCGCCGACGAATCCGAGAAGAAGGACGGCGACACGCCGCCGCCTTCTGAGGATTCCTCCGACGACACCCCTCCGCCTTCGCGCCGCGCTTCCGGTGAAGATAGCGCCCGTCCAGGCCGTGGCGAACGTCTCTCGCTGCTTAAGACTTTCGGCCGCGATCTCACTGAGCTCGCCAAAGCCGGCGAACTCGATCCGGTCATCGGCCGTAAGGAAGAGATTCGTCGCGTGGTGCAGATCCTCTGCCGCCGCACGAAGAACAATCCTGTCCTCATCGGCGAAGCCGGCGTGGGCAAGACCGCCATCGTCGAAGGTCTCGCCCAGGAGATCGCTTCGGGCATCGTCCCAGAGATCCTCCTCGACCGTAAGGTCATTACCCTCGACCTCGCCCTGATGGTCGCTGGTACAAAGTACCGCGGTCAGTTTGAAGAGCGCATCAAGGGCATCATGGACGAGATCAAGCGCGCCAAGAACATCATCCTGTTTATCGACGAGATGCACACAATCGTCGGCGCCGGTGCCGCCGAAGGCGCGATGGACGCGTCCAACATCCTCAAGCCAGCCCTTTCTCGCGGCGAGATCCAGTGCGTCGGTGCCACCACGCTCTCTGAGTTCCGTAAGCACATCGAGAAGGATGCGGCCCTCGAACGACGCTTCCAGTCCGTCAAGATCGACGATCCGACCCCGGAAGACGCCGTGCTTATCCTGCGCGGTATCCGCTCGAAGTACGAAGAGCACCACAAGTGCGAATACACCGACGCCGCCATCGAGGCTGCCGTCCGCCTCTCGCATCGCTATATCACCGCCCGCCATCTTCCGGACAAGGCCATCGACGTCATGGATGAGGCCGGTGCCCGCGCCCGTATCCGTTCCCTGAACGTCCCGGCCGACATCGACACGGTGCAGACCGAAATCGACAAGGTCGTGCAGCAGAAGGAAGACGCCTCCCGCCATCAGAAGTTCGAAGAAGCCGCTAATCTTCGCGACACCGAGAAGAAGCTCCGCGCCAAGCGTGAGAAGATGCTCGAGGAGTGGCGCAAGAAGCGCGACGAGAAGCGGATCGTCGTCGGCGAAGAAGAGATGCTCCACATCGTCGCCGACTGGACCGGCGTGCCTCTCAATCGCCTTGAGAAGAAGGAAACCAAGAAGCTCCTCGAACTCGAGACGGACCTACAGACGGCCGTCATCGGTCAGGAGCGCGCCTGCGAAGTCGTCGCCCGCGCCCTTCGCCGCTCCCGTGCCGACCTCAAGGATCCGCGTCGCCCGATTGGCTCCTTCCTTTTCCTTGGACCCACCGGCGTCGGCAAGACGCTCCTGGCTCGCTCCCTGGCCGAACGCATGTTCGGCGAGAAGGAAGCGGTCATCCAGATCGACATGTCCGAGTACATGGAGAAGTTCACGGTCTCCCGCCTCATCGGTTCGCCTCCTGGCTACGTCGGTCACGACGAAGGCGGCCAGCTCACCGAAGCGGTCCGTCGCAAGCCTTACTCCGTCGTCCTCTTCGACGAGATCGAGAAGGCCCACCCGGATGTCATCCAGCTCCTCCTGCAGGCCCTCGAAGACGGCCGCCTGACCGACTCGCTCGGTCGCGTCGTCGACTTCCGTAACACGATCATCATCCTGACTTCCAACGTCGGGGCCGACGTGCTGCAGCGTAACAACTCGGTCGGCTTCGATGTCGGCGTGGATTCCACCCGCGACTACGAGAAGCTCAAGGATCGCATCATGGACGAGACCAAGCGCGCCTTTAAGCCCGAGTTCCTCAATCGCCTCACGGACATCGTCATCTTCCAGCAGCTCGCGAAGGTGCACATGACCAAGATCGTCGACATCGAAGTCGACAAGGTGGCCAAGCGCCTCCTCGACCTTGGCGTAAAGCTCGTGGTCAACGAGGCCGCCCGCGGCTATCTGGTCGATAACGGCTGGGACGAGAAATATGGCGCCCGCCCGCTTCGCCGCGCGGTCGAACGTCTTCTCGAGGACCCGCTGGCCGAATCCATCCTGCGCGACGACTACAATAAGGAAGAGCCGGTCATCGTGTCCGTCGGCGAGAAGGGTCTCGTCTTCACGCAGAAGAAGAGCGGCGCCGACACCGGCGCGTAAGCGATGAATCGTCTGGTCACTGCGGGCCTCCTCGGCGCGATCGCCGTCGCCCTAGGGGCCTTCGGCGCCCATGGGTTCAAGGAGCGCCTTGCCTTGATCCCCGAAGCGGCTGGCTGGTGGCAGACCGCAACTTTCTATCTGCTGACCCACGCGGTCGCCATCGGCGCGATTGCGGGACGTTCCGCTTGGCCGGCCCGCCTTTGGGCTGTCGGCTCCGCGGTCTTCGCTATCACGCTCTACGCGATGGCGCTGGGCGCACCTCGCTGGTTCGGAGCTATCACGCCGATTGGCGGGTCGCTCCTGATCGCAGGGTGGGTGGTGCTGGCCTGGACTTCGCGCCGCGAATCCTGACTTGCCGAAGCCGCTTCGGCCTCCGACCGTGAGGCATGGCGGAGCCTTTCACTTATCATGACGACGGCGGCGAAGACCTTGAGCCTGCCGCGCGTGAGGTGGCGTGCCGTTATTTCCTCGACGCGGGTCCGCAGCACACGGAGTTCGTGACGCAGTTCCTCGGGCCCAGCGAGTGCGGCAAGTTCGACGTGCTCTGGGAAGAGTCGGACTGGACCGAAGACGTGACCGTGGCCGTCGCCTGGATGCCGCGTGGTAAGCTGCAGGGCTTCGAGCTCTGGCAGGCGCTCTCCTTGGCTTTCTGGAACGTGAAGAAGGAGGGCGAGTATTGGGAAAACGCGGACTGCATCGAAATCATCGACCGGCCAGACACCTTGGTCGATGCGGACGCCTTTCGGGCCGTTTTGACGGCCGTTTGGGCCAAGGATTCGGAGGACGAATAGACGGCGTCCGCTTGCCACCGGGTCGGCCATGGCTACGATTTGCTTATGCGACTCCTCGCCCTAGCTTTGACGATACTCATGACTTCCTTGCACGCTGACGATAAAGCTCCCGGACTGCTCGGTGTCTCCGTGAAGGATATCGACGGTAAGGCGACCACACTCGGCGCCGTCAAGGGCGGCAAAGCCTGGCTTGTCGTCAACGTCGCCAGCCAGTGCGGCTACACTCGCCAGTACACGGGACTCCAGGAGCTCTTCGAGCGCCACAAGTCCAAGGGTCTCGTTGTCGCTGGCTTCCCTTGCAACGACTTTGGAGGTCAAGAGCCGGCTTCGGAAAAGGACATCAAGAAGTTCTGCAAGACGAACTTCAAGGTGACCTTCCCGATGTACGCCAAGGTCGCGATCAAAGGTAATGACGCGCACCCGCTCTTCGAGAAACTCACCGGCAAGGACGCCGGCCACCCCGGCCCGGTCGGCTGGAACTTCAACAAGTTCCTCATCGGCGCGGACGGCAAGCTGATCGCCCGCTTCGGCTCCGACGTCGAGCCTGACTCGGAAGAGCTGGAGAAGGCTATCGAGAAGGCGCTGAAGTAAGCCGCGCTTAGCCTCTTACAGGTAGCCCTAGGCATACGCTCTCACCATGCCTCCCCAGTCCTCACCGATATCCCGCGGACGGTTCGGATTATTGCTAGGCTTGGTCTTCACCCTTGGCGTCGTCTTGGTCGGGCTGAGCTTCCTTGGTCAACGTGCTGACCTCGCTGCGCCGGTGGCGAAGCCGACGCAGGTACCTTCCGCACGACGTCAGGTTAGTGCCAAGCCGCGCAGCTCTGCATCCCTTAATCTAGATGAGTCTAAGAACGTCCGCCCGGACGCCCCGGAACTGGGGGCGAAGGATTTGACGGTTTTTCAGGCCAAAGCGGAAGCCAAGTTCCGGGCGCTGGTCGAGGAACTCGGTTATGCTGATGAATCTCGCGGGAGCGGCATCAGTAAGTCAGCAGAGGAGCTTTTGGAAAAGTTGGGCAGTGAGCCCCTCTGGGAACAATTACGAAGCGAGATCAATGCTTTGGAGCGGGCTTGGCCCGGGGCGAGTCAGGAGGAAAGACAGGTCGCCATCGATCGTATCTCCGCCATCTACGATGAGTCGCTCATCGAGCTGCGCCGCCGATTGTCCGACTTACGCTAAACGCTAACACCCATGACCTTCGCTTCCCAGCCCCGTCGGAACTTCCTTCGGCAAACCGCCTGGCTCGTGGTCGGTATCTGGGCCGCGCAGCTCCCGGCGGCGGAGGCCGGCGCGGCCTATGACGTCTGTATTTATGGCGGTAACGCCAGCGGCGTAATGGCCGCCTGCGCTGCCGCCAAGGAAGGCGCGAAGGTCATCGTGGTCGAGCCGAGCCGGTGGCTGGGCGGCATGACCGGTGGTGGCCTGATGCACATCGACTGGGGCAGGGAAGAGGCCGTCAGCGGCTCGACCCGTCCGATCCTGAAGAAGGACTACAACGATGCACAGTATCGAGCGGTCTTTGCTGAGATGCTTAAGTCCGCTGGTGTCACCGTTCTCTTCGAGCATCGCGTTGGCGCGGTCGAGAAGTCGGCCGGCGTCATCCGCGCGATTACCTTGGATCTGGCACCGTTCGATGAAACTGGCTGCCCGCCGGCGGCGCCCACGAAAGCCGCTGCCTGCGTCGTCGCCGCGAAGGTCTTCATCGATTGCTCTTACGAGGGTGACCTCATGGCCCGCTCTGGCGTCGCGTATACTTTCGGCCGCGAGGCAAAGTCGACTTATGGCGAGAGTCTGGGTGGTGCCCAGCCGCCGATGTCGGTCTATGCGATCGACCCCTACGTCAAAGCCGGAGATCCGCAGAGCGGCCTGTTGCCAGGCCTGCAGTCGACCCCCGTTGCTCCGGTCGGCGAAGCGGATGAGCTTACCATGGGCTATGGTTTCCGCTGGCGCTTCGTCTTCAAGGGCGGGAGCCTGCCGATCGAGCCGCCGGCCAACTACGACCCGAAGCAGTTCGATCTCTATCGCCGCGCCTTCCAACAGGGCGTGGATATTCTCTCCGGCCGCGTGATGCGCGGCCAGGTCGACGGCTGGGAGAAGAGCGGCGGCCGCGTCTATTCCGGCGGTGCTGGCAACCTTGCCCGCGCGCTGTTCGCGCCCACGAACTACGGCCATAACGCCAGCTACCCGGATGGCGATTATGCGACCCGAGCGCGGCTCTGGAAGGAGCAGCAGGATTTTGTCCGCGGCATGACGCACTTCCTGCGGACCGACCCGTCGGTGCCGGTGAAGCAGAAAGAAATCGCCCTCAGTGCCGGCCTGGAGAAGGGCGCGTTCGATGACACCAAGGGCTACCCGCATCAGCTTTACGTCCGCGAGGCCCGTCGCATGGTCTCGGATTACGTTGTCACCCAGAAGGACATGGAAGGGCGGACCAACCCAGCTGATTCGGTCGGCCTCGCTTCCTATGGAGTCGATGAATGGCCCTACGCCACCGTACCGCTCGACGGCAAAGTAGCGCTCATGGGGGGATATTATTCGATGCTCTACCTTGAGCAGGAGCACCGCGGTATCTACCGGATTCCTTATCGCTCGATCGTCCCGAAGAAGAACCAGTGCACCAATCTCATCGTGCCTGTCTGTGTGTCCGCCAGCCATATCGCCATGACCTCCATCCGCATGGAGCCCGTCTGGATGATCCTCGGCGAATCCGCCGGCGTCGCGGCGTCGATGGCGGTGAAGTCGGGCTCAGCCGTCCAGGACGTGCCTTACGCCGAACTTTACCCAAAACTCCGGGCGCTGACCCAGAAGGTCGACCTCCCGAAGAAAAAAGAGCCTAAGGCGAAGTAGGCCCGGCGATTTGGAGATCCGCGACGATCTTTCCGCCGACGAGGTGCTCGGTGATGATGCGGTCTAGGTTCTCCGGGGTGCATTGGCCGTACCAGACACCTTCCGGATAGACCACGGCGACGGGCCCGGCGACGCAGACGCGCAGGCAGTCGGCCTTCGTGCGCTGGATGCCGCCCTTCTCGGAGAGCCCCAGTTGCTTCAGGCGCGTTTTCAGGTGTTCCCAGGATTGCGCCGCGAGTTCGCCGCCACAGCAGGCCTGCTCGGTCGACTTCACGCAGAGAAAGATATGCCGGCGAGTGGCGCCCAATCCCAACGCCTCGGCTGCGCGGGTGGCTTCTGGGTTCATTCGAACCGCGGGATCAGGCCGTCCTGCTCGAGCTTCAGGAACAGCTCGCGGCTGAACCAGGCGTCGTTGGCGGCGTATTGAATCTGACGTTCGTCGAGCGGCTTCGCCCAGTTGGAAGTCTGCACCTTCTTCGACTTCTTCATCTGTAGCTGCAGGAAGTGGGCGGCGAGGGCCTGGAGACCCGTGTTCACCAGGCCGGTCTTCTTCGTGTGGTCGGCGATGTCGATAAAGCCGCGGTCGTCGAAGGGCGCGCGGGCGCGGAGGTTCTTCACGTCGTCGCGGACGGCGACGCCGACCTTGGCCTGTCGTTCGTTACAGAGGACCGGGAAGGCGAGGGGGATGCCGCCGCAGTGGTCGAGGCGGAAGACGAAGATGTGGTGCTGGCCGGCTAGCTGCAGGATCGAAGGAAGGTTATATTCGCCGCGGGTATGGGACGGCTTGGTTTCGGTATCGAAGCCTAGAACGCGGTCGCGGGAGAGGGAGGCGATCGCCTTTTCGGCGTCCCTTTCGGATTCGATCAGTTCGATCGGTCCGGTCCACTCGCCGACCGGGAGGGATTCGATGAAATCTTTTTCGATGCGGATACCGCCCTGGCCACGTCCGCCCTGGCTGTTGGCTTGGGCTTCGGCGCCCTGTTCGGCGGGTTCTGGCTGGTTTTCGGACTCTTCCACGAGGGGAAGGCAAAGCAGCCAACGCCCATTGGCAACCAGAGACTAGGAAGGGTGGGAAAAAAGCGTTGACCGTGCCCGCGCCGTCAGGTTTGTTTAACTTCCCATTTAAAGGGGCCTTAGCTCAGCTGGTAGAGCGCTTGCATGGCATGCAAGAGGTCGTCGGTTCAAGCCCGATAGGCTCCACCATTCAAATCCGGCTGTCTTCCCTCGGGGAGGCAGCCGGACTCTTTGATGGCGATGAGGGCTTGGTTCAGCGCAGCACCAGGGTCAGCAGCACGCGGCAGTCCGTCTGTAGGCGAGCCTCGACGGCGTTGTTCTCTCGGGTGATCTTGGCGATCGATTCGGAGCAGTTCTCCAAGGCCTTCTTAAGGACGATGAGTTCACCCTTGGAGGCCTTGGCCTCCGGCTTGTCGGCAAGGTCACCGGCCATCTTGGCGTACTTATCGAAGACCTTCTTGATCGCTTCGCGGTCGGCGGTCGAGCGTCGGAGCATCATCCAGGTCGGCTTTCCTCTTGTGCCGCCTGCTTCGAGCATGCGCAGGTATCCGAACGTGTTGAAGGGACGGACATCCGCTTCGAACTCCTTCTTGGCGGCGCTTTCGGCGGCCTGGTTTTCCGATGAACGAGCCTTGGTCTTGGCGGCGGCGGCTTTGGCTTTCGGGGTCAGGGGCTTACCAGCCTTTTCCTTGGGCTCTTCCGCAACCGGTTCAGTTTTGGCGATCGGTTCGTTCTTGCCGCTCACCTTGCTGGCTCGCTTGAGGTCTTCGTAGCCGGCCCAGAACTGGGCTTCTTCGAGCTGGAATTCGTTGCAGACGGCTTCGATCTTGTTCTGCGTGAGATTCATGCCCTTGAGGCCGTCCTGGAGGGAGATAGCGAGGATGCCGAGGAATGACTTCGTGTCGGTCGCGGCGACCTCCTGGGCGAAGGGATCGGCCTCGGCTTCCTTCTTGGTCATCTTCTTCTCCGCCTTGGCTTCAGCCAGCAGCTGCTCGCGTTCGGCCCAGACCTTCACGTTGTTCTTCTTGATCCAGTCGAGGTCGAGGTCTTCCCACTTGTAGTTCAGCACGGCGTCCGAATCCAAGCGCTTCACCATGATGGCGGTCTCGTCCTGCGTGATGTACTCGAAGGTGATGATGGTGGCGTTGCCGGAGCGGCGCAGCTGGACGGTCTCGGCGAAGGCCGGGAGGGCGATCAGGGCGAGGGCGGTGATGAGGAGGCGGCGGACGGGGTTCACGGACGGGAGCGTGGGCAGGGGGCCGATGGTCGGCAAATCAAGAACACCGCCGGAGGTGTAGGGTTGCGGGTGAGCCCCAAACAAAAAACCGCCTTGCAGCGGTCTTTTGTGGAAAGTGGGGGTTAGCCCTTACTTACCCTTGGCCTCAAACTTAGGGAGCAAGTAGTTGGCGCAGGAGTCGAGGGAGGCCAGCTGGACGTAGTCGGCTTCCGGGACTTCGATGCCGTGCTTCTTGCGGAGTTCCATGACAATATCCAAGAAGTCCATGGAATCCAGAGAGAGCTGGTCGCGCAGGCGGACCTCCGCTTTGACGGCGGTCAGGTCCTCGTCCGGCGCGATGTCGGCGATGATATCGAGAACCACCTGCTTGATGTCGTCCTTAGTCATGTTTTCAGGGTCTGTTTCAAACGGCCAAACCCTGTCAGGCAACCCCATATTTCTTAACAATGAGGGCGGAATTGATGCCGAGCATGCCAAAGGAGTTGTTCAGGATGGTATCCACCCGGGCGACCTTGATCGGCTGGTTGATTACAAGGCCCGGCATGTCGCATTCGGGGTCCAATTCATCGATATTGATGGTTGGATGCACCCAATTATCGTCAAAAGAGGGCAAATTGCCCGCTAATTCGAGGGCGCCGGCCGCTCCCATGCAGTGGCCGATGAAGCTCTTGGTGTTGTTGATCTTGGTGTCCGGGCAGTCGGTGAAGACGTTCCGGAGGGCGGTGCACTCCTGGATGTCGCCCAGGGCCGTCGCGGTGGCATGGGTGGAGACGATATGGATGTCCTGCGGCTTCATGCCAGCGCGCTTGAGGGCCATGTGGACGCACTCGGTCTGGCGCTCGGGGTTGGGGAGGACGGCGTCGGTGGCGTCGGAATTGATGCACCAGCCAGCGATCTCGGCGATGATGCGGGCACCGCGGGCAAGGGCGTCGTCGAGGCGCTCAAGGACGTAGATGGCGCCGCCTTCGGAGATGACGATACCGTTGCGGTTCTTATCGAAGGGGCGGGAGGCCTTGGTCGGGTCCTCGTGGGCGCCGAGCGCTCCCTGGTTCTTGAAGCCGGCGAAGATACCGAAGGTGTGGATGGATTCGGAGACACCCCCAGCGAAGGCGATGTCGACCTCGCCGAGCTGCAGCATCTGGGCGGCCTGGATGAGCCCGGCGTTACCTGCGGCGCAGGCGGCGCCGATGGTGTAATGCGGGCCGGTGATGCCCATGTTCATCGTGACCTCGCCGGCCGGGTTGTTCGCCACGGTGCGGGGGTTGTGATGGTGCGTCCAGTATTTGGTGTCGTTGCCGAACTGGGAGATATTGTGAATCTCGTTCTCGGTCTCGACGTTCCCGTGCTCGGTGATGCCGAGGTAGACGCCGACGCGGGACTTGTCGACTTTGTCCCAGTCGAGGCCGGAGTCGCCGAGTGCTTCGCGGGCACAGAAGATGGAAATCGACCCGACGCGGGTACCAATGCGGAGTTCCTTCCGCTTCTGCCACTTGTTGGTATCGAAGTCGCACACGCCGGCGGGATGCTTGCCCATGTGGCGGACGTCGATCACGGCGATGCGGGCCTTGCCGGCGAGCAGGTTGGCCCGGAACTCTCCCAGCGAGTTGCCGTTGGGGGCGGTGAGGCCGAGGCCGGTGATGACGATGCGGGGCTTGGAGGACATCTGACGTCCTTCCATCAAGTGCCCGCAGGCCATGAAGTCAAACCCCGCTCCCCGCTTGCCCTTGCCAATTGGCCCCCTTGCCATTCTCTGAAGGCAGATGTCACAGCCGATCAAGTGTTCGCTCTGCGAGGAGGCCGCCACGGTCCACCTTTCCCAGGTCGTCCATGGCAATGTCACGAAGGTGCATCTTTGTGAGGCCTGCGCCCAGAAGGGCGGGGCGACCGATCCGGCCGTCTTCCAACTGGCCGACGCCTTGACGGCCGCTTCCCCCGTTCCGGCGCTCACCTGCCCGAAGTGCGGCTTCACGGACATTGATTTCCGCAAGCGCGGACGCCTCGGTTGTCCTTCCTGTTGGGAGACGTTCGGTGACGCCCTCGGCGGTCTGCTCCTCAAGGTACAGCACGAGGCTTCCCATGTCGGTCGCGCTCCGGCGGGCACTTTGCCTGCCGGCCAGCTCCGCCGTCGCCTTGACGACGCCCGTCGGGAGATGGAGAAGGCCATCACCGTCGAAGACTATGAGGCCGCTGCGCGCCTGCGCGACGAAATCACCGGCCTCGAACAACAGCTTGCCCACTCCTGACCATGTCCTCCGTCGAAGACATCCTCGCCGCCGAAAACGAACTGACGCACCTCCTCGGTGCTCAGCAGGCGGTCGTGCTCAGCACCCGTATCCGCCTCGCCCGTAATCTCGACGGCATGCCTTTTCCCGGCTGGGCAAAAGTCCCGCAGCGCAAGGAGATCTCCGATCGGTGCGTCGAGGCGCTCGACGCCCTTCCGAAATTTCGCCGTGGCCACGTGCTGCGCATGGGCGAACTCGCCGACCGCGACCGCGCCGTGCTCGTCGAACGGCACCTCGTCTCGAAGGAGCTCGCCGCCGGTAAGAGCGGTGCGGCGGTCATCAGTCGCGACCAGACCTGTTCCGTGATGGTCAACGAAGAGGACCATCTGCGCATCCAGGTCGTGAAGGCCGGGTGGCATCTCCGCGGTACCTGGCACATCGCCGAACAGCTGGACGACGCCCTCGGCGGCTCGCTGAAGCTAGCTTTCTCGGACCGGCTCGGTTATCTCACCGCCTGTCCCACCAACGTGGGCACGGGCCTGCGCGCCTCCGCCATGGTGCACCTGCCCGGCCTCTGCCTCGCCGGCCATATGGACAAGGTCTCGCGCGCGCTCAACCAAGACGGGCTCGCCGTCCGCGGCTGGCTTGGCGAAGGCACCGAGGCCGCCGGCAACGTCTTCCAGATCTCCAACCAGCAAACGCTCGGCCTATCCGAGGAGGCGATTCTCAAGCATCTTGGCGGTTGGATCAAGAACGTGGTCGAACAGGAGTGGAACGCCCGTCGCAAGCTCGCGCAGGAGGAAGGCGAGAAGTTCGTCGACCGCCTCGCCCGCTCGCTCGGCGTACTCCGCTCCGCCCGCCTGCTCACGAGCTCCGAGGCGATGAACATGCTTTCGCATCTCCGCCTGGCTTGCGACATGGGTTGTCTCCCGGAAGAACGCCGTCACCTCGTCGACCGCCTGATGATCGAAGGCCAGCCGGCCCACGTACAGGCGCGCGCTGGTCAGGAACTGGATAGCGATGGCCGCGATCGACGCCGCGCCGCGGTGGTCCGCGAAGCGCTGAAGGATTTCCCGGAAGTCGTCCCGCCGACCGCTTAGTCGGCCTTGGGCGGATTGGCAGCGCGGTCTTTGCGGGCCATCTCGTCTAGCATGGCCTGTACGCGCGCCACGCCGCCGGTGACATCGTCTTCGGTGAAGAGGATATCCGGAGAGTGCTTCATCTGCAGGATACCGCCGACGGTCGAACGCAGTTCCGTGCGGACACGCTTCAGGAACGCGCGGGCCTTCTTGCGCACGGCGTCGTCGCCCGAGACGGCGTAACCCACCCGGCACTGGCGGAGGTCGGGCGAGACGGTGGCGACGGTGATCGTGATCAGCGCCGCTTCCGTGGGCCAGTTCTGGCGCAGCGCGGTAGAGACCTCGCGCTGGACCAGTTCGGCGACCCGGAGCTGACGTTGGGACATAAGTCTTAGAGGGACGGACGCGTCTGCAGCATCTCGATGGCTTCGATGATGTCGCCGGGCTGGTACTCATCGTAGCCGCCGAGCTTGATGCCGCACTCGAAGCCGGCTTTGACTTCGGACGCATCGTCCTTGAAGCGGCGCAGGGTCTCGACCGGACCATTGTGGATGATCTTGCCGCCGCGCACCACGCGCGCCTTGGCGGCGCGGCGGATGAGGCCTTCGGTGACCATGCAACCTGCGACCTTGTGCTCCTTGCCGAGAGGGAAGACGGCACGCACTTCGGCGGCGCCGAGCTTGTTCTCACGGACTTCGGGGTCGAGGAGTTCGGTCATGGCTTCCTTCACGAGCGTGATCAGCTCGTAGATGATGTCATGGGTGATGAGGCGGACGCCGGTACGCTTGAGCTGCGGCTGGACGCCGTTCTCAAGCTTGGTGTCGAACGCGACGATGAGGGCCTTGGCGGCCTCGGCGAGCGAGACATCGCCTTGGGAGACGGGGCCGACGGAGCCACCGACGATTTCGAGGCGAACCTTGTTCGACTTGATCTCGACGAGACAGCCTTCGAGGGCTTCGAGCGTGCCTTTGACGTCGGCCTTGAGCAGCACACGGAGGACCTTCTCCTTGTCCTGGACGAGGGCTGCCATGAGACGCTCGAGGTCCGACATGCCGGGGCGGGCGCCGGTGTTCGGTGCCTGCTGCACCGCTTCGGCGGCCTTGCGGGCGGCGAGGGCGGCTTCTTCGGCGATCTCGCGGGCTTCGCGGTCGTTCTTAACGGTCTTAAACTTGGTGCCGGGTGCCGGGACGGCGTCCCAACCGAGGATAAGCGCCGGAGCGCCGGGCGTGGCGGAAGGCATGCGGTTGCCACGCTCATCCATGAGCGCGCGCACCTTACACCAGGTCTCGCCGCAGACGAATGAATCGCCGGGCTTGAGCGTGCCTTTCTGGACGATGACGGTGGCGGTAGGGCCGCGGCCGGTTTCCATCTGGGATTCGATGACGACGCCCTGAGCAGGGCACTTCGCGTTGGCCTTGAGGTCGAGGACTTCGGCTTGGAGGAGAATCGACTCGAGGAGCTCAGTCATGCCAGTGCCCTTGAGCGCCGACACGGGGCTGGTGATGGTCTCGCCACCCCAGTCTTCCGGGGTGATATTGCGCTGCTGCATCTGCTGCTTCACGCGGTCGATGTTGGCGCCCTTGGCGTCGACCTTGTTGATCGCGGCCACGATGGCGCTGGCGTGCTTCTGGGCGAACTTCAGGGCTTCCTCGGTCTGCGGCATGAAGCCGTCATCCGCCGCCACGACGAGCACGGCGACATCGGTGACGGAGGCTCCGCGCTCGCGCATCTTAGCGAAGGCGGCGTGGCCGGGAGTGTCGAGGAAGGTGACGGTCTTGCCCTTGTACTCAGGCTTCTCGCCCTGGTAGGAGACGGAGTAGGCGCCGATGTGCTGGGTGATGCCGCCGGCTTCGCCCGAGACGACGTTGGTCTTGCGGAAGAAGTCGAGGAGGGTGGTCTTGCCGTGGTCGACGTGTCCGAGCACGCAGACGACGGGCGGGCGCGAGGTCATGAGCGCCGGATCGTCTTCAGAAGGCTTCTCGACTTTCTTGACGGGCTGGACGCCTTCGCCGCGGTGGCGGATCTCCAGCGTGTAGCCGTGGCGTTCGGCGACCTTGCGGGCGTCGGCTTCCTCGATGACAGAGGAGACGCTGACGACCTTGTTCAGTTCCATCAGGTTACCGATTACCTGGAAGGGCTTCAGATTGAGCGCGATTGCGAAGTCGCGCACCACGATGGGCGGACGGACGGTGATGGCTCCCTTGCTGCCAGGCGCGGCCTGGTTGCCGGTGGCGGCGGGACGGTTGACGACCGGCGCGATGGGCGGGCGGACGACCGGAGGCACGTTGGCCGGGCGCGACGGGATGGGCGGAGGGGTGCTGACGACGACAGGGGGCAGGTCGGCCTTGGCCGGAGTCGGGGTGACCGCCGGACGAGGGACGATCGGAGCGACCGGGGGGCGGACGGACGGGGGAGGCGTCGGCGCGATGGTCGGGCGCGGAGGCATGCTCACCGGGGGCGGCGTGCCAGGCTTGGCGACAGGTGCGACGGGCTTGGCCGGCTCCGGAGCCTTAGGCGCTTCGACGACCGGTTCAGGGGCGGGCTCAGCTTTCTTCGGGAGCTTGTCGGCGGCGAAGGTCAGGAAGTCTTCGCGGTAGATTTTTCCGAAGTTGCTCGAAGCCGCGGGCTTCTTGCCGTCGGTGTAGACGTAGTCCTTGTAGTCAGGACGAGCGACCACGAACTGGTCGACCAGGGCGAGCAGCGCCTTGACCTCGATGCCGAGCTCCTTGGCCACGTCGCTGAAACGCTGCGTGGGCGCGGGCTTTTTGGCTTCGATTTTCTTCTTCTCGGTCATGTGCGCGTGCGAAGGGTGGCGGTAAGATTGGGTGCGAAAGGATTACGAACGACGGCCCTTGGCGTAGGCGGCGAGGACGGCTTCGACCTCTTCGGCCGGGATACCGCTTTCCTTGAAGTCTTCCACGGTCGCGCCTTCGAGGGCTTCGACGCTGGAGATGCCGAGTCCGACAAACTTGGCGATGAGCTCGGCGGGGAGGCCGAGTTGCTCGGCGATACGGACGGCGGCGTCGCCAGCCTTGGCTTCGAAGCTTTCAGCGGCGTGCGTAGCCTTCTGGATGTTGAGGCCCCAGCCCATGAGTTTGGAGGTCAGGCGGGCGTTGCGGCCCTTGCTACCGATGGCGATACGCATGTCGTCCTCGTCCACTTCGAAGTGGATGGAACGGGTGCGTTCGTCGATGCGGACGTTGCGCGGCTTGGCCGGGCGGATGGCTTCTTCGAGCAGCTTAAGCGGCTCGGCATGGTAGCGGATGATGTCGATCTTCTCACCGCCGAGTTCCTTGACGATGTTGCGGACGCGGGCGCCACGGGCGCCGACGCAAGCGCCGACGGGGTCGACCTTGGGGTCGCGAGAATCCACGGCAATCTTGGTGCGATAGCCCGGGTCGCGGGCCATGGCGGCGATGGTGACGGTCTTGTCGGCAATCTCGGCGACCTCGAGCTCGAGGAGGCGGCGGACAAACGCCGGGTTGGCGCGGGAGAGTACGAACTCGCGGCCGCGCTGCGGGTCTTCGCGGATTTCGAGGAGGAGGCAGCGGATGCGGTCGCCGGTGCGGAATTCGTCGCCGTGGCAGCGTTCCTTGTGGGTGAGGACAGCTTCGGCGGTGCCGAGTTCGATGATAACGTTGCCGCGTTCGGTGCGACGGACGGTGCCGGTCACGATATCGCCGACCTTGTCCTTATACTCTTGGAAGACCTGGTCCTTCTCGATCTTGCGGAAGCGCTGGTTGAGCAACTGCTGGGTGGTCTTGGCGGCGATGCGGCCGAGGTCGGCCACGTTGATGGGCTTGCGGACTTCCTGTCCGACCTTGACGTCGGCCTCGATGAGGGAGGCGGCGACCGGGTTGATCTCCTGGAGCGGGTCCGACACGGAGTCGGTCACGCGGAGGACGACGAAGGCGTCGAGCTTACCGGACACGGGGTCGGCGTTGATCTCCACGTTTTGGCCGGCCATGACCGATTTCTCGACGGACGACTTGATCGCCTCGACGATGAGGGCACAGGCCTCTTCTTTTTTGATGTTCTTCTCCTTTTCGAGATATTGGAGGAAGGGTTTGATATCGACGCTCATGGTGATGGGTGCGGGTTTTCGGTGAAATGATTTGGGGACAAAAAAAGCGGGTCCGGTAGGACCCACCTCGGTAAAGGTGAACTGACGCCTACCTTGGGCACCCCGGGAGGGATGTCAAGTGCGGTAAGCCCGCCCGGCCGGAGGGTTCCGCTTGCCCCCCGAGGGTCTTCACGGAACCTTCCCCTATGGCCGACGAAAAAGTAATCTTCACGATGACGGGGGTCACGAAGTACTTCGAAAAGAAACCCGTTTTCCGCGATATTTCCCTCTCTTATTACTATGGGGCAAAAATCGGCGTCTTGGGCCTCAATGGTTCAGGTAAGTCCACGTTACTCAAAATCATGGCCGGGGAGGATGTGGAGTTCGATGGCGCCATCAGTCAGGTACCTGGCTATACGCTAGGCTACCTCGCACAGGAACCCCGTCTCGATGAACAGCTCTCGGTTCAGGAGTGCGTGATGCAGGCGGCCGGCCCGATGAAGGCGCTCCTCGAGGAATATGACGAGACGTTCGTGAAGGTGTCGGAGACCGACGACGCCAAGGAGCAGGAGAAGATCCTGACCCGCCAAGGCGAGATCCAGGCGATTCTCGACACGCGCGGCGGCTGGGATCTCGACGCCCGTATCGAGATGGCGATGGAAGCCCTGCGCTGTCCGCCCGGCGAAGCAATCGTCTCCGCACTCTCCGGCGGCGAGAAGCGTCGCGTGGCGCTCTGCCGCCTACTGCTCATGGAGCCGGACATCCTCCTCCTCGACGAACCGACCAACCACCTCGACGCCGATACCGTCGCCTGGCTCGAGCGGCACCTCCAAGGCTATAAAGGCACGGTCATCGCGATCACTCACGACCGCTACTTCCTCGACAACGTCGCCGGCTGGATTCTCGAACTCGATCGCGGTCGCGGTATCCCCTGGAAGGGCAACTACTCCTCGTGGCTCCAGCAGAAACAGCAGCGCCTCGAGATGGAGGAGAAGCAGTCCGCCGCCCGCTCCCGCTCGATGGAACGCGAACGCGAGTGGGCCGGCGCTTCGCCCAAAGCCCGCGTGGCCAAGAACAAGGCCCGTCTCCGCGCCTATGAGCAGATGCTCACGCAGGATCAGAACCTTCAGGAGAAGACGGCTGAGATCTGGATTCCGCCCGGCCCGCGCCTCGGCGGCGCGGTCATCGAGGCTCGCGGCCTCTCCAAGGGCTATGGCGACCGCATCCTAATGGATGATGTGAATTTCACGCTACCAGCGGGCGGCATCGTCGGTGTAGTCGGCCCCAATGGCGCGGGCAAAACGACGCTCTTCCGCATGATCACCGGGCAGGAGAAGCCCGATAAGGGGTCGCTCACGGTCGGTGAGTCGGTGAAGATCGCCTACGTCGACCAGTCGCGCGATTCGCTTCCCGCCGACGCGCCGCTGTGGTCCGCGATCTCCGACGGTCAGGACATGGTCCACCTTGGCAAGATCATGGTACCGGCCCGCGCTTATGCGGCTCGGTTCGGTTTCACGGGCGACGTCCAGCAACGCAAGGTCGGCCTGATGTCCGGTGGTGAACGCAATCGCATCCACCTCGCCCGCCTCATCAAGGCGGGAGCGAACGTGCTTCTGCTCGACGAACCGACCAACGACCTTGACGTGAACACGATTCGTGCGCTCGAAGATGCTCTCGAGGGTTTCGCGGGCTGCGCGGTCATCGTGACGCACGACCGTTGGTTCCTTGACCGCGTGGCCACGCATATCCTGGCCTTCGAGGATAACAGCACGGTGGTCTGGCACGAAGGCAACTACGGCGACTACCTCGAAGACCGGCGCAAGCGCCTGGGACTTGAGTCGGACACGCCGCGTCGCCCGAAGTACCGCCGCCTTACGCGCTGAGCCGCTGCGCGGCCTTCAGTCGCTGCTTCCACGCCCCGGCCGTCGCCGCGAGCGTGGTCAGCTGCAGATCGCTCATACGCCAGCCCCAGTTGCCCTGCGGATTACCAGGCGTGTTGAAGCGCGCTTCGGCGCCGAGTCCGAGTAGGTCTTGGACGGGGATAAAGGCGGCGATGCCGGGTGAAGCCAGCGCAGCTTCGGCGAGCGTAATATGCGGCGCGTCCATGGCGCCGAAGACCGCCTCGACGCGCGTGCGTTCCTCGGCGGAGGCTTGGGCGTACCAGCCGACGACGGTGTCGTTATCATGCGTACCGGTATAGACGACACGGTCGGCGGTGATGTTTGTCGGGAAGTGGGGGTTGCCTTCGGGCGGTCCGCCGAAACCGAACTGCAACACCGACATGCCGGGCAGACCCGAGTCCTTGCGGAGCACGTCGACGCCGGGGGAGAGCAGGCCGAGGTCTTCGGCAACGAGGGGCAGTCCGGCGAGCGCGCCGGTGAAGGCGAGCCCTGGGCCGTCGAACCATTCGCCCTCGCGGGCGTTGGGCGCGCCGGCGGGCACGCTCCAGAAATCATGGATCCCACGGAAGTGGTCGATGCGGATTGCGTCGAAGAGCTCGAGGTCGTGATGCACGCGCGCCTTCCACCACGCGAAGCCATCGGCGGCGTGCCGGTCCCACGCGTAGAGCGGATTACCCCAAAGTTGGCCATCCGCGGCGAAGTAGTCGGGCGGCACGCCGGCGACGGCGACCGGCCGGCCGGCTTCGTCGAGTTGGAAGAGTTCGGGTCGTGTCTTGGCATCGCAGCCGTCGGCGGAGACGTAGATGGGTTCGTCGCCGAAAAAGCGAACGCCTTTGCCGTGCGCATATTCGCGGAGGGAATGCCATTGCTCGGCGAAAAGGAACTGGAGCACCTCGGCTTCGGCGACGAGGCCAGAGGGGGCATCGTCGATCGTCCACTTGTCCGGCGCGGTGAAGCCGTTGGCCTCGCGCAAGGCGGAGAAGCGGCACCAGGCGTCGAGCCAGCCAGCCTGTTTTTCGCGGAAGCGCTGGAAGGCGGCGTTCTGCTTAAGAATCAACGCGCCGCGTCGCGCGGCGAGCTGGAGCGTGGGACGTAGCTGATTCCAGAGGCGACCGTAGTCGGTGCGCCCGTCGCTCCCTCGTCGGAGCGAGGCGATCTCTTCGGGCGTGAGCAGTTTGCGTGCGCCGAGGTCCGCGAGGTCGAGGAGGTAGGGATTGCCGGCGAAGACGGAGAGGGCTTGGTAGGGCGAGTCGCCGTAGCCAGTCGGGCCGAGCGGACAGACCTGCCACCATGAGAAGCCGGCCGCGGCGATGATGTCGACAAAGCGTCGAGCCTCGGCGCCAAGCGACCCTACGGGCCCGTCGCCAGGCAAGGCGGTCGGATGCAGCAGGACACCTGCGCTGCGCTTAGGGAACGCTTGGCAGGAGAAGGGCTTATCGACATCGGTTCCTGCCGCTGGGGCGCCTCGGGAGGCGCTCATCTCAGCGGAGATTGTCTTGGATATGGTGCTTCGAGCGGAGGTCATCGAGCCAGGCCTTGATGGCGACTTTTAGGCCGATCTGCCGGACTTTGTGCTCGATCTCCGCCATCACCTCGGGGTCGTTGACGTCGGCGAAACCCTTGGGCCGGATGGCCTCCGGGCTGACGATTACGTAAATGGGCGCGGCGCCGACATCGAATTTCAAGGGGTCGGAGACCTCGCCGACCTTAAGTGTCTTGAGCTTGGTGGTGACGGTCTCGTTGAGATTTTCAAGGTTCTGCCAGCCGGCGTCGCCGCCTTTGCTTGCGAAGTCGTCGGTGCTGATACGGGTGGCGACGTCGGCGAAGGTGGGCGTGCCGACAATCGGCTTTCCGGCGACCTTGAAGCGCACGAGCGTGGCGGCGATTTTCTCGGGGTGGCGCAGTGCGTCGGCCAGCGCGGCGGCGCGGTCGGCGGTCTCATCGGGCTTCTCGGCGGCGCCTTGCGTGATGGTGATTTGTCGGAGCTTAACCTGTTCCTTGCGGACGAAGTCGGACTTGTTCTTCTCGTAGAATTCCAGGATTTTGCCTGGATTGACGTCATACGAGGCACGGCGGATCTGGCCGACCATGTATTCGAAGATGATACGGTCCTCGATAAATTTGCGGTGGGCGAGGGGGGTGGTGCCGGCCGCTCGCAGCGAGGCGACGAAGCGGTTACGGTCTCCGTTGAAGTCGCGGCGGATGGTCTCCTCGATATCGGCGTCGACGAAGGAGGAGGGCAGACGGCCGGAAGCACGGAACTCGGAGATGACGAGCAGGCGTTCGGCGATGGAGTGGAGCGTCTCCTCCGCCGCAAAGTTGAGGGCTTTGTCGAATTCGGCGTCGGTCTTGGCGCCGGCGCGAATCTGACCGATGATGGGGTCGATCTGGCGGCGGATATCCGAGGTGGTGATGCCGGTGCCGTCGGCGTCGGCGGCGATGCGGTCAACGTGCATCTCAGACCAGCGCTTGGCGGCGGCTTCTTCCAGGGTGAGCTGCTTGAGCTGTGCGGATCCGGTGGCCGCTGTCAGGAAGAGCAGGCTGGAGAATAGGAAAGATTTCATCGGTCGGTAGGAGCGGGGAGTCGGGAGAGGAATCCTCGGATTTCCTTTAGTTTCCGCAGGGGGTCTCGCACGGTCAAGCGGGGAAACCGATTGCCGACGAGAATAGGCTCGGGCGCACGGCCGCCGGCCGCTGATAGACACCGGATGACGGCCCCGTCGGTCGTCACCGAAACGACACTTTTCTCCTCCGCGAGGCAGCGGATCTCCGCGAGGCTGAGCAGGGCCTCTGCTTCGGGTGGCAGCTTGCCATAGCGATCCTTGAGCGAGGATCTGAGCTCGGCGACCTCGGCGGCGTCCAACGCAAGGGCGATCCGCCGGAAGGCTTCAATGCGCAGGCGGGTCTCAGGAATCCAGTCGGAGGGCAGCGTGGCGGTCAAGAGCGGGACCTCCCCGTCGCTGCTGTTCGTCTGTTCGGTGCCGAGCGCAGCCTGGGTGTGGTCAATGAAGTCGAGTTGTACCTCGCAACGGTCGATGACCGCTCCCTTGTCGCCGCGGAGCTTGGCGACGCTGCGGCGCAGGAGCTGGCAGTAGAGATCGAAGCCGACGGTGGCGACGTGGCCGCTCTGCGCCGCTCCAAGGATGTTGCCGGCTCCGCGGAGCTCGAGGTCGCGCATGGCGATGCGGAAGCCGGCGCCGAGCTGGTTGTATTGCCGGATAGCGGAGAGGCGGCGATGCGCCGTGCCGACGAGTGCGGCGTGACGATGCAGGAAGAGGTAGGCGTACGCCTGCCGGTTGAATCGGCCGACCCGACCGCGCAGCTGATAGAGCTGCGCGAGGCCGAAACGGTCCGCCCCCTCGATGATGAGGGTATTACAGTTGGGGATATCGAGGCCGGTCTCGATGATTGTCGTGCACACGAGCATGTCATATTCGCCGGCGACGAACGCCGACATGACCTCCTCAAGCTGGCCGGCGGGCATCTGGCCGTGGCCGACGATGATGCGCGCCTTGGGTAGTAATGCGGCGAGGCGTTCGGCGACGGCCTGGATCGTTTCGACGCGGTTGTGGAGATAGAAGACCTGGCCGCCGCGGGCGAGCTCGGCCTTTACGGCGTCGCGCACGAGCTTCTCGTCATAGCTGCGCACAATGGTGCGGATGGGCAGCCGCTCTCGTGGCGGCGTCTCAATGACGCTGAGGTCACGCGCGCCGACGAGCGCAAGGTAGAGCGTACGCGGGATGGGCGTGGCGCTCATGGCGAGAACGTCGACCTCAGTGCGCAACTGCTTGAGTCGCTCCTTGTGACGTACGCCGAAGCGGTGCTCTTCGTCGATGATCACAAGGCCGAGCTTACCGAAGCTCGTGCCGTCGGAGAGCAGGGCGTGCGTGCCGACCACGATATCGACCGTTCCGGCCGCAGCCCGCGCGCGGACGTCGGCCTTCTGCTTGGCGGTGCGGTAGCCGCTGAGGAGCTCGACCGAGACGGGCCAGCGGGAGAGGCGGTCCTTGAAACTTTCGAAGTGCTGCTGCGCGAGGACAGTGGTGGGAGCGAGGATTGCGACCTGGCGTCCGCCGAGCACACACTTGAAGGCGGCGCGCAGGGCGACCTCGGTCTTGCCGAAGCCGACGTCTCCGCTGATGAGTCGGTCCATCGGTGCAGGCCGCTCCATGTCCGCTTTCACATCGATGATCGCGCGCGTCTGGTCGGGGGTTTCTCGGTGAGGGAAGGAACGCTCAAACTCGCCCATCCAGGCGTTGTCCGCATCCTTGGGGTGCGCGATGCCGGGCTGGGTCGAGCGCGCGGCCTGCATTGCCAGCAGCTGTGCGGCGAGATCGGCGGTCGCCTTCTCGGCAGCCTTGCGGGATTTCTCCCAGCCGCCTCCGCCGAGTTTGGAAAGTTTCGGATGAGCCCGGCCGATGCCGATATATCGGGTGAGGAGGTGCGACTCCCGCACGGGGAGGTGCAGCATCGACTTCTCGGCGAACTCGAGGCCGATGAAATCTTCGGTCCGTCCGTTGTGCTCATGGGCCTTGATGCCGCGGAATAGGCAGACGCCTTGCGTCGCGTGCACGAGAGCGTCGCCGTCGGCGAGTTCGCCGAAGTCGAGCGCGCGGCCGACCGCGGCGCGGATGGCGGTACGTCGGCGAGGGAGGACGGCGAGGGGGCGTTTTCGCCGTCCGAAGAGCTCGCGCTCGGTGAGCAGGAGCAGGCCGCCTTTGAGCAGGCCGGGCAGTTTGCCCGGGGCGATGATTACGCCGCCGCCGAAGCGGCCGTGGATGACGCGCGGATCGAAGCTACGGATCTTGGCGCCGGCGACGTCGGCGTTTAGGCGATCGACGGATCCGTCGGTGTCGCCCGCGAGCAGGCAGGGACGGCCGTCCTTCGCCAGCGAGGCGGCGGCACGGAGTAGGGCGGGGCGCGAGTCAGCGCTATCGGTGGCCGAGCCGATGAGCAGCGATTCCGCGGGCGTGGATTCGAGCGCGATCGTTGCGTAGCCGAGCGGAGCGTCGTCGGTCTCTTCCAGAATGAGTTCGTCGACCTTCGCGGAGTGAAGCTCGGCGCAAAGAACGTCTTCGTGGCAGCGGTCGACGGAGACGATGAGCGCGTCGGGCGGCAGGTGACGGAAGAACGGCGCTTCGGGGGAAGAGCCGGAATCATCGCGCGGGGCACAGATGACGAGTCCGTCGATTTCGCCTTCGCTGCGTTGCGTCGCGGGGTCGAACGGACGGAGCGATTCGACCGTGTCACCGAAGAGGTCAATGCGCACGGGCATCTGCGCGTTGAGCGGATAGACGTCAAGGATGCCGCCACGCAGCGCGTATTCGCCGGGTTGCTCGCAGAGGGCTTCATGGGCGTAGCCGAAATCTCCGGCGAGACGCTTGGCGAAATCCTGCAAGGCGAGTTTCTCGCCCTTGCGGATGACGATCTCCGCTTGGGCCGTGGCCTCGGGGGCCGGCGAACGGCGGGCGATAGAGCCGGGCGTGCAGGCGATAAGTAGCGGACGCTGGGCGTTGTGATTACCGTGGCGAAGGAGCGAAAGCACTCCGAGGAGATCGCAGTCGGCCTCGAATGCTGGCACGGCGGCATCGGCTTCGGTGAGTGTGCGTGCGACCGGCTGCGCACCGTTCAGCAATGTCAGCAGCTGGGCGGTCTCTTCCGCGAAGGTCTCCGCGGCACCGAGATTTGAAGCCAGAAGGACGATGACGCTGCGCTCGGCGCCTTCCGAGCAAGCGCAGGCCGCCCAGGCGTGCGCGGGCACGCCAGTCAGGGCACGGCGTGGCTGGGCGGACATGACGCTATCGAGGCGGGAAGCCCCGATGCGTCAAACCCAACCCCTTACTTCAGGGCCTCTTCGGCGATTTCGTCCCAGAGTTCGTCGATCTGGGAAGGTTTCTTCACGGGGCGACCGGCTTCGACGAACCAGTAGCGGGCGTTGCCGAGGTCGCCCTCGATGAGGTGCATCAAGGCGTGGAGCCAGGACCCCATGGGAGTCTCGATGTCCTGGGCGATGCCGTGCGCGGCTTCCCAGTCGCCCTTCTTCGTGTACCAGAGGGCCTTCGCTTCCGGTGAAAGTCCAGCTGGAGGCTTCGCATCGTTGGCTGCCGATGACTCGAGCTGGGCCGGCGTCATGGCTCAGCGCGCAGGGTTTAGGCGGGCCAGCGCGTCCGCGCCATCTGAGGGCAACTCTTTGATGAGCTTGATCGCGAGCTCCTGCCCGGCCTGGACATCGGAGAGGATCATTTGGGTTTCTATGCTCTTTAGGCTCTCGCGATCCTCATCCTTTTCTTCAAGTTCGATGAGTACGAGCCGCCAAGCGTAGGCCTGTTGGAGGTCTCTTGGGGTCCTGTCGCCGGCTTCATAGCGGTCGGACAGGATACGGATCGACTTGGGGTCTCGGCGCATGGCGGCGCGGGTGTAGTAGTCGATGGCGAGGCGATAGTTCTGCGGCATACCTGGCTGGCCGACCTCATAGGCCTTGGCCATTTCGCGAAGGCAATGACGGTCGCCGGTGTTGGCGCCCCGGAGATACTGCACGTAGGCTTCGTTGAGCTGCTTTTCGCGCTCCGCTAATTGCTTCTTGAGGTCGGGAGCTTCTTTGGCCGGCTTGATCGTGTCGGCCCTAGCCTTGGCGAGGTCGCCGAGAACCCGATACCCCATGGGTTGGGCTTTGTCGGCGGCCTTCGTGGCCCACTCGTTGGCCTTGGCGTCATCTCTCGGCACGCCCATGCCACGGAAATAATAGAGCGCCACTACGCCCATGGCGCGCGCGTGACGATTCTCGGCGGCCTTGTTCATCCAGGTGAACGCAAGCTTCTGGTCGTCCTTGATCTGGAGTTCCGTCGGTGCGTACGCGGTGTGGCGTAGCGCGTAGATATACTGGGCCTGCGAATTGCCGCTTTCGGCCTGACGGAGAAGTTCCGCGGGCTTGTCGTCCGCCTGGAGCTCGCTGACGTAGCGGTCGTGGAGCTCGTTGGGCAGCTGGGTGATGGGGACCTCCCATTGGTTGGAGAGGTCGACGACGAGGATCGTACAGACGAAGGCGGCGATGGCGTAGGGGCGAAGCCGGAGGAGGTTGCGGCGCATGGAATCTGGCCTCATCCAAGTCGACCGGCAGGTGAAGGCAAGGGGAGTTCAACGAGAATCCCAAAAGAAGCGTGCGGGGTCTTGCCTGCGGCAGGTGCTAGCCCATGGTTCACTCATTCCCAGTCCTATGCGCCTCTTTGCCTGCTTGGTTTGTCTCGCCGCCTTCGCCGAAGAAAAGCCTCCCGTCCTCGGGCACGGAGACCTGCGCTATTCCGTCGACCTGAAGTGGGCCAAGGCTGACCCGGCGGTCGCCCCGGTGGTCAACTCACACGCGCTAGCGGAAGGTAAGGATGGTCGGATCTACCTGGTGACCGATCACCCGAAGAACGACTTCATCGTCTTTGAGAAAGATGGCCGCTACGTCCGTTCGATTAGCGCTGGCCTCGGCGGCGGGCACGGCCTCGCAATTTTTGAACAAGACGGCGTGGAGTACCTCGTGCACGTCGACTCCGGCTGGCACATGGCGGCCGAAGGCTGGAATCCCTCCGCGGTCGAAGGGCGCATCACTCTGCTGACGACCGACGGCAAGATCGTGCGCAAGTTTCCGACACCGAAGGAGCTCGGGTTGAGCGATGGCAAATTCATGCCGTGCGCGGTCGCCCGGACGCCCGCCGGCACACTGCTGGTCGCCGATGGCTACGGCTCGAATTTCATCTACGAGTTCACGCTCGAAGGGAAGCTGCTCAAGAAATGGGGCGGGCCGACGAAGGACGCCGCCAACCTCAGCAATGCCCATGGCATCTCCATCGATACCTCCGATCCGCGTGGCCCGCTCGTCTGGGTGCCTTCGCGCAGTCAGAACCAGCTCAAGGCGTTCACCTTGGACGGCAAGTATGTCGATACCCTCGACCTGCCTGGAGCTTTCGCCGGCCAGCTATGCTTCCGGGGTGACAAGGTCTATACCGCCGTCTGCTGGAGTAAGGACGGCAAGGGCAAGCGCCTCGCGCAGTCCGGCTTTCTGCTCGTGCTGGATCGTGCGACGAAGAAGGTCCTCAGCGCC
>Ga0209298_10000201_pt1 | contig 37838 bp, 35 predicted proteins | sample S_140806_EF_Meta_FD_187325 | JGI IMG/M metagenome (GOLD analysis project Ga0209298, IMG submission 187325) | Freshwater microbial communities from Lake Simoncouche, Canada to study carbon cycling - S_140806_EF_MetaG (SPAdes) (version 2) | ecosystem: Environmental > Aquatic > Freshwater > Lake ... | reverse complement strand
GGCGGCCACCCCGACCATGGATGGGCTCGCGTCCGGCGCGCCTCCGCCTAAAGGTGCTCTGCCAGGGGCAGGGCAGACGGCCACCAGCCGCCGCTTCACCGTGGCCTTCTCCTATGCCGGTGAAGACCGAGCGCGGGTGGCACCGGTGGCGGAAGCCATGGCCCAGCGCTTCGGCAAGGAGCGGGTGCTGTACGACCGCTTCCACCAGGCTGAATTCGCCCGGGCGAATCTGGATGTTTACCTGCCACCGCTCTACCGCGACCAGAGCGAGCTGATCGTGGTGGTGCTCAGCCACGATTACCCGCGCAAGGCCTGGTGCGGCCTGGAGATCCGCTGGATCCGTCAGCTGCTGCTCGGCGCCGACAGCGGCCGGATCATGCTGCTCAGCCTCGGGGATCCGGGTGATCTCTCCCAGCTCGGCATTCTGCCGGGTGACGGCTACCTCGACATCGCCGATCTGCCCGACGTCACCGTCAGCGAGCGGATCCTGGAGCGGCTCAGCCTCCAGGGTGTGGCAATCGCCGGCACTGCTAATGGCACGGATGTTGGTGGGCCAGGAGCCAGCGCATCGCCTCTGCCTCTGCTGGAATCTGGCGGACCTGACGGCCCCGCATCATCCCGCTGGCCTGGTTCCGGGCGACTGCGCGGGCTCCTAGGCCGTGTCGGTGGCGGACGAGGCCTGACAGCACTGGCCCTCATGGTGCCGCTGGCCTGGTTCCTGGGCCGTCCCCATGTGGCGCGCTGGCAGGTGCGGCAAGGGGATCAGGCCTTCATGGCCTTCGCCCAGACCCAGAATCCGGAGAGATTGCATCAGGCAGGCGCCGCTTGGAAGCGGGCCCGACAGCTCGATCCCGGCCTGGCTGTAGCCCATGCCCGGCTTGGGTATTACGCCAATTTCCTGGGGGAAACCGAGGCAGCAGAGGCTCACTGGCAACAGGCAATCAAGCGTGAGCCCGCCCAGACGAGCGCGAAGCGGAGCTACCTCCTCGGTCTGGCGAATGTGCTGGCCCGGCAACCGGCCAAGAGGGAGGAGGCGATCGCGATGTTCGAAGCGGAGGTGCTCCAACCTCGCTCAGCGATCGAACTGGCGCTGCTCCGCTGGCCGGACCCCGGCGAACTGCCCCAGGCCCTGGATGCTGTCAGCCATCCGGAGGTGGCGGCTGCTGTTGATGGTGGTGCTGGAGCTGAGAGCGACGTTCCCTGGGGATTCACGATGCCGCAGGGCGACGTGTTGCTGTTTCTGAGCCGTGGCGAACAGCGCTGCCTGCTGCGCAACGTGAAGGCCAGCACGGCCCACCTGATCGGCACGGAATCATCCCCGCCACCGCTCACCAGCGTTGAGTGCCAGGGCATCCGCGAAAGCGTGAAGGAACTGCTCTGCCTCCGGCTACGCCAGGCCAGCGCCACCAATCCCCGTGCCGATGCCACGGGCCGCTGGCTCACTTGCCCCACTCTGGCCCGCGAGGCCCCGGGCCTGGGCACCAGCACCACGAGCTGATCAGCGCAACCGCCGTTAGCGGAAGAGCGTGGATGGGAAGCCCGAGAGCCCGAACTAGTCGTTCAGCGAGCTCGATGGGGTGCTGCAGCAGTTCCAATGGGAGGTGTGGGCGGCGGGAGCCTGCTTCCGGCAGCACCTGCAGCACAACCGGCTTAGCCTGAAAAACACGCTCCGCCGGTGCGATGACCATCGCCCCACCCGCTGCCACGCCTGCCACGGGCTCTCCCGCCGAGGCTCCATCCATGGCCTTGGCGCCCCTGCTGTTGCCACCTGAGCTGCGGCTGTCCGTGGAGCAGTTCGCCTTGGTGTGTGAGGCGAACCCGGAGGCGGTGCTTGAACTCACGGCTGCTGGCCAGGTGATCGCGATGACCCCGACAGGTGGAGACACCAGCGCCCGAAACAACCTTTTGAGCGCCCGCCTGCAGTTCTGGGCTCTCGGCCAGGGGGGCTGGAAGGTGTTCGACAGCTCCGGTGGCTTCCGCCTCCCCGATGGCTCTGTGCTCAGCCCCGATGCGGCCGTGGTGCGGCTGGACCGCTGGCAGGCGCTCACGCCGGAGCAACGCCGCGGCTTTCCGCCGCTGTGCCCCGATCTGGTGGTGGAGTTGGTGAGTGCTTCGGATGAAAGCCCCCGCGGCAGCGAAGCCCTGCGCCGCAAGATGGCCGCCTACCTCGCCAACGGCGCCCGGCTGGGCTGGCTGCTGTTTCCGCAGCAGCGGGCGGTGGAGATCTGGCAGGCGGAGGCGATGCAGCGGATCGAGTCGGCTGCGGTGCTGGAAGGGCGCGAGCTGCTGCCGGGGCTGCGGCTGGAGCTGGCGGAGCTGTGGGAGGGTTAGCGGCGGGGGGGCTCTGCGCTTGAGAGCTGCTGCATGTAATCGCTCAATATCGGATATGGTCAATGAGGCAACTCATGACGACGCTTTCATCGTAAGATGGCTTGACGTGAATTTCGAGGCGATCAGCTATGAATCAAGGTTCGCATCCTTTCTTGAGTTCAGGGGGGTTTCCGTAATCTCCTCCAGATATCTGACGACGGAAAGCTCTGGCGCATCCTCGCCATAGACATTGCTTGCCCTTCTGAAGATCTGCTCAGCAAGAGCGCCCATTTCAATTGGCACATTGAGTTGGGCTGCTAACTCGTTGATCAGGCGAAGATCTTTGCAGCACAGCCTGATGCTGAAGCTTGGATCATAGCTTCCATCGTAGATTGAAGGTATATCATGCGAAGCCACCCAGCTGTTGCCACAGCTATTTAAGATCACTTTCTCTAAGGTAGGCAGATCAATGCCAGACTTGGCACCAAGGATCAAGGCTTCGCCAATCGCAGCGGCATGGATAAACCATAGCAAATTGGTCAAGAGTTTTGCGGCAATAGCCGAGAAATGACTACCTGTATAGATCACTTCCTTTGCAATGCAGGCATACACTGGCAGGCAGTGTTCATAGTTTTTCTTGTCGCCACCCACGAAAATCGAGAGCTTGCCTTGTCTGGCGTTGTCTACGCCTTCTGAAACGGGCGAGGTTAGGTAATGAAAGCCAAGGCTTTTCTCGGCGGCCTCTAATTGAGGAATCAACTGAATCGAAACCGTTGTCAGATCGCATAGGTAGCAACCCTTCTTGATCGTTTTGAGCAAACCATTTTCGGAAAAGCAGACTTCGTTAACCTCGATATTGCTCGGCAGGGATAGGAAGATCATCTCGGCATGGCAGGCTACCTGCGCAGGTGTTGCGCAGGCGACGGCTCCACGATCCTCTAGGTTCTGATATGCCTTGGGTTGAATGTCATGAATGAAGAGGCTATGTCCTGCCTGCAGTAGGTTCATGGCCACCGGGTTGCCGATAGAGCCAGTGCCGATAAAGCCGATCTTCATCGTTTTTTGAACTCCATGAATAGTTGACTTGTGTCGTCGGCCTGATATTCGAGTCCATGGGTGGCAAGCATCGCTTTCGCTTGCTTAAAAGAATAGGTTCGGTACTGGGTTGTTTGCTGCATCAAGACTGTGGCTCCATCGCTCAGTGGGTAGTCTTTGATGAACCCCGTGGTCTGTGGAGTTATTATTTGGGAATAGATCATGCCGCCTGAAATGGCAGCCTGATAGTCATGATGCGGACCTTGAATGCCTAGCAACAACGAACCTCCAGGTGCTAGGTGCTTGCTGACTTGCTCTAGACCTTGATGATTGTCGCCCTCGTCAACGATGTGACTCACCAGTACTGGCTCTGCATTGGCATCCTTACTGAAATACCAGACGCCACCATAAGAAAATGCCAAATCGAATGTTTGTTGCAGCGATAAGTGCAACACATTTTCCAGTACTAGCTGAATATTTGAAAATCGGCGCAGCCGCTCTTGCGCGATCGCGAGCATGGCTTGTGTGAGATCGATCCCAACGATCTTTCCAGTTGAGCATCGCTGGGCAAGCTCCTCAAGGATCAACCCGGTGCCACATCCAACCTCAAGGCTATTGCCTGAGAATGAATAGTGCATTAGCTCATTGGCAATCGCCTGGTAGTCGTAGTAGCCATTGGTCATAATGGCATCGTAATAGTCGGACATATTGGTGTGGTCCAATGACTTTTCCCTCAGTCTTTTTTTGCGTTTTTGGTTTGGCCTGGGTATCTGACTCGACTTCTGGCGGGCAGATTGTTGAGCCCAAAGCCCACCCGATGGATCTCTAGTGCTTGCAAATTGATTTCCTTTCGCCTGGCATTATTGCTGGTTGAGATTGCGTGTAAAGCATCTTTATCAAAATGTTGCAGTCGTGTATGTGTTGCCAGCCAAGGTCTGCAACTGGCCTGGCTCCCGTGTTGGTTTTGTGATTGCTTTGCTGCGTTAAGGGCTCTCCCCCCCACCCCGGAACCACAGCCGCTGGCTGAAGGGATCCACCACCAGGGTGCCGTCGTTCACGAAGCTGGCGCCGAGCTGGGCGGCGGGTTCGCTCCAGGTGCCGATGCCGCCGCAGGCCTGGATCGCAGCCGGGCTGTCCTTGAGGAACAGGGTCACGCCCGGTAGCCGGCGCACCGCGCCGCCATCGCTGCCCACCAGTTCCACGGCGCGGCCGGCGGCCAGGCGGTAGGCCAGCACTCGCTCCACCTCACCGCGCACGCAGCTGCTCAGGGTGAGATCGGCCCCGGGCTCGCGGATTAGGGGCATTCCGGCCCTCTCGAGCCGCTGCAAAAGAGCCCGGTTGATGTTCATCGAGGGCGGCCTGAGGCCATCGGCATAGCCGGTGTCCACCTGGGCCACGGCGCCCACGGATCCGATCCGTAGCGGGATCGTGGGGATGTTGGGGCACCCTCCACGGCGTGGCGCCGCCGGGCACCGCAACGCGCTGCCGCTGGTGCCGTAGTAGTCGCGGCTGGAAAGCGGCTGGAAGCCGGCCCGGCGCAGTTCGCCATCGCTGCAGAAGCCCCCTGCTGGGGCGCGGCGCAGCAGGCCATTGGCGTAGTCGAGGGTGATCACGTGAGCGTTGAGCAGATCGGTGCCGATCAGCCCCGCCTGGGGCAGTGGGCCGCGGATGCCGCTGTGGTCCTGCACGCTCAGCCGTAGCGGCGCCCACGGGCCGAAGAAGTCCACCCCCGCGAAGCGGTCGGAGCTGCCCGGCAGCGGCACTGGTCCCGCCGCGCCCCCAGCACCACCCGCTGCGCTCCCAGCGCCCGCCGCGCTGTTCCCACCGCCGCTCCCCGCACCAACCGCCACCTTTCCCGCCGCACCCCCCAAGAACGTGTCCGGCGAGATGGCGCTGCCATCAGCCCCCAGGTCCACCACGAAGAAGCCCGTGCGCCCCTGCACCCGCACCGGCGTGTAGGGCATGCCGCTCGACACGATCAGCGAGCGGGTCTCGCCCAGACAGGCCAGCGGCTCCTGCGGCAGAGGCCGCGCCGCCAGGCTCAGCTCGGCCCCGGGGGCCAGCACGAGCAACAGCGCCCCGAGGGCGCCGAGGGTGAGGGGGATCCAGCGCATCGGCCCATCCTCGGCTGGACTAGGGCGGCCCTGGTTCAGGCCCGGTGCCAGTGCAGGTCGAATTCAGGTTCAGGCCAGTGGGCATTGGCGGAAACAGCCATCAGCCCTCAAGGCGGGCCAACCGACCGTTCAGCGCCCCTGCGGCCTCTTGCCCGCTGACCACAGCCAGGGCTTCCACCTCCCTTACGATCCGCCCGGCGATGGGCAGGCCCAGTCCGTTCGCCGATCCGACAGACGATGCAACCTGCCCCGCCCACGCCTGCTCCGCCCACGCCTAGCCAGCCGCAGCAGCTCTCGCGGTGGCTGCTGACCGCTGCGGCGGCCGTGGTGCTGGCCCTGGCCTGGCTCACCACCACGCCGATCGGCACCCAGCTCACCGCCTGGCTGACGCCCGCCTCCGATGCGGGTGATCAGGCCATCGCCAGGGCCTTTCAGGCCCAGCGCAGTGGCATCCAGGTGGCCAGCGATGGCGTGGTGGAACGGGTGCTCTCCGACGACAACGCGGGCAGCCGCCATCAGCGCTTCATCCTGCGGCTGGATTCCGGCCATGAGGTGCTCGTGGCCCACAACATCGATCGCGCCCCGCGTCTGCGGGCCCTGAAATCCGGCGATCGCGTCGCCTTCTTCGGGGAATACGCCTGGAATGCCAAGGGTGGGGTGATCCACTGGACGCACCACGACCCGAACGGCCGGCATATCGCCGGCTGGCTGAGCCACAACGATCAGCGCGTGCAGTGATGGTCTGGGGGGTGCCGATGCCGCCCTTCCTGCATCGCCGTCGGGCCTTCCCTCAGCCCCCGGGCACCAGCTCCCCATCCCACAGGCCCTCCAGCGTGTAAGGCCCCCCCTCCAGGCACCAGAAGCGCCCCTCGATCAGCCGTCTCCCTTCATCCAGCCGCGCCAAACGGGCCATCAGCTCCCCATCGAGCACCTCGCCCGCGGCGGCAAGGTTCTCGGCCAGCCGCGCCGGCTGCACGGATTTGGGGATCACGGCGGTGCCGCAGCTGATCCCCCAGGCCAGCAGCAGCTGGGCCGGCGTGAGGCCCCGTCGCCCCGCCAGCGCCACCACCTCCGGGTGCTCCAGCACCAGCGGCGGCCGGGTGGGGCCGCTCGAACCCAGCGGCCCGTAGCCGGTCACCACCACCCCGTGCTCCCGGCACCAGGCGATCAGCTCGTTCTGCTGCAGCAGCGGATGGCGCTCGATCTGCAAGGCCTCCGGCCGGATCCGGGCCCCGGCGCTCAGGGCCTTCAGCTTGGCGCCGCTGAAGTTCGACACGCCGATGTGGCGCGTCAGCCCCTGATCCACCAGCTCCTCCATAGCGGCCCAGGTGGCGGCCAGCGGCACCTGCTCAAGGCTGAACTGCTCCTCGGGGGTGCTGGGGAATGCCACGCCGCGCCGCTGCGCCAACGGCCAGTGGATCAGATACAGATCCAGCTGCTCCAGGCCCAGGTCCGCCAGGGAGCGCTCCAGGGCGGGCCGCACCTCGTGGGGCTCGTGGCAGTCGTTCCAGAGCTTGCCGGTGATCCATAGCTCCTCGCGCCGCACCAGCCCATCGGCGAAGGCCTGCCGCAGCGCCTCGCCGATCTGGGGCTCGTTGCCGTAGATGGAGGCGGTATCGAGGTGGCGGTAGCCCAGCTCCAGGGCGGTGCGCACCGTGGCGGCGGTGCGCTCGGGCGGCAGGCGCCAGCTGCCGAGGCCCAGGCCGGGCATGGCGTCGCCGTTGGCGAACGGCAGGGCGGGCATGGGGCGGGACATCGGGCGGGACATCGGGGCGGCAAATCGGAGCGGCAAATAGGAGCGATACAGAGGAGCGGTGATCGGCCGGCTAACCGCGGCGCCCTGACGGCCTTCACGCTGGAGGGACTCCATGACAACGATCTCGCCTCCCTGCTGGATTCCGCCGGTATCGGCATCCGCAGCGGCCACCACTGCACCCAGCCCGTGCACCGCCGGTTTTCTCAGTGAGCACACCCGTTCGGCGCCTCAGGCCAGCGAGTGGAGCCCGATCGCATTGCCTTCCGTGTCCTCCAGGATCGAGATGAACCCAAAGGGGCCGATCGACATCTTGGTCTGCTTCACACTGCCGCCGGCCGCCACGGCCCGCCCCTCTTCGCTGATGCAGTCTGCGCTGCTGAAGTAGGCCAGGGTGCCGCTGCCTCCTGAGGGCACACCTGGCATGTGGACCAGCGCGCCGCCGGCGCCCCATTGGCTGGGGTCGGAGGGGAAGGCCCACATGGGGACTTGGCTCTCCAGCTTCTCAAGCTGGAAGCCAAACACCGTCTCGTAGAAGGCCTTGGCCCGCTCCAGATCCTGGACGTAGATCTCGACCCAGGCGAAGGCGTTTCCTGCCATGACGGCGACCTGCAGTGGGGTTTCAGCGAAGGTATCCCTCTTTTGCTTTCACAGTCGTTGCGGCATGGTTGTGGCGTAGGCGGCCTGCCGCTGGGGGCCGCAGCCGATCCTTCAGGATTGGGGCACTGAAGGGGAGACCCGTGAACATTGACGGCAAGGCCTGGCGCACCATCGGCCTGGAGGAGGGCGGCGAGGCGGTCTGGGTGATCGACCAGACCCTGCTGCCCCATCGCTTCGAGACCCGTTCCCTCCGCTCCCTGGAGGACGCCGCGGTGGCGATCAGCACGATGGTGGTGCGGGGCGCCCCCCTGATCGGGGTGACCGGCGCCTACGGCCTGATGCTGGCCCTCCAGCGCGACCCCTCCGATGGCGCCCTGCAGGAGGCCTTCGAGCGGCTCAATGCCACCCGCCCCACGGCCGTGAACCTGCGCTGGGCCCTGGAACGCGTGCGTGAACGGCTGCTGCCGTTGCCTGAGGCCGAGCGGGTGGCTGCGGCCCGGGAGGAAGCGGGCGCCATCGCCGAGGAGGACGTGAAAATGTGCGCGGCGATCGGCGAGCACGGCCTGGCGATCTTCCGGCAGCTGGCGGCGGCCCGGCCCCCCGAACGCCAGGGCGAGCCCCTGAATGTGCTCACCCACTGCAATGCCGGCTGGTTGGCCACGGTGGACTGGGGCACCGCCCTGGCGCCGATCTACAAGGCGCACCGGTCCGGCCTGCCGATCCATGTGTGGGTGGATGAAACCCGTCCCCGCAACCAGGGCGCCAGCCTCACCGCCTACGAACTGGGACAGGAGGGCGTGCCCCACACCGTGATCGTCGACAACGCCGGCGGCCACCTGATGCAGCATGGCCAGGTGGATGCGGTGATCGTGGGCACCGATCGCACCACCCGCCGCGGCGATGTGTGCAACAAGATCGGCACCTACCTCAAGGCCCTCGCCGCCCACGACAACCACGTGCCCTTCTACGTGGGCCTGCCCGCCTCCACGATCGACTGGAGCCTCGACGACGGCGTGGCCGAGATCCCGATCGAGGCGCGCTCGGAGCGGGAGGTGACCCACATCCAGGGGCTGACGGGCGACGGCTCGCTCGCCACGGTGCAGCTCACCCCCACCGGATCGCGCGGCTTCAACCCCGGCTTCGATGTCACCCCCGCCCGGTTGGTCACCGCCCTGATCACCGAGCGGGGCGTGGCGGCGGCCACCGAGGCGGGCCTGCGGGGGCTCTACGGGTAGCCGTAGAGCAACTCACGGTGCAGGCCCCACCGGGTCTGCTGGGCAAGGGGTGTCAGGTGCCCCGGGGGCAGCCATCACCGCTACCCAAAATCCTTCGAGACATTGGCCTGCTGCAAAGCCACGTCCTTGGTTGCCCTGATTTTGATTCCGATCGGCGTGGTTGCTGGAAGCAGCACAATCCCCGCCATCAGGGCACACACCACGGCGTGGGTGCGGTTGCGAGCCCGCAGCTTCACAAAAATCGATTTCACATGTGTTTTCACCGTGTCGATGGAAAGATGGAACGCCGCGGCAATATCAGAATTGTTCATTCCTGCCGTGATCGCCTCCAGGACTTCGACCTCACGGGGAGTCAATGCCTCGAAGATGGTCTCCGAATTTGCTTCGGGAGTCACTGGGACCTCCATGGTCGGCAGGGATTGAGCCTGCGCCAACCCTAAAGAGGCCTGCCGGACCCTGGGAATTGGATCGAGGGTGCAGGCCGCTCTGTTAGTGCATGAATACTGATCAATGAACGATTCAATCGTCAGCTCCGCGCCCTGGCGCGATTCCCAGCTGTTGTCGCTGAAGTCCGCCACGCTTCGTAACCTGAGTGCCCTTGCCTCTGCCGCCGCCATGCCCCCGGCCCTGCCCGCCAGTTCGCCGCCGCCCAACTGGGTGGAATCGAACCATCCGCTGGGCTGGCTGATTGACCGTCTGTTGGCGGTGGGCCGCCTGCGCCGCCTGCGGTTCTGGAAGGCGCGGCCGGCTGTTCATCCGCACCGCCGAGGGCCGCGGCATCGTTGGAGCCAGCGGCGTGAGCGGTTGTAACGGGCCGCCGAGCCGCTGCTGGCCGCTACCACCAACCCGGCGGCGCCCATGGTGACGACCGAATGGATCAGGCCGGAGTCCTTGTCGACGCCGATATGGGCTCTAAGGTGGACATCGACTGACGCATGGTTTGCGGGTAGAGAGCGATTAACCCGCGGAAGACTTCAATGTTCCAGGATCTCCCTAACGAACTACTCATCGATGAAACCCTGACTGATCTCAATGATGCGTCCATCAGGGTCACGGATCCATGCCGTGCGCCAGCCAGGGATGTAATCATCAAAATTCATCGGTCCAAGGGTGATCTCAACATCTTCAATCTCGGCAAGCTTTGCATCAACATCGGCAACCTTGAACGCTAAGTGACGAAAACCGGGGAAGGTGTAACCGTCATTGATGGCAGGTTCAACTGGAGTTGGTTGATCTGACCAGAAGAGTTCAAGGTAAAAACTACAATCGGCCATCTTGATAAATACAATCTTTTTGCCATCAGGCAACACCGCTACGCGGGCACGTCGAAAGCCAAAGTTCTTAATGTACCAAGCTTCAGTTGCATCTTGATCTATGCACGTGAGTGCGAGTTGAGAGACGATTTGGAAAGTCATAGGAATTCCTTCAAGCAACGGATCCGTCGGGATACTGAGTCATGCCGGCAAAATGAATCTTGATCCGTCCGGCTTCATCCAGTACCCAGCTATCTGCAAAGCGCATACTGGCCGTGCCATCGGGTATTTTAAGTGTAATCGCCTCAACAATCATCAGCGTTGTAGGATTTTCAGTCTCAGCCCAAAAAGCGATATCTGTCTCAAGACCTTCAATTCCAAGAATACCTTGAAAATGATCTTTCAACTCGGTATGACCTCGAAAGATCTTGGGAACTTTTTCGAAACTTGAGATCAGCACGGCATCCGTGCTGTACTGATTCAAAAGACCATCAATATCCTTGTCTAGAATGAGTTTGATGTGCTCGCGATACATGTCGCCGAGTTTTGTTGCCGGAACGTTTTTCATTGTGGTGATGAACGAAAGAAGCAAGCTGAATCAGAGTTTGCAAGAGCCGGGTTCGTAGGCCATGCCGTTGACAATATACTCAGAAACGCAGAGTGAACCCTCCAAACGCTTGACAATCCAGGTTTGATCGGCATCCATCATCAAACGAGTACTGCGCGCAGCGGGAGCATTCCAAATGCTGGCTTTCCAGTTGACAATGACATGAACTGTGCATTCATCTTCGGCATTGGTCGTGATATCAGCGACCTTAAGAGTATGCTCTTCGTCGAAAAAGATATTGATGACCTTGTTGTACCATTCGCTGTATCCTTCAAAACCCTGGACTGTGGCTTCCGGAAAAACAAGTTTGACATTCTCTGTCAATAATGGGCGAAATGAATCCAAGGGTGCATGGATATCAAGCAGTTGATACCATGCATTGGCAAAAGCCCAGATTTCGGGATGCGTGAACATGATGAAGGAAGCAGTGGGATTGGTGAGTGGCTACTGGCCACAGTGAACCCCGATCAGCTCGGGGTGCACGTCGCCGTCGAGGACGAGGTTGATGAGATAAGGCTCAGATGAACTGAGCATTCGCTCAATCGCTCCTGCTATCTGAGATGGTTTCCAAACCCTCTCTGCATTGACACCCATTGCTTGGGCAAGCTGCTCAAAGGATATCTCTGGTTTTGAGAGATCAAAACAGAGAGGAAAGTCGTGTGGGTCTATATTGCGTTCCTTCCAGAACTGTGTGATATTAGCCTGCAGAAGCCGATAGGATCGATTTTGACAGACGACAAACTTTGCCGCAATTTCATGCCTTGATGCAGTCCACAAGGCTTGTATCGTATACATGCTGCCACCATCTCCAGAGAGTCCAATGACTTCTGAATTTGGATGAGCAAGTTTGATGCCAATCGCGCCTGGAAAACCGGTTCCCAAAGATCCACCACGCGTCCAGTGTTTGGCACCGAGATGGCGTCCGGGAAGATAGCGGGAGACCGGTGGAGAATTGGTAAGTGCCTCATCAAACAAGATACCCGAGACCGGGAGTTGACGAGCCAGCTCTTCAAAGAATGGTCCGGATGCCATGAAGGCATGGATGCCGTCATAATCTTCATCCTGAAGACCAGGTTTCAAACCGTAGAGCTCAGGTATACGATCAGGCTGCTGGCTACGCTTTTGCTGATTTCGCGAGCGATTGTCGGCAAAGCGTGACTGTATATCCGCTGGTAGTTCTAGAAGAAGCATCAGCAACTGATCAATTAAGCCTGCTGGATTTCCTGTCAAAGAGAAATCAACACGATGATTTTTTGCTATATTGGCAGGATTGGCATCGAGGTGAATAACTTTTGCGGACTGAGCAAAGATGTCGCCCAAATGCGGAAAAACTTCGGGCAGTAAGTAACAACCTATCGCAATCACGCAGTCACTGGAACGCGTGATCGGCAGGCTGGATTCGCCAAACATATGCCCAGTGCTGCCAAAATAAAGCGGATGATCCTCGGGAAAGTTGACTTCTCCCCCATCTGCCATATAAACTCTCGCGCCGAGATACTCTGCCAACTTCACCAAGGAGTCGTTAGCAGCACTCCAGGCCACACCATCACCAACCAACAGAATCGGATCGCTGGACTGAGCAATGGCCTCAGCAATCGCTGACAGCGAAGCATCGGATCCAGCGGAGGCGAGCTCAGGGAGATGAGCGGGAAAGATGTCCTCTTCAAACTCAGCATCCAGAATATCCTCCGGAACACAGAGATAGACAGGACCACAAGGGGGAGTGGAAGCCACCTTGATGGCGCGTCTCACCATGCGCAAAAGGCTGGAAGGGTGGCTGACCATGGCAGACCATTTGGTGACAGGCTCAGCCATGGCTACAAGATCGGCTGCCATTTGAGCGTCCATGGCCTGATAACGAATCCCGGCATCCCCGCCGATGACGACCAGGGGAGCCTGGCCGCGCATGGACTGGTAAAGATTTCCGATCGCGTTGCCCAGGCCAGGGGATGAATGGATCTGCACAAGCGCTGGCTTGCGCCTGGCCCTGGCATATCCATCCGCGCAGAGAACGGCAATAGACTCCTGAAGAGTCAGGATGTAGCTTATTTCGGGAACTTTGGAGAGAGCATCAAGAAAGCCCTGTTCAACCGTGCCAGGGTTGCCAAACATGTAAGTAAGATCGTTGGCAACAAATTGGCGAAGGAGTGCTTCGTGACCGTTCACAATTTCACCTACCAGCCGTAACGGGTAAGGCCCTGCTCCAAGGCCTTGATCATGAGTTCACCCACGAGGGCTGAATCCTGGGTTGAGCGCCCAGTCAGGAAAGGAAAGTCGAGGATGGTGGAGAGTGTATGGCCTACGCCACCATGGAATTTACCCTCGGGACCAACAGCATCGCGAAGAATATATTCCAGTGGATAAAATGGAGGACCAAAATTTGCGGACGTATTCATGGGCTGATCATCGTATCCATACATCTGAGCAAAACCTGTTCCATCTTTGTAGTCGTATTCGCGGGCATGGCCTGTGACATGCTTGCCCTTGATGATACTGGTTCGATCAGTCCAATCCCGTGCAAAGGCAAGACAGGTAACGCAGTAGCACTCAGCGGCAATCAGCTTGTTGCGATTGACATAACCAAGGATAAGGTTGTGCAAGCGCTCATTGTTGACCATATCAACCATCGGTCCGCTGCCTCCTGGGAGAAGGAGGGCATCGTAGGGATCGACATACTTAGCCCAGAATTCAGCTCTAACCTCGTAGAATTTTTCAAGTTCATGGCCAAAGTCCTTACTATTGAAGTAAGGCATGAAGGGCAGTTCCTTCTCAAGACTGATCGGATTATTGAGCAGATCTGAGCCGTCTATCTCACGTGTCCGGTGAGCAAAATGAGTGGTGGTCACACACTTGCCAAGAGGAGGATCCATGTAGGATTCATCCATGCTTGGTGGTAGGGCAGGCGGTTTCCGCCCCCTCGCTGTCATGAAATCGAAGCTGTATCCGGCTGCTTTAAGAACATCAAAAGGACCGACAAGTTCCTCTCCCCAGTAGCCCCACTCGGAGAGCACCACAAGAATGCGCTTGGCCATGGTTCAGTGCGAAATGACGTGTGGGTTAATCGAAAAACAGTTGCTTTCCAGCAGCAGGTGCTGAGGTTGTGTTGCGACGATCGCTGAGAGTGGTTGACGGCAGTGCCAGCAGCCATTAAGAGCCAGAGCCCGATCAGACGTTCGTCATGAGACTCAGGGTGCTCGGGAATCTGGGAACATGCAGCTTCAAGAGAAACTACAATCAGGTTCTAAATAAAAAGTGGGCCGTCAACAGATTGTGCGGAAACCCTGAACAGAATCGCTATCAGCTCCCCTGCCCAGAAGCGTGGCAAAAGCTTGGAAAACAAGAGGTTCAATCTCAGTATGGTCAGGCAGCCCTTCGCGGCAAGCAGTGCTTACATTTCTTCATCGCACTATCCCCGTCGGGCTGGGAGACCAATCTGTGCGTTCGAGTTGCTCCACGGCATAGGCACCCGTATTGAGATCAACATGAAAGCGGTACACGCCATCAAAGGGGGGGGTGAAGCTCAGAGGTGGAGGGTTTCCATGACTGGTGAGATGGCCTTGACGCCGGAGCTCGCTCAGATCGCAGTCTGAGCCGAGGCGCCTGGTTGGTACCCGGGAGGAGAGACCATAACCATCGAGCTCGTAATCAGCGAAGACAATGAGCCAATTGCTGCGATTGGCGACAAATTTAAACGTATAGCTTTTGCCTGCATGGAGAGATACCAGTTTTTCGAAGCAGTGACCAGGCAGGCTAGCCATCAGATTCCGCTCTGAAGCTGGCGACCAGCTCTCCATAGGTTCATCGAAACTGCCAACTAATGAGAGGCTATCAATCGCAGCTACCGGCTCCAGGCAGCCGGGCAGATTACACTCGGGCGAGAGCGGATCAATCATGAATTGATCGCTGCCACGGTCGTATTGAATTCGGTAGCGTCCGGAGCAATGCACATGAAAGCCGATGTTGAGTTCATTGGGCTTGCCATGCCAAGCAAGGCCTCGCAGACCACGGCCCTCCGATTTCAACCAGCACCCGAACCCCATCGTGTCCAGAAACAATTCGCGTCCGATTGCAAAATTAATGGAATACGTGCCTTTCCCCAGATCGAGGATACGACTGAATGCACCAGGGGTTTTCCCTTCATCCATTTCAGATTGGGGATGGGTGGGGTCAAAACTACTTTCGCTGAACACAGAGCCAAGTAGCTGGATCGTTGATGCCTTCTGATTGATGAATCGTAGAGGAGTGCCATCTGGTCCCCTGGCCCAGAGATGATAGACATCCTGATGTTGCTGGAGCGTCAGCGTATGTGGACCATCCTGTTCGACTCGGATCGTGGGTGCTGAGTGATAGGAACTTCCATGGCTGCTGCCGAATCCACTCCCTTCAACCAAAAGAAGACGGTCTGAAAAGCCTGAACTATTGATAGCCGAGAGCCCCTGGTCTTCATCACCGTTGCGAGAAATCAGGAACTGATACACGCCATCATGACGAAAGTCGATGCCTCCATCTCGACGGAGTGGAATGCTGATCTCCCATAAACCGTCAGACAGAGAATGAAAGTCGCGGCCGGGCAGACGCTCATTAAACTTCTGAAACATATCTGCTCCGTCCCAAACAAATCCATTCAGTTCCCAGCTGTTGGTACCAGTGATCAGACTCAGGGCGTTCCGGCTGCTGCTCCTGAATAAGACCTGGCCACGGATAGGATCAACGCTCAGACATACGGCACAGGTTTTGTGAACACGAAAAGTGAGATTGCTGCCACCTAGGCCAAGACTGGATTCCACCAGGGAAGCATGAAGCTGGTGCGGCAGACTGCTGGAATCATCTTCTGCAGATGTGAAAGGTAAGGAAAGCCAATGCCTTAGCTTGAGAGAACGCCTTGGGTTGTGATTGATGATGAAACGTAGATTGTAAACTCCATCACCATGGCGACCGCCATTGGGGTGAAGATCAAACCAGCGAACCCATGAGACACGATCGTCGCCACGATGCATGTCATTGGCCGGCTCAAATGGATTCCAGCGGTTCCGATGGCTGTGTACAGTTCCCAGTACGCCAAGCGCATGGATGGATCCAGCAAAGACATGCTGTGGATCGTGATAGGGAAACAGCAGCACGGTTGATGCCCTGAACATTTCAACCTATGTTATCGCCACAGGAAAAGGGGACCGCTCCCTTCGCATTTTGTTCTGATTCCAGTCAGCACCATGTTGTCTCCGATGCTTGTGGGGGCGCAGCGAACTGATTAGTCTTTCACCAGTGTCTTCGGTTCAGAGAGCGGCATGACCACACATTTTGACCTTTTAATCATCGGCGGCGGCGGCGCTGGCTGCATCCTGTCCCGACGTCTAGCTGAGCTCTGCCCCAACGCCCGGATCGGCCTCCTGGAAGCTGGCGGTGATGGACGACGTTTGCCCTTCCTCGGCTCGGATCTTGGCAGTGTCTTTCAGACATGGGGACCGGAATCGAATTGGCAGCTGAAGACCACTCCCCAGATCGGACTGGCGAACCGCTCGGTAGCTCTCACGCAAGGGAAGGTGCTGGGAGGAGGGACGTCCGTGAATGCGATGATGTACGTGCATGGGGACAACGCGGTTCTCGAGGAGTGGCATCGCTGCTCCGGATTCGATCCCCGGTGGTCTCCTGAGCACTTTCTGGACGCATTGCATGCGCTCGAGGCTTGTGATGGTGACCGTTTTGACCCCAGGATCCGAGGAGCGGACGGTCCGATCCGGATTCGCACAGTCCCTCACCCGAGCGCCTCGGCTCATGCCTTTGTGGAGGCCAGCCGCGAACTCGGTTACAGGGTGGGCGACTTCAACGACGGAAGGCAGCTGGATACAGCCGGGCTCATGCAGCTCAATCTTCAGTCTGATGGTGGCCGCTGCAGCATGCCCGTGGCTTTTCTGGCGGAGGGTCTGCCAGACAATCTGGAGATCTTGCTCTCATCCCAGGTGCAGCAGCTTGTGCTGAACGGTGAGCATTGCCGCGGTGTGGCCCTCGTGGATGGTCGCGAGCTGACGGCTGATCATCTGGTGGTCTGCGCAGGAGCATTCCAGACACCCGCACTTCTGATGGCCTCCGGTATCGGCGACCCTGCCTTGCTTGAGCTGGCTTCGATTCCCTGCCGCATTGCCAACGCCGCTGTGGGCACCAATCTCAGCGATCATCTGCGGGTGATGGTGGCTTACAGCAGCGAGCGTGACCCGGGGCGGACGGAATTTCTTTGTGAAGCCGCTCTGTTCACGCGCAGCGGACTGAGCGACGCGGTTGAAGCGGATATCCAGATTAATTTCTCCGCTGGCGTGGATGGTTTCATTCCTCCCCAGTTTTTGCCTTCGCCAGCGCCGTCCCATACGGTGATCTTTGTGCCGGTTCTTGCTCGCCCCCTGAGCAAAGGCAGCGTGCGACCACTCGGCCCCAGCCTGAGTGACGGATTTGCAATCGATCCAGGCTATCTAAGCCATCCAACAGATCTTGCCGTCTACTGCCGGGCGGTCGAGTTGGCTAGAGACCTGGCCGCGACCAACTCACTGTCCCCTTACTGCAGCCAGGAACTCTGTCCGGCAGAGATGAATATTGCAGACTATCTGCGGAACCATTGTGAGACAATTTGGCATCCCGTCGGCAGCTGCGCCATGGGCGGCGATCCTGCGAGCAGCAGTTGCAGCCCGGACTTCAGACTGAGAGGCACAGACAATGTGTTTGTGGCGGATGCTTCCGTACTGCCCAGTTTGCCCAGCGGCAACCCCCAAGCTGCCATCTTCGCGATGGCCTGCCTTGCCGCTGCCTCCATCGCAGACACGATCGCCAGCTGATCGATGCTCGAGAGCCTGACCGGATCTGGAATCGATTGTGGTGGAGGCAGTTCCGTAGGCTGTTTGTAATCTCAAGGCATGTATTTATAGGGCACCGGTTTGCGATGATTCACGATCTTATTCTCGGTTTCCCCATAGAGGAGAGCACGAGAGTAGAAATTGGGGAGTGCAGGGCTACCGAACTCCAACATTGGGTACGGATAAGCCCCATACTCTGCTACTGGCGGGGCGATGGCGGATTTGGTGATCGTATCGATAGCAGCCATCTCTTCAGAACTGAGAGTGAAGGATGCCGCACGCATCGCCTGCTTCAGCTGATCCAACGTGCGAACCGAGAAGATGGGTATCGAGACGACTTCGGCTTGCTGCATGAGCCATCGCAGCGCAATCGCCGTTGGCGGCTCGCCGATCTGATGGAAGCGTGGTAACAGCATCTCCATGATCTGGAGGTTGCGCTGGGTGGTTGCGTACCAGAACTCATTGCTGTTCTGAACGTGAGGCAGCAGGCGGTGCGGCATGCCCTCGGCAAGGGGAAGCTGATTGTATTTTCCGGATACCATTCCTCCCGCAAGGGGGGACCAGCAGACCACTGCAAGATCCAATGCCTTGCACATCGGAAGGTATTCAGGTTCGTGTGAACGTTCTACAAGGCTCCACTCATTCTGAAGCGCCACGAACGGTGCCAAGCCATGAAAATCGGCATAGGCATTCATTCGTGTCACCTCCCAGGCGGGCACGCTGGAAAGACCGGCATAGAGAACCTTGCCTTCTCGGACCAGATCATTGACACTCTGTACAATCTCATCAAATGGAGTTGTGTAGTCCCATATGTGAAGCCAGAGCAAATCAATATAGTCTGTTTTTAGCCTCTTGAGGCTGCCTTCGACGGATCGCCTCAGGTTCTTCCGATGGTTTCCGCGATTGTTGGGATCGGATGGGCTGGTGTGCTTGCCAACCCCGTTGAAATCCTCAGCACCATCGCCAAGGCTGAATTTAGTGCCGATCACGAAGCGATCGCGATCCCGATGAATAAACTCCCCGATCCACTGTTCCGACTGCGACTCTTGGTAGCGATTGGATGTATCAAGAAAGTTTCCGCCAGCCTCTGCAAAGTGCTCGAGAATGCGAAAGGATTCCGCTTGATCAGCTCCCAGTGGCCCCCAGTTGGTGCCAATGGTTCCACATCCCAGGCCCAACTCTGAGACCCGGAGTCCAGAACGACCCAGAAGGCGATACTTCATGAGAAAGAAAACCACTGCTTTAGCGACATCAGAATTCTAATCACAGCACCCTAATGACGCAAGAAAAGCTCACATAGACACGAGCCTGCCGATCCTGGCAACCTCCCTAGCCCGGCGCCTGACCCCCGCAGGCCGACCGGGCAGCCCCCGGTGTACAGGTGCGTGAGCGAGGACATGGCCGCCGGTGGGCAAGACTGGATCGACGCGATGTCGTGGAGGCGGAAGGGGCCGATGGCGATGCGTCAGAACCTGAAACTGCTGCACCTGCAGACCCGGGGTGAGGGCTTCACCGACATCACCATCACCTCAACGCAAAGATCAGCGCCAGCGTGCCTGAATACCGGCATCGCCGTGATCTCCTGCCTGCAGAGCAGCGCGTCGCTGACGGTGAACGAGAATGCCGAACCGCCCGTGCTGGCCGACTTGACCGCCTATCTGCGGGCCCTGGTGCCCGTGGAGGGGGTCAAGCCGCTGAGCAGCCACGGTGAACTGCGGGCTTATGTGCATGACGACGAGGGCCCGGACGACATGCCGGCCTACATCCGCACGGTCTTGACCTGCACCGGCCTCAGCCAGTCGTTTCAGGGGGGAAGACTGCTCCTGGGAACCTGGCAAGCGATCTACCTGTGGGAGCACCGCAGGGCGCCGATGCAACGGCGCATCAGCTTGCACCTGATCGGGGAGTGAGTGGCGCGGCTGCCGGCAGAGCTGAGCTGAGCGGCCTGCCATCGGCGGAGAGCAGGGTCGACCGGGAAGCCACAGACCGACAATCCTGCCGAGTCCCCCACCAACGCTGTCAGCCGGCGCCGGCCTCGGCCTGCTCGGCCAGGAAGGCGTGAACGTGGCTCACGGAGATGGCCCCGAGACCCACGGCCGATGCCACCCGCTTGGTGCTCCCCGCCTGAACATCGCCGACGGCGAACACGCCGGGGAGACTGGTCTCCAGAGCCATCGGAGGCCTCTGTAGTGGCCAGCCCTGATCCAGATCCACCGCCTGGCCGGTGCGGATGAAGCCCTTCTCATCGGTCTGGACGCCACCGTGCAGCCAGTCGGTGTTGGGCTTGGCACCGATCATCAGGAAGACATGTCGGATCGGCTGACGCTGGCGTTCACCGCTGTGCAGGTTTTCCCAGGTGACAGCCTCGAGATGGCGCTCGCCCTCGAGCTCGACGATCTCCGTGGTGGTGTGCAGCGTGATCCGATCGGAGGACAGAATTCGACCGATCAGGTAATCGGACATCGTCTCGACCAGGCTTTCCCGCCGAATCAGCAGGTGCACGTGACTGGCCCGTGAAGAGAGAAACACGGTCGCCTGCCCGGCTGAGTTGCCGCCACCGACCACGATCGCCTCCTCCTGGGTGCAGAGATCGCCCTCCAGAGCCGTGGCAGCGTAGTAAATGCCGGAGTTGTCGAAATCACCCGCATTGGGCAGATTCAGGCTGCGATAGGTGGCACCGCTCGCGATCACCATCGAGCGGGCTCTGACGCTTTGGGGCTGGTCGGCTTCCGCACAGAACTTAAGCGCATAGGGATACTGGCTGCAGTCCAAGCCCGTAGCTCGCATCGGCAAGCAGATTGTGGCCCCGAACTTCATGGCCTGCACCTGCGCACGGCCCGCCAGTCCCTCCCCGGAGATGCCGGTGGGGAAGCCGAGATAGTTCTCGATCTTGGAGCTGGTGCTGGCCTGGCCACCGGGGGCCTCAGCCTCCAGCAACAGGGTGGAAAGCCCTTCCGAGGCGGCATACACGGCGGCCGACAGCCCTGCCGGCCCACCGCCCACGATCGCAACATCGAACACACGCAAGCAATCGATCTCCTCGACAAGCCCGAGGGCTTCGGCGAGCGCATGGTTACTGGGGCGCTCCAGCACCTCGTTGTTGAGATGGATCACCACCACAGGCAGCTGCTCAACGCGCAGCGCGTAGCGAGTCATCACCTCCTCGTACTCAGGACATGCCTCGCGGATCGCGGTCACTGGGTAGCCGTTGCGGCGCAGGAAGCGCTCCATGCGCACCCCGTCAGCCGTGGTGGCGGTATCAATCAAGGTAGCCCCACCCTGCGCATGGGAGATGAAGGCCGTACGGCGCAGAATGAATGCGCGCATGATGATCTCGCCGATGTCCGGTTCGGCAGTGATCAGACGCCGGAAGGAGGCCGGCGAGATTCGCAGCAGGCGTCCGTCAACACCCATGCGACCGCCCACAAGGATCTTGCGGCGGTTGAACAGATCGAGTTCACCGGTGAATTGATTTTGGTGGTGCACATGAATCACTGTCGTGTGATTCAGCTTGTGCTCATAAATGTCGATGTGCCCCTCGAGAACGACGAAGAAATCCACACCCCGCTGGCCGCGTTCGAACAGCACCGAGCCGGCGAGCAGACTCTCCTCCACCCCGAAGGGTCTGGCCCTGTCAATCTGCTCGGAGCTGAGGGTCGGGAAGATCTGATGCTCGCGGGCGTAAGGATCAGTGGCCTGTAGCGGATCACTGGAGTTAGCGTGTGAGGATGTGACCACCGGATCAGAAGGCAACGAGAAGGAACGGCACTGGCCGAACAGGAGCCCACACACTAGAACCGGCTGAGTGTCCTGCCCCCGATTCCGCGATGCGTACCAGTCTGTTGCAGCGAAGCCTGCTTGAAGCGGCTGGGACGACCCTTCTGGGGTACAGCATTGCCCGCGCCAGCCACGCCTCGCTGGACAGCTTTCAGCAGGCCTGGCTGATCGGTCTGACCGTCTGTCTGCTGGTTCACACCTGCGGACGGCTCAGTGGAGCCCATTTCAACCCCGCCGTGACCCTGCTGCTGAATCAGCAGATCCATGGCTGGCGTGGGCTGCTGCACGGCGATGGAGCCCGCGAGACTCTTTGTTATGTGCTGGCCCAGATCCTGGGAGCCTTGCTGGCCTTTCGGCTCGACCCTTGGCTGCCGATGGAGGCCATGGGTTTCAGCCCGGAAGCCTTCGTACCCGAGCTGATTTTCAGCTGTGTGCTGTTGGGGTTGATCCAGGCCTGGAGCCGCGAGGGCCGGATCTGTCCGTTCGCTCAGCCCCTGGCCGGTGTGGTAATCGGGACCGGACTGGTGGTGCTGCTGCAGCTGGGGGGCATGACGGGATCGGGGATTTTCAACCCCGCTATCGCCTTGGCGATGGCTTGGGGGCGGGGAATCGGCGGCGTCCTGCCATTGATCGGTGCACAGCTGCTGGCGGTGCTGCTCGTGCTCGGCCTGGGGTCCTGGTTCTGCTCCGGCGGCGACGGCATCGAGGCTTGAGACGCTGCTTGATCTGTCACTGTATGTGCTGCGTCTTTAGTGAATACTCTCAACCCCAGAGGGCCTGCTTAATCCCCAGAACAAGAGACCAGCTCTCTGAGGCTTCTGGAGTTGCCTGAGCTAACAATGGGAATGGGAAAGCGATTGACATGACATTCATTAAGTCGATTAAGATCCTGCTGGCACAGGGTTCAAAAGTTCAAGTAGAGGCCAAGGTTAAAGACATTTTGGCGAGTTGAGTTGTTGGAGGAAAACTCTGCTGCAGTTGGACCAAGATTGTAATACAGATATCCAAGGCTGAGATTAGTATTAAAACCTTTGCCGGAAAGCATTGGAACACGAATCGAAAATTGAGGTCCAAACGACGTAAAGCCGTATGTGCTGCCGTCGTAAAACTTATTACCAAGCCCGACGCGAATCGGGAATGAAAGTGTAGCTGGATGCGACGTTTTGGACCAGAAACTGATGGAAGGCGTGATACCCGGTTCAAAAAGAAAGGCACTAGGCACTAAGCTGATCGCCGATGCAGCTGGGAAGGTATACACCACAGAAAGCTGAGGCTTGATCGAAACAGTGGGACTCAGCTGACCACTATCGTCATACACAAATGTTCCACGGGTCCAGGCACCAAAACCATAAGCGCCAGCAGGTGAAACATAAGTAACAAGATTGAACGTTGCCGAGACCCTCTGGGCCATGATGGCCGTAAAACCTACGATAAGATCTGTCTCGGTGAAATTGCGATAAGAACTTACTGGGTTGGAAAGATTTTGGTTGGAACTGAAGTCACTCCAAGTGGTCAGGAATAGAGTGGTACTATTAAGGAAAGAGCGATTGTCTGTATTTTCAAAAACTCGATAACGAAGATTGAAAAAAGGTTGGCTGCTGATGCCTTGTGGCTGAATCACCAAGCCATAGGAATTGTATTGCGTGAAAGCTTGATAGGCCAGAGTTGCACTGAAACGAGGATCATCGAACAGAGTCTTGGAATCAGGTGAATTGGTGGAACCAACAGCTGAAGGCTGACGGAACTGATCGGTTTGACTGTTAATCAATTGGCGTTGCTGTGCATAAAGCCTCTCAGCCAGTTCATGCTCGACATAGGTCGAATCCTCCTCAGGAAGAGGGGCCGCATAGGACGGGAGCAAAGCTGTGAAGATAAAAAGTATGTGCAGCAAGTTCAATCTAGTGAAGTTCATGAGAACACAAAGTTAAAACTACTAAAGGGATCAGAAGGTGTAGCGCGCACCAGCCTTGAGAGTCCAATTTCTGGATCCATTAGGCATGAGGGTACCAAAGGATGTATTCTGTAGCAAGTATGTAGAGGTATAAGTATACATTCCGCCTAGATAAAATTCAGTGTTGCGGTTGGCAAGATACGAGATACCTGTCTGGAAGTTGAGAGTCGGCTGTGTATTGGAAGTATTCACAGCGCGATCAACACCGATAAACGGAAAGAACGCTGGCTGCAGGCCCTTGATTGTGCTAGTCATCAAACCAACACCAGCCCCAAGATATGGACGGAACCGACGCTGGTGGCCAAAACCATTCAAGTCGTAGAATGCATTAAGTGTATAAGAAGTGAGCTTAATATCCCCATTAGCATCAAATTGAGCGCCGTTTGCTCCTACAGGTCCTAATATTGGATCTGTGACCACAAGAGGGACTGAAGGTCTAATCTTGGAAACACTGTTGTTCATTTGCATATATTCAAAAGCAAACCTAAAATTCCTATCGTAACGATAGCCAATGCCAAGCCCACCATAGAGCCCGGGATTAAAGATCAGGTTGGAAAGTCCCGATTCTCCGGAGAATTCACGTTGCTGAATACCGATATCGGCCTGAACGTACGGTCCATTCTTCGGCAAAGCAATCTTAGGGTTCTTTTGGAGCAAGCCAAGTGAACGTTTCAACAGAATGAGCTCAGACTCTAATTGATCAATCTTCTTCTCAATCAACTCTGGCGACATCGGTGCTGTTGAAGGTTGCGTCGATTCCTGTGCAATCGACGTGGGAGGAATAGGAAATGCGCGTGGTTCCTTGGGCGGGAGAAGAGATCCATCGCCAGCAAGCGCTGAAGTTGGAACGACCCAAGCAAGAGCAGCAAAAGTTTTGGCAACGCACAGGGTGCGGGAACGCGTCTTAACCACTGCAAATATGAGTGAAACTTGACTTATTGTGACAGATTCAGCTAACCAGAGCGCACGACATGGCCAGTTCGTAATCTGTCAGGTTAAGCAGAGACCTTAATGCTGTGCTGTCAAGTTCTGTTTGAGAATGGAGAGGAATCCATGCTCACGATTCAGGCTTGGCCAAGGCAGCTGACATCGGTAGCCAATCAAAAGATTGTTGCGTCAAGAACGACAAGTAGATGACGAAAAACCGGATGGAAAAGTCCACTACTTGACATGGTATGACTACGGACTTATTGCATTCAATGCAAGAAAAGACTAAGCAATTGATGAAATGGTGTCAGCGCTAAGCAGGCGATAAACATTAAAAGGGTTACGATATTGATAGCTCACAGAGTCCACTGATTTTTTGACAAGCAAAAGGCCTAGCCCGCCAATGGTGCGTTCATGAAGAGGAACATCAACGACACTCTCATCAACCGAGTCAAAATGAGGGTCAAAGGGCAAACCGTTGTCCTGGATCTGCAGAAACAAAGATGACGATGCTTTTGGGTCAGTAAAACGAAAAACTTCTACAGTAGAAGGTGAATGGTTGAGCAGAGAAGAAGAGTTGGATCGAATTATATTCGAGAGTAACTCTTCAACAGCCAGTTTTATGCCATATCTCTTGGCTGCCGATAGAGATGAATTTTCTGTCTGCTGCTCAATGAAACTGATCAGAGCATCCCATGAATCCATGGATGCAGGCATCGAAATGCTTTCATCCACAGGCAGGGAATCGTGTGGGTCCTCAAAAAGATTGATCAAGGAATATCCTCCACACGAGCCACCAACATCACGGCACTGCTAAGACCGGTCTTAACGATCACATCTGCCACGGGCTCAGCTGCGCCCACAACAATCAGGCGAGCGCTGTGTGGCATTTTCTGCTTAGCAAAAACCAAGGCACGCAGACCGGCACTGCTCATAAAAGTAAGCGCAGAAGCGATAATGCGTAGCTCTTCAAGCTCGGAAAGCTGGAGATTGGTGAGGACGTCTAGGAATTGAGGTGCAGATTGCGTATCAATATGCCCCTCAACAATGACCGAGACAAGAGGGAAGCCGGATTCGATCTGAATGTTGAGCGTCATGGTGGCAAGGATGAACAGTGTCGTGAGTTTAGTGTAGCAAGAGTCAGACAGATTAGTCTGAAGTTGGTCTGAATCAGACGGTCAGGATGATCACCGAGCGCTCACCCACCAATAGGGAAGTCTCAGAGAGCGGAACGGGTTCAGACTGGAATGGTGATTGATAATCACCAGTATTAAACTTAATTTTCCATTGCAAGGCTGTCGGCAAGGAAGGGAGTTCATACCATACAGGGAAATGAGCCATGTTGGCCATCACATAGACAACATCAGCGGACAGATCAGGTGAGGGAGAAGCTCTGTCTTGTTCAGAGGCAAACATCCAGGCGAGTTGTCGTGAGTCGTCGGACCAATTGGGCGACCATGGAGCAGCGCCGTGGAAGCTGATTGAGGGTAGACCAAGCGAAGTTGGTGGAGCATCAAAACGGTTAACACGAAGGCTGGGATGCTGCAACCGAAACTTAACAAGTTCGGAGGTAAATTCCAGGAGTTTAGAATTTGTTTCCGTTAGACTCCAGTCAAACCAGGACAATTCTGAATCAATACAATAAGCATTGTTATTACCGTGCTGTGATCGGCCAACTTCGTCACCCATCACAAACATTGGAATGCCGCGGGAGGTGAGTAGCAATGCGAATGCATTCATTATCTGCCTTTGGCGCAATGACAAGACAGAAGAATCCTCGGTCCAACCTTCGGCACCACAATTCCAACTGTGATTGTCGTTGCCTCCATCACGGTTGCCTTCGCCATTGGCTTCGTTATGCTTTTCATTAAAGGAGACAAGATCTGCCAATGTGAACCCATCGTGGCAGGTGATGAAATTGATTGATGTCGCGGGTGCTCTACCGCTAGAGCGATATAAATCCGGTGAACCCTGTACACATTGAGCAACTTTACCAACTTGACCGGAGTCGCCCTTCAAAAAGCGACGCATGCTATCTCGGTAGATCCCATTCCACTCAGCCCAACGACCGAAGGCCGGAAAACTGCCTACTTGATAGAGACCACCGGCGTCCCAAGCTTCGGCAATCAATTTGCAGCTGGAGAGAATAGGGTCAAAAGCTAACGATTCAAGAAGAGGAGGATTGGAAAGGGGGGCTCCCCAAGGATCACGGCCTAAAATTGAGGCAAGGTCAAAGCGAAAACCATCAATGTGATATTCTGCAGCCCAATAGCGTAAGCAATCTAGCACGAGCGATCGGACGACTGGATTATTGCAGTTGAGGGTATTGCCAGTGCCGCTGAAATTAAAGTAATAACCTTCTGGGGTTAGCATATAGTATGTCTTATTGTCCAAGCCTTTAAAACAGAAGGTTGGTCCATGTTCGTTGCCCTCAGCTGTGTGGTTAAAGACTACATCTAGTATTACTTCAATCCCGTTGGCGTGTAATTGTTTAATCAGTTGCTTGAACTCATCTACTTGCATCCCAAATCGACCAGTGGCAGCAAAGGCTGCTTTTGGAGCAAAGAATCCAAGGGTCGAATAACCCCAGTAGTTATATAATTGCTCGCTAGTCTCCGGATGGATTCTGCTGTTTTCAAATTCATCAAATTCGAAGACAGGCATCAGCTCAATAGCATTGATGCCTAGTTTCTTGAGGTAGGGAATCTTTTCTGCAAGACCTGCATACGTCCCTGGATGAGAGACAAGGGAGCTCTCTGAACGCGTAAACCCGCGCACATGAGTTTCGTAGATAATTATATCTTCGGGTGGAATCCTCAGCGGAGTATCCCCACCCCAGTCAAAGTCGTCGAAGGATACACGGGAACGATAATGATAAAGCTCATTGGCCCAGTCAGGAACAACACCCCATACATCTCGGCCAGAGATTGTACGTGCATAGGGATCCATAAGGATCTTTGTTGAATCACAGCGATGGCCAAGCCTAAACTCATTAGGTCCATCTACACGGAAACCATAATCAAGCTGTTCATAATCTAGCCCAAAGATAACGATGCAGAATACACTTCCAATTCTATACTCGTCAGGTATGGCTATTTCTGCAAAGGGCGATTGCTCGCCGCGATTAAATAATACTACAGTGCATGAATGCCCAACAGAAGAATAAACCGAAAAATTCAAGCCCTCCGGCACGTGAGACACCCCGAAGGGAAGTGGTTTACCTGGTCGTACTTTGTAACCATTAAGCTCGTTCGTTGGCAGTGAATCGATACGTTCAATCATGGTGTTCAAGCAGTGGCAGGCAGCTCAACCGTTGTCTCATAGACCGTAAAATATTGATAAAAACCCGTCACTTTCATTGTGTCGGCTATTTCAGGACGTAAACCAATAAGCGCTAGCGAAACTCCGCTGGATTGCGTCTGGCGATAAAGTGTGAGCAAGGTCCTTAGGCCCGCACTCGACATGAACGGAACTTCAGTTAATTCCAGCCCAAGTGGATGGGCAGATGTGAACTCTTGCTCGAGATAATCGCGAAGCTCGTTGACTGTCTTGGAATCAACCTGCCCTTTGACAGTGATGATCTGCCAACCTCGTTCCAGTGAAGACGTGATCAGAAGTGACATGGATCAAGAAACAGGAGTAAGAGTGACCTTGACGCGTACTGCTTCATCGGCAGAAGGCAAATTCACAAAAAGACCACTAGAATCATAGTCTGAATAGGATTCATCATTGATGGTGCATCCTGTGATGCGCACAGAATTCGGGGGGAGAATATCTGGCGAAACGTAGAGCTTACGATCAGCAAAGCCAGTGGGATAAGGCTTGAAATACAAGTCTAGTGGTCTTTTCTCTACTAACAGGTCAATATAAACCGTAGACAGGAAACAAAGTTCGGTGGAATGATAAGCACTCATTGAGTGAGAGCCTTTAAAGCGTTCTGTCCCTAGCAGGTAGGGAACTCCATTGGCAAGTACATTAAAATATACAGCCCCATCATTCTGATCGAGGAAGAATGCGTTGTAAAAAGATGCCGATTCAGCTGCGTACTTCTTGTAGTTAGGGTTGTCAGGCAGGTGACCCTGCAAAATCAAGTACGCCAGGATGCCCTGCTCCTGCTGCCACCAGGCTTTACGGTCGTGCCACGCATAGCGATGGTACGTTTGCCCAGGCTGGAGGGTTCGCTCAACAACGTCATACCAGCCAAAACGCTGTTTGTCGTAGCCGACATCAGGCATCAATGAAGCAATCTTTTCGGCTAGCTTGAGATAGTTTTCCTTGGGAGTTATGCCCTGGAAACGCATAAGATTCCAGGCTATCTTTAGATTGTGGCCAACAACTGCACGATTTTGCTGCCAACCCCAAGTCTGATCCTTGGACCAATCATCGAAAAACTTTTCCTGAACGAATGGACTATTCTCATAATCAGGAAAATGCGTAGCAATAGTATCAAATGTATCCTCAAGCATCGCGAGGTAGCGAGGCTCGTGCGTTGCCAGCCAGAGATTAATCAGGTACGCAGGAGCATGATCGCCAACTGAGTTCCAGTTTTTCTTTGCTTTGTTCCGACCTAATGATTCTGCATGTGGGCTTAATGTAACAGCATGGATGTGAGAGTAGTATCCACCTTTTTGCTTGTCTCTGTAATACGTGTCAAACAGATCAACGGTTTTCGCAGCATCCTCAAGGATGCGCGGATCGCCGGTAATGCGATACGTTTGTGTAGGGCCAGCGAGTGCATAAATCTGTTCGTAAGCAGGAATACTATCGTAATCATCGCCAAATTCTGAGACAAGTAGCTTTTGTTCTTGGCCGTCTTCGCCAACCTTGAGACCATGATACCAATAAATCATGCCCGTATCGGTATCAAAGAATCGCATTTTTTCGCGAAGATAATCTGTTCCTTTCTCGGCGGCATCCAAATATTGCTGCTTGCCCGTCAGCATGTACGCCGACGCCATTCCATATACCATTCTTGAAATTGTATCTGTTTCTTGTAGGTAATCTTGCTGGGTTTTGCCCCCAGTGAGATTGATAACGGTTCGGTAATTGACATAGTCAATTTCCTGAGCGGGATAGTTGAACTGCCATTTCAGATAGCTTGAGGCGATTGAATCTATTTGTTGAATCCACCAGCCAGGTTCAGAGTAGCGATAGACGTTTTGCTGACGGCCGGCAAAAATGATATAATTAACTTCAAATGATATGATCTCCTCGGGGAAGTAGGTCCCGTACAGAAACACTATTTGACCTGGCGTCAACAGCCTGATCATGTCTGAGCCAGCGTCAAGCCAGCTTTCAGTGAGATTTTGTATATGCTTAGAATAAGTATTCCCTGTCAGTTTGCCAATATAGTTGCGACCATCTGTAGTTTCGAGGCTGATCAGCTTTTGAGATGGATCATAGTTGGTGACATAACCAGAGATGAGATCGGAAAAAGAAAAGTCTAGGTTGTTCATGTTGAGAGCGAAATCAGAATGTGAAGCGGCTGATTCAGGGCTGTGCAGCAAGGGCTAAGCACTCGTGGCTGTGGGAGTTCCTCGAGAGCGCGCATCATTTACGGTTTAAAATCCGAGGCGAGGCGCAGGGCTGTTACAGTTTTTCAGCGCAATTGTACTTACCCTAGCGAACAACAGCCATTTGCAGCAGTTAGCCGCATCATTGCTTAATAAGTCTTAAGATTTTAGCGTAGGCATGATCGCATTGGGCTGCAGATAGTATAAATTTACTTGTTATTGACCGGCACGGTCCTGATTTCGCAGGCATACTAACATTGCAGTTGCCAATTAGACTGTTCATTTTGAACTAATTTTTTCATCCAAGTCTAGGGCTAGACCATCAACGTTAGAATGTGGATATTGTTGAACACGAATCAGATTCGCCCGAGTCAACCGTGCGACTTGCTGCTTATTGCTCAAATTGCTTGACAATGTTTGTTCTGATATCTTGAAAAGTCTCTCGGGCTCTTTGTCTGGGTTGTACACTCGACTGGCAAGATTTTCTGATGGAGCGTCTGTCAAGCGGCTGTCTGGTTATCTTGCACAGTCTGAGGTGGGTGCCTTTTACTGGACAGTTCTGGCCCCTGACATCGTTAACCTCGGGCGGGAGGAACAGGGTTCAATCTCAGTATAGACCTCATGGGGAGTTCTGCCTCCTAGGGAGCTGTGGGGTCTTACATGGCAATATCTCCATAGGAATCGGGCCAGGCTGATCTCGGCCTCCCAGCCATCTCTGTAGGCACGCAGGTACACCTCCTCGTACTTGACTGTCCTCCAAAGGCGTTCGACGAGGATGTTGTCATGGCAACGCTTTCGTCCTGACCAACTGATACTGATCTTCTCGTCATGCAGCCTGGAAACAAAGACAGCTGATGTAAACTGGCATCCCTGGTCGGAGTGGAAGATCTCTGGCTTGCGGCCCCCTTCCAGCGCCATCTCCAGAGCCTCCAGACAGAACTCCGTGTCAAGACTGTTGGAGAGCTTCCAGCTGAGCACATTCCTGGAAAAGAGATCCACGATCGCCACCAGGTAGAGAAAGCCTTTCTGCAGCGGGATGTAGGTGATATCGGTGGCCCACACCTGATCCACTGCCGTGACTATGCTGAGATCCACCAGGCATGGAAAACGCTCGGACGGATCCCCGGGCACTGTGGTGCGGGGTTTCTGGTAGATCGCCCGTAACCCCATGCGGCGCATGAGGTTTCGCACCCGGTCACGGCTGATCGGAATCTCATCTCTGGCCAGATAGGCCACCATCCGGCGGCTGCCGCTGCAGGGGTCCTCCAGGTAGAAGGCGTCGATCCTTGCCATGATCCGCAGCGTCGATTCCCGCACCGGTGTGGGCCGGTAGTAGAGCGTGGATCGAGGCAGGCCCAGCAGCAAGCATTGGCGGCTGACGCTGAGCTCGGGATGGTCGTGATCGACCAGCTTGCGTAGTTCACGGGCATCAGAGCAGCTGAGACTTTTTTTTGAGCCACTCCAGCTCCATCTGCAGCCGGCCGATCTGCTGGAACAGCTCTGCTTCCTTGGCCTGCCCGTCCTCCTTGTCCTTGCTCTGCTTGCCCCTGATGAACAGCTCGCTGGCTCCATCGAGCAGGTGCCGCTTCCACTGGCTCACCTGGATTGGATGGATGGCATGGTCGGCGGCGATCTCCTGGATCGTCTTGCGGCCACTGATCGCCTCCATGGCGACCCTGGCCTTGAACTCGGGACTGTGGGTGCGGCGCTTGCTCATCGGTGGGAGCCCCTTTCAGGGGCGGTACCCCGCCTCAGAGGTTAACGATGGGGGCTGTCCAGAAAAGCCAGACCACCTCAGTCATTGATGGAAGAAACCACTACAATTTGGCTGGTCGTCATCTGATCAACGTTTTGGTATTCTGAGCATGACTGATTCAACCCCTCAGATTTCGGCGTCGGACTGTATCAAGCTTCTGGCAATGGGAGGTACCATCAGTCGCGAGGCTCAGCTTGATGGACTGTTGCAGAGCATTCTTGAAATGAGTCGTCCTTGGATTGAGTGTGAGGCCTGCTCCATTTTTTTGCCAGATCAATCAACCGGTGATCTTGTCATTCATTCAGCTCAGGGAGGAGCTGCCCAAAGCCTTAAAAGTTGCCGGATCCCCGCGGGACAAGGCATTGTTGGAACTGCCATGACTGAAAAAAGGACAGTGAGAGTTGATGATGTAAGTGTTGACCCCCGCTTTTTTGGTACAGCCGACAAAACGAGCGGATGGTCAACACGAGCGCTTCTTGCAGCACCGTTGATTGACGGCGATAAATGTATCGGTGCAATCGAGTTCCTTAATCCAATTAATCGATCTTCGTTTAGTGATTATGATCAAGTGTTGATTGAATACTTTTCTAACCTTGTCTCAGCCTCGTTGGTGCGGATCCGATCTCATCAGGTTGCCCTTGAAAAAGCTCAGATCGAGAGGGATCTCGATCTGGCACGAGAGATGCAAAACGGATTGTTGCCAAAGAACTACCCTTCATGCCCTGAATCAGGTGACCTGAATCTATATGCTTTTTTAAGGCCAGCGTTGGAGGTAAGCGGTGACCTGTACGATTTTTTCAAGATGGCTGATGGCCGACAATATTTTCTCTTGGGTGATGTATCCGGGAAGGGCATAGCAGCAGGCTTGTTTATGGCCGTAACAAGAACCCTTATCCGTGCGACGGTTCATCAGTTTATTGATCCGGTTGATATCTTGAAACAGGTGAATTCCCAGCTTGTGGCCGAGAATCCAGCTTTCCTTTTCGTTACTATAATTCTTGGCATGTATGACGCTATAACTGGAGATATCCGCTATGCCCAAGGAGGTCACAACCAGGCTATTTTTATCAACTGTTCCGGCGTCGCTGAATACCAGGATCCTGGAGGTCAGCCATTAGGTGTCTTTGAGGAAGCCTCGTTTCAGGCGCTCTCTTGCAAACTGGAGCCAGGTGAATCGTTTGTGATCTATTCAGACGGAGTAACAGAAGCCATGAATCTCGAGCAAAAAGTCTACAGCAACCAAAGGCTGGAGAATTTGCTGCAAGGCCGTCACCGCAAGTCAGCCGAGCATATCGTTGGGGTCATTATGGACGATGTTGACAAATTCATCGATCGGGCAGATCAATCAGACGATATAACAGTATTGGTGTTGCACCGCAAGGCCTAATCATTCTGGATTTGCTATCCCGCTACTTAAGCGTGATACTTTGCTTCTATCTTCCCTTCTGTTTTCCAGCGTTTTCTAGGGAAGCTCTGGGCAATCAGGGTCTGAGCGGCCGCAGATCTGAGCAATGCTGTTTTGTCCGTGATCTGCCTCCGCGGCTGCCCGATGTTGGCTTTATGGCTCATTCCCAGCCTCCTGGGGCTGTTTATGGAGGCTGAATTCCGGCTTTTCAGCACACCATTCCCATGCTCAGGTTGTCGCGAGCAATTGATGCCTGGCCTGGAACAGATTCGACAATGCTGCCAGCACGTTGATCTTGCAGCGATTCTTGGCAATACCACGCAGCCTCGTCTTGTGAAAACCGAACTGCTGCTTGATCACTCGAAAGGAATGCTCAACTTTGGAGCGGATGTGGGCTTTGGCGGTCTCAATCAGATCATGCAGCCTTCCTTCTGGCGTGTCCGGTAGAGCGCGACGTTTGCCGGGTCGCATCGCCACCCTGAAGTCCGTTGTCTTGACTGCCATCTCAGGCCTGTTGGCGATGCCTTGATATCCAGCATCCGCGTAGACGACCTTCTCCTCGCCATGCAGCAGATCGGCTGCCGGTGTCAAGTCGTGCACGTTGGCGGCGGTGACGACCACCGTATGGATCAGGCCTGAGTTCTTGTCTACGCCTGCGTGGAGTTTCATTCCGAAATACCACTGGTTGCCTTTCTTGGTCTGGTGCATCTCTGGATCCCGCTTCCCCTCCTTGTTCTTGGTGGAACTTGGCGCGGCGATCAAGGTGGCATCAACGATCGTTCCTTGCCGCATCGTCATGCCCCTTTCGCTGAGGTACGACTTGACGGTCTCAAAGATCTGCTCTCCCAGGCCGTGCTTCTCAAGAAGGTGCCGGAAGGTCAGGATCGTGGTCTCATCCGGGATCCGGTCGGTGATCAGATCGATGCCGGTAAAGCGGCGCATGGTGGGTACCTCGATCAGAGCCTCTTCCATGGCCGGATCGCTGAGGGAGTACCACTGCTGCAGGAGATGGACACGCAGCATCGTGGCCAGCGGATAGGGAGGCCGGCCGCCTTTCTTGATCGCTTTGGGGTAGTGGGGCTCGATGAGGGCGATCAGCGCCTGCCAGGGCACCACGACATCCATCTCAGAGAGAAACTTCTCCCTCTTGGTCTGCTTCTTGGCCGTGGTCAGCTCGTAATCCGATAAGCCGAGCTGCTTGCCACCCATCTCTCCAGTCCTGGCCTGCGAGTACAGGGCCATTGTCGCGTGGATGGCCTGGGTTTTCAGAGTCTCCCTAGCACTCCTTTACAACAGTTGCCGTCGGATTGGGTCCGAAAATGGACGCCGCCCCTTGCACTTGCATCCTGTCGATGACACAGCTGATGACCCCGGTCCTGCCCGCCAGTTCGCCGCCGCCCAACTGGGTGGAATCGAACCATCCGCTGGGCTGGCTGATCGACCGGTTGCTGGCGGTGGAGCCCCTGCGCCGGCTGCTGTTCTGGCAGGCGCGGCGGCTGATCATCCGCACCGCCGAGGGCCGCGGCATCGCCTGGCGCCAGCGCCGGGAGCTGCTGCAGCGCGCCGCCGAACCGCTGCTGGCCTCCACCTCAAACCCGGCGGTGGCTGTGCCCGCGTACTACCGGGCCCGTTTCCACGCCTACGACGCGGGCAACCTCTGCTGGGCCGCCGCCTGCGAGGCCGAACAGGCCACCGCCTCGATGGCCCTGCGGGTCTGGCCCGACGAGCCGGAGCTCGCGCCTGAGCTGGCCCAGTCGCGCCTGCGCCGCGCCATCTTCAGCGCGATCGAGCCCAGCCTCAGCGGCCCGGTGCAGCGGGTGCTCGATCTGGGCTGCTCGGTGGGGGTGGGAACCTTCGCCCTGCGGGAGTGGCTGCTGGAGCGGCAGGCGCAGGGGGAGGCCTTCCAGGCGCCGGAGGGTTTCCGGGGCGTCCCGGTCGATGCGCGGTCCTGCTCAGCGATGCCGACATCCCTGCAGGTGGAGGGCCTTGATCTTTCGGCGGAGATGCTCGCCGTGGCGCGGGTGCGTGAGGCGGAGCTTCATAACCCATCGGAATCGGCCGCGGGCTCCACCCTCCCGGCGATCACCTGGCACCACGGCGCCGCCGAGGCCGCGGGCTTGCCCGCCGCCGCCTACGACCTGATCACCCTCCAGTTCGTCTGCCACGAACTGCCCCAGGCCGCCACCCGGGCGGTGCTGACCGAAGCCGCCCGCCTGCTGCGACCCGATGGGGTGATCGCCCTCGTGGATCAGGACCCCGAGTCCGCGGTGATCCGCCGGCTGCCCGCCCCGATCGCCACCCTGCTCAAAAGCACCGAGCCCTACCTCGAGGACTATTTCCGCCTCGATCTGCCCGCCGCCCTCCAGGCGGCCGGCTTCCACGACGTGCGGCGTGCGGCGGTGGATCCCCGCCATCGGCTGCTGGTGGCCCGGCGCTGAGCAGCGATGTTGTCAGAAAACGCAGAATCGATCCGCGAGCCACGCAGATCACCCGCCGGGGTGATGCCGCCGGACGACTTTGTATTCTAGGACACGTTGTTTCCAGCCCCCCGCCCCACCCTGCCGCCCACGCCGCGGCGCATCACGGTGACCATTCCCAGCAAGCTGTATCACGTGCTGCTGGAACGCTCCGATCGTGAGGGGCGCAGCCTGAGCAACCTGGTGGCCTTCCTGCTGGAAACGGCGCTCTCCAAGTCCGCTCGCCCGCCGCTCTGATCCGGCGCGGGATCAGGCAGGGCAGACCTCAGGCTGCGGTTCCGGCGCCGCTCTCCCACCCCGCCAGCACGATCTTCCCCAGGGTCCGGCCGCTCTCCAGCAGCCCGTGGGCCCGGGCGAGGTTCTCCGGGCTGATCGGCGCCAGCCGCATGGAGGCCGTGCCCTGCAGCTCACCGGCCTCCACCAGGGCCGCCAGCCGCTCCAGGATCTCCCCCTGCCGGCCGCGGTCGGCCGTGCGGTACTGGGGGCGGGTGAACATGAACTCCCAGTGGAAGCTCGCGCTCTTGGCCTTGAGCAGGTTGAGATCCAGGGGAGCGCGGTTGCCCACGATCGCCACGATCGCTCCCTGGGGCCGGATCAGCTCAGCCATCACCAGCCAGTAGGCGTCGGTGTCGCTGAAATTGGCGATCGCGTCCACCTCCGGCAGGCCCAGGGCCGCCAGCTGGGGGGCCAGGGGCTGGCTGTGGTCCACCACGTGGCTGGCGCCCATCCGCTCGCACCAGGCCCGGCTCTCCGGCCGGGAGGCGGTGGCGATCACCACCAGCCCGGCCCGCCGCGCCAGCTGAATCGCGATTGACCCCACCCCACCGGCGCCGCCGAGGATCAGCAGGCTGCGGCCCGCATCGGCGCCCTCCGGATCCAGCCCCAGCCGCTCGAACAGCGCCTCCCAGGCCGTGAGAGCGGTGAGGGGCAGCGCCGCCGCTTCAGCGGCATCGAGATTGGCGGGGCGGCGGCTGCAGATCGTCGCCTCCACCAGCACCCGTTCGGCGTTGCAGCCCGGCCGGGTGATGTCGCCGGCAAACCAGACCCGATCGCCCGGGGCGAAGCGCTCCACCGCCTCCCCGGTGGCCTCCACCACCCCGGCGCCATCCCACCCCAGCAGCCGCGGCGCCGCCCCGCTGCCAGGACCCGGCAGACCGGCGCGCACCTTGGTGTCGACCGGATTCACCGCCACCGCCTCCACCCGCACCAGCAGGTCGTGGGGGCCGGGCAGCGGATCGGGGAGCTCCACCATCGCGAAGGCCGCCGGATCGTCGCAGGGAAGGCCGCCGTAGGCCGCAATCGCATTCATCTCACCAAGCCTTCGCCTGGCCGGAGGCCTGCTGCAGGGCCCGGATGCGGGTCTCGAGCGGCGGGTGGCTGGCGAACAGGCGCAGGAAGCCCGGCGGCTCGTTGATCTTGAGCGTCGCCAGGGTGGGTTCATCGCGGGGATCCTGCAGATTTTCCACCCCCCCCAGGCTCTGCAGGGCCCCCACCATGGCTCCGGGGCTGGTGAGCCGGGCGGCGCCCGCATCGGCGCGGAATTCGCGGTGCCTGGAGAACCAGGCGGTGATCAGCGAGCCGAGAATCCCCAGCAGGATCTCCAGGGGCCAGATCAGCAGCATCGTGGGCGGTGGCGCCATGCCGCGGCCGTCCTCCCGGTCGCCTCGGGGCAGCAGGAACAGCACCGCTCGCGACAGGAACATCACGAAGGCGTTGATCACCCCCTGCAGCAGGGTCATGGTCACCATGTCGCCGTTGGCGACGTGGCTCATCTCATGGGCGAGCACCGCCTCCAGCTCCGCGGGCGGCATCCCCTTGAGGATGCCCGTGGACACCGCCACCAGGGCCCGGTTGGGGGAGGGTCCGGTGGCGAAGGCGTTCCATTCCGGTGAGCCGTAGATGCCCACTTCGGGCATCGGCAGACCGGCCTTCTGGGCCAGGCCCGCCACTGTGCCGTGTAGCCAGCTTTCAGCCGATCCGCCGCCCTGGCCCACCAGCTGGATGCCCATCATCCGCTTGGCTGATTCGGCCGAAAACTGCAGCGCGATCCAGGCCCCCAGCACGCCCCACACGAAGCTGCCCACCAACAGGGGCAGCAGCGGCAGGTCGGGGGGCAGCAGCCCGATGGCGGTGAGCAGGTTGAGGATCAGGGAGATCGTGAGCACCACCGCCAGGTTGGTGATCAGGAAGAGAAGGGTGCGCAGGGCCATCGCGGGTTGGGGGGCAGGAACGCAGGGCACCGGGGCGACAACGCTCCGGGGAGACTGACTGGGGCGTTGGGAGGGG
>Ga0209298_10000199_pt1 | contig 37878 bp, 51 predicted proteins | sample S_140806_EF_Meta_FD_187325 | JGI IMG/M metagenome (GOLD analysis project Ga0209298, IMG submission 187325) | Freshwater microbial communities from Lake Simoncouche, Canada to study carbon cycling - S_140806_EF_MetaG (SPAdes) (version 2) | ecosystem: Environmental > Aquatic > Freshwater > Lake ... | reverse complement strand
CCTGCTGACGGCTGCGTTGCAGGAAGCCATTGCCCGCATCGAAGCCCTGGAGGCCAGCAACGCTGACATGCTTGCCCGAGTGACTGCCCTGGAAGGGAATTAGTCAACGCCACTACCCACCACCACCACACCACCATGACCACCACCTACACCTGGGCCATCGCTAATCTCGAACGCCACACGGCTGACGGGATCGTCTACACCGTCCACTGGACCCTTGCTGCCACCGACGGCACCTACGCCAGCTCCGCCTATGGCTCCATCGGCCTAGAGCAGCCTGAGGATGACGTGATCCCCTACGCCGACCTGACACCTGAGCTGGTGATCGGCTGGGTGCAAGCCAAGCTGGACGTGCCCGCCATCGAAGCTGCACTCCAATCCCAACTTGATGAGCAGGCGGCTCCTACTAAGGCGACTGGGGTGCCGTGGCAGTAAAAAGCAAGACCGGTGTTGCCCGGATTGACCACCAACCTGGGCCACCCAAAACCACCAGCCAAGGGCAGGGCCAAAATTCACGACCACGGCGTCGAGGGCGAAAACCCTTGCGCGGTCAAGGTCGTTAAAATGCAAGCAAGCGCCGGCACTGGTTTGTCATGGTCGAAAACCTGATCGTTGGTCTTGCCTGCCTGGTCCTAGGCGGTGTTGGTGGTAGTGCCTCCCGGTGGGTTGCTGCTCGCGGCACGGAAGACGAAAGGGCCAATATCGCCATCGTCAAGCTCAGTGCTGGTGTCGAGCACATCGCCGCTGAACTCACAGCGATTCGCGAGGACATGCGCACCGACCGCCGTGAACTGTTTGGCCGCCTTGGTACAGCCGAGCAGCGTATTGCTAGGCTGGAGGCACATCACATCCCCTGAGATGGACCGCATCGCTGAATACGTTGCGCTTGCAGTGGCGATCCACGGACTGGCGCTGGTCATCGTCAACCTGACGCCGACACCAAAAGACAACGCAGCCCTAAGCAATGCTGCTCGTGTAGCCGTACGTGTCTACCGTTTGATCGAAATCATTGCCGGTGTTGTGTCGCCCCGCGTCAAGCGATGACCAATACAAGCCCGATCACGCTTGATCAGCTTTTTCGCAACAACCGCAACCTGCCGTATCAGCTTGCGGCGATCACAGAACTCGAGCAGGACATCCGCGTCAATGGCTACGACGTTGCCATGCGTCGCAGCCGCCCGTGGTTCAGCGTCTGGAGTCAAGCTGGCAAGCAACTGAATCCACTGGCGACGCCATACCAGTCGCAACGGGATAACTACCGCGATGCCAATCGCACCTGCTTCAGCTCCAGTTGCGCCATGCTGCTGATGACGCTGAAACCAGGCGCCATCCATTCAGATGATGACTACATCAAAACTGTCTTTAGCATTGGCGATACCACCGATGCGTCAGTGCAACTCAAGGCACTGGCTAAGTACGGCATCAAGGCCCGCTTTGAGACTGGCGGCAACCGTGATCTAGTCAAGCGGCAGATCGATGCCGGCAAGCCTGTCCCCGCTGGTTTCCTGCATCACGGCAGCGTATCAGCGCCAACTGGCGGCCATTGGCTGTGCATCATTGGTTATGACGCCAAAGGTTACTGGGTCAATGATCCATGGGGTGAGATGAACATAACCGCTGGCACCTACGGCAGTACCGTAGGATCCAAACTTCACTACAGCTACGCCAACTGGGAACCTCGTTGGATGGTTGATGGACCCAGCACCGGGTGGTGCATTATCGCTTGAACAAATGCTGATTCCTGATCACGAAATCCGTCGCCTTTGCAAATTGAAAGAAATGGTGTCGCCTTATGTCGAGGCGCATCTCAATCCTGCATCACTGGACGTGACGCTAGGCGAACGCATCATGATCGAGGTGCCCGGCACCCTTGACATGGAAATCAAGGGAATTCATGACTACAGCAAAGAAAACCCCTGCTGGATCAAGCCTGGCGAATTTTTCTTGGCTGAAACCAGGGAAATTTTCAACCTGCCCAACCACCTTGGGGCGCAGTTTGTCCTGAAATCAAGCCGTGCTCGAGAGGGCTGGGATCATGCTGAAGCAGGCTGGTGTGATCCAGGCTGGTTTGGGTCACGGCTGACCATGGAACTGAAGAACAGCCGCCGGTTCAGTGATTTACCGATCTGGCCTGGGATGCGGATTGGTCAGATGAAATTCATTCTGGTGTCGGGCACCCCAGATAGCACTTACGCTCAAACTGGTCGCTACAACTGCGATCTCGGCGTAACGGCGAGCAAGGGTTGAACTCAAGCAGGTCGTAATTGTCGAGAGCATGGCTTTCCGCCCATTGTTGGGCGCTGGCATGGTCGTCAAATGGGCCGATGACGAGGGAGTAGGACATGGGTTGCTGGGTAGTGGTGGCTACGATAGGGACTGCGGCTTTTGCCCACATGCAGGCGTATCTGGTGGACATTGCCGCGAAAGTGGTGATTCGATCCGACACGGATCCAAACGAGCTATGCGACAACCTGTATGCACAGATCACTGAATTCATCCACAATGATGATGATCTGTTGAATCTTGAAATCGAACTGCTCCCCTTGCCTGGCAACTGCAATGGATCACCAGATCGACGGGACGAACCTGATTCCGAGGAAGGAAGCAAAGCTCCGGTTTCGTGATCAAATCCACCTTGCGTGGGACTGGAAATGCGCCTATTGTTGCGCAGAACTGGGTAGATCGGCAACGCTGGATCATATCATCCCAAAGGTTAAAGGTGGATTAACAGTACGTTCAAATCTGATTAGCTGTTGTCTTGGTTGCAATAGCCGCAAGCAGCATACAGATTGGAAGGAATGGTATCAAGACCAAGATTTTTATTGCGTAATTAGGGAAGAGGCAATTATGGCGTGGACCAATCAGTAGTAATTAACATAAATCTCGGCCTGCCATAAGTCAACTGTGTAACGCTGACGTGCTCCATTTTGGCCGCATGCCCTATACAATGGCATCCCGTCATCGCCCTCCATCACTTCAATCCAGCGTGTTTCACCGCGCTCAAGGCGGTCCAATACTTTCCGTTCCATCGTCTTCATACAGCGAGCATTTCCTAGCGTAGCGACCCTTGTTGGTTCGCGCCTCGGGGAACCCAAAACTGCATGCATCAGACCGTGGTGTCCAATGGATGCAAGACCAGCACTTGGCTTTGCCTTGATAAGATTCTTTAATTTCCTCCACTGATTTACCGCTGTACAGTGCCAAGTAATTGTATTGAGCACAAATAAACGCTGCACGCAAATCTGGTGTGCCAAGATCAATCGTAACCGGTTCGCAATTTGGCAATTTAATCCTTACGGTCCAATTCTCTGCCAAAGAATTGCGCTGCACAATTACGCGACCATTGTAAAGATTAATCATCTTTTTCACCAAATGAAGGTGCGTGATACAGTCGCTCTAGTTGCATTGAAGCTGGCTCCGTATTGCCTGAATCCCAGATGCCAGCGTTGGTAGGATCATTCCTATCCTTGACACCATAAACAGTCATAGTGCCATGTTGCTTTACATGCACCATACTAATGCGGGGGCTGCTAATCAAAAAACGGACTGCAGCATTTTCAAGCCAAGAAAGAAATGGTGCGTTCATTGTTCAAGATGGTTGATGAGACGATTTAGATACCATTGGGCCTTGCGTGCATCCTGGAGTGGAGCACCCTTCAGCCACATTCTTAGCAAATATTTAAGGGCTTGACCTTGAAGGTAGCCGCAAACAATATCAGAAGGAGCACTGGAAATAGCATCTTCAATGACGTCAATGGTTTCGTATTTACGATCAGCGTAATGCGGGGGATGATTAATAAGATCAGCCATTGTTGTCACCATAAACAATTGACACTGGGACATAAGGGGTTGGTTTGCCACCCCACCGAAAGTCTGGGTTGACCTTTTCCCATTTAACAGCCCATGACTCAATTTCAAGTTCAACCGTAAACCACTTGTGTTTACAATCGTCGCATACACGTTGACGTGTTGTATGGCTTGGTTTCGTGGTATTTGATTGTAAAACAAACACCGTACCGTGATTGCATTTAGGGCAGTTCATTAGATGTTTTTGGTTTGGTAGTTAGGGCAGTGGGGCTATTGAGCCACTCGCGCAGCGCGTCCCCCGTAGGCGTCTTCGGAGGCCATGCAACAAAGCGCAGCAGCTCCTTGGTGTCGGTGAACAACATGGAGACGTGCGGCCGCCATGCCATATAGCTGGTGCCGTTCCACCGATCGTGGTAGCGCACGACGCGGAGGCCGCTAGCGGTAAAGAGGTCAGGCACGGCCCCACCTCTCAAGGGCGGCGCGGGCGAATGACAACACATCCTGCCACTGAATCCATAGATTGATAAGCTCCTCATCCGTCGGCGGCTCCGGCGGTGAGGTGGCTAGGGCGGCTTGGGCACGAGTTGTGGCGGCGATCCAGCTGCGTTTCCACTTGCTAAAATCGCGTGGAGCAGTTTGATCTAGTTCAACCAGCTCAGCGCACAATGCGCGAAAGTCGGGGATGGTGGTCATTCTTCAAACCGAGAAAGAACTATAAAGAACATGCCAAACAGCCACGCTGCGATTGGCGATTTGGAAGCTAGGACGGGGGCCATATGAATGACTCCAATAAGAATAAACATTTCCTTTGGTCTCATTGGCCCTCCAGTTCGGTGGCGATGGCGAGGAGTTCGGCTCGACATGCGCGACGCTCACTCCAAATACCTTTCAGTATTTCTGGATCGTCTAACTCTGAGTGTGGCAACTCTGGAGCTGCTTGATCCGCAGCAGCACAAAGGGCGGCGGCCAAGGCTTTTCGGGTGTGGCTAGTGGGGCGAAACGCATCCATCACGGCCTGAGCAGCGGGTGATAGGTCAGCCATCAGTATTCAATCCCCACGCGAGCAATACCATCAAGCGGCACGCCAAGCCGATAAGCGGCACCTGCTGACAAATCGATGCTGTTGCAGTCGCAGCGGTCAGTGATCCGCACCATCAGCGAACGCCCCTTGTGGGTGACGCGAACCCTGGTATTACAAGGCAACCATGGATGGGCTGCGGACAAGCCCCAATGGCGGTAGGTGCTGCCGCAATACGCCACACGGCCGTCATACCAAGGATGGTAGACGGTGGCCGTGACAGTGCGGGCCTGGGCTGGTGCGGCAAGCATGGCCAGCAGTAGCAGAAGCCTTCTCATGCCCACTTCCCCAGCAGGTAGCGGCGGCATGTGGCGATCGCCTGATGCGCTTGCTTGGCGGTCATCACTGAACCGGTGTCATCTATCGCCTGGCACACGTCAGCATGGAGCTGCTGGTAGTCGGCATCACGAAAGTTGGGACCGATGTCAGAGCAAAACTCCTGCCACAGACCGGTGTAAGTTGAGCGCAGCGGGTGGCCCTTAGGCAGGGCAGCGCGGCCGCTGCGGGCATACAGCGCATCCATCATGATGGAACGTTGCAAATCAAGTTGATGGCGTTTCATTTTCCTTGAGGTAGAACAACAGATTGCGGCATTCCTGCCATGCCACTGAATTGTGGTGTAGCTCATCCATTCGAACTTTAAGCAACGCTTTGATGTGCCGCCGTTCGTCTTGGCAACCTTGCTCATAAAGGCTGCTGGTACTGATCAAATCAGCAATGCGTTGACGCAGTGGATTCATCGCGCAACAATCGGAACAGGTGATAAGCAAAGCTGCGAAATCATGAAGCAATCACCTGCAGTATTTTGGCAGATGTAATGCGGCCAGGTTTGGCCTTCAGCTCTGTTCTTGATGTATAGGACATCTTTCGATGGCCAATGACGAACATAAACTTTTTGGCCAAGATTAAGCTTCCACAATGCCGCAGTGCGTGGCATGCCACGATTGCTTGGTGTCAAATTGTATGTACTCCAACTGGTTGAAACAATTGGAACAACATAATTGCTTGGTAGGACAGTTGCTTGCATGTGCTTTGGGTAGCGCCCGGTTTGGGCATGAACCTAAGGTAGGGCACCGCAGGTGGCGCCCGGTAGGTTTGTTGTAAAACTTTATACAAGAAAACCCGTGTCAGTCGCCTGCACGGGTCGTCCTCCTACTGATCAGAACAGTTCAGTTCCACCAGTTGCCGCTGCAAGGCTGCTAGTCGCCTGGCCCAGCACCTCCGCCTCCTCCATTGCCTTCAGCGTCTTGAAGTCAGGCTCGAACGCAAGACTCAAATACGTCTGCCCTGCGCCTGACTGCTTGCCCCATCCGCTAATCTTCACCGGGATTTCACCCCGATCATTAGGCTTTGCATTCATCACATAATTGGCGAATGCCATCCGGTCTTCTTCCTTGATGCTAAACACACCGTCATAACCGGGATAATTACGATTTGGGTCGTAACGATCTTTGAAACGCTCCTGCAATTTTTCAGGGGTGTTCTTAAACAATGCGCCGTTAGCTTTGAAAGTCATTTGTTGTCAGGGGTGATGGTGTTGGCCTTTTCAAAATGCTCCACCTCGGCTAAGGGGTAGAGCACACGACCGTTGATCTTTGAATAAGCCGGACCCTTATTAAAGCGTCGCCATTTGATCAACGTCTGCCGATGGACATGCCACCGCTCAGCAAGTTGCACATCAGTCAAGAACTCAGAACAGCTCATCGACAACCTCGGTCTTGACCGGTTCAGCGGCGGGCGGCTGGATTTTCGCATTCAGCTCATCAAGGTTGGTGGAAACATTGACAAGCTCAACATCAACGACCTCCTCCTGTGACTGAATGCCAAGCAGCAAATCACTAGCATACAATCTGCCCCAGAAAGCAGCAGCCCGATAACGGATCATCAGCTCAGGCATCGTCTGCCACTTTGATCCGTTTTTAGAAAACCACCCTTCTTTCTTTGCCATCGCCATCGTGATGGTCGGTCCCTTCAGCTCTTGCTCGGATTTGACATCAGTAGCAACAGCATAGCAAGCCAAACTATCACCCTCACCGCTCATCTCAAATCGCAGTGAGCTGAAACGGCCAGAGCCATTCACCATCGCAATAATGAAACTGCTGCTCCAGCTTGGCCGCCCATGGATCACATGGAGATGCTGCATTGCCAAAAACGGGCTGATGTTCATCCGATTTGCAATCTCAAGAGCCACAAGGCAATTGGCAAAACCCTGTTGCCCCTGGAATTGAGTTGGAATCAGCGTGCTACTGGCCAAAGCCTTAGCAATCCGTTGGGCTTCCTCGAAAGCTTGGATGCCAGAAAACACTGAGTTGTTGCTCGTCGTGGTCAAGGAGGAGTTGGTCATCAGTACATCTCAATTTCAGGTGGTTGGCCCATGGTCGTGCCATCAGCCTTAGGTCGCATCCATGCCGGCAGGTTGATCAGCTCCACTTGGTCGCTGTAACCAGGCCATGCATCGGCTGCCATGCATTCAGCAAGACGGTTCAGGTTTGCTCGAGCAGTATCCCACCCGATCTGCACCATTTCTGGTGCTGCAACGTAAACAGCGCATGCGAATGGTGGACGTTTTTCGATGCACACGAACACAAACTGCTCAGGTCGTTTGCCTGTTGCTTGCTCTACTCCATGCAAATACCATGCAGCTTGGACGTGGTAACGCCATTTTGCAATACTTAACATGAAATCAGCAGGGCTGGCGCTTTCTGTTGTCTTCAGGTCAACAATTGTGCTGCCATCATCCAACAGAAAATCAGGCCGGCATTTGCACTCGAGGCCAGTCTCGGCATCCTTCCAGAACAAGCTGGTTTCAGCTTTGCCAGGCAGGCCAAGCAGACCACCAGCAGCAGGGTGAGCGAACACGCCTTCAGTGATCTTGCCAACCAGGTCGGCGTCCTCACGGCTAATCACGGTGCGGGTGCCCGCAGCCGTCGTGAAAACATCCCATTCGGCCTTGCCTGCGTTGGTGCGGCGGTTGATGCCAGCCGGGGTTACCGCGTAGTTGGCGTCCCACTCGTCAGGCTCGAGCACGCTGGTGTGAACGGCTGAACCGATCACCATGGCTGGGGTTGCTTCTGCTGGCCAACGATTGGGATCAAGGTGCTTCGCCCAATAATGGAGCGGGCTGCGGGCGATGGAATCCAGTCGGCTTTTTGAAACCGCCGGGTGGCGGTGGTAGCTCTCGTTGTCCATGGCATTGCGTTGGGCTTGCGCATCCTATACCATTGGCGCTCCCACTGCAACCATATGCAACTGCGGCCCTATCAGGAGGCAGCCGTCGCTGACCTCCGCCGTGCCTACGCCACTGGTCATCGCGCTCCACTCCTCGTCATGCCAACCGGTGCAGGCAAGACCCAAGTCTTCACCTTCATCACAGCCGCCATGTCACAGCGTGGCCGCCGCGTCACCATCCTTGTCCACCGCCGAGAACTGATCGCCCAAGCATCACGCAAACTCACCCAAGCCGGCGTCACCCACGGCATCATCGCGGCAGGCACACCTGCGACAAATGCACCAATTCAGGTCGCATCGGTGCAAACGCTCGTCCGTCGCCTCGAGAAATCACCAGCCCCAGACCTCATCATCATCGATGAAGCCCATCACGCTGTCGCCGGTAGCTGGGGCCGCATCCTCGACCACTGGCCTGATGCTCTCCGCCTTGGTGTCACCGCAACCCCAGCACGCCTTGATGGTCGTGGCCTCCGCGATAACTTCGACGTTATCGTCCATGGTCCTACCGTCTCGGACCTAACAGCAGCCGGCTACCTAGCGCCATCCAAGCTCTACGCACCGCCAATCAAGGTTGACCTATCTACCATCCCAATCCGCGCTGGTGATTTTGCCTCAGATGCTGCAGCAACAGCAATGGACAAACCATCCATAACGGGCGATGCCATCGACCACTACCGCCGTATCTGCCCTGGTGCCCCAGCAATTGCCTTTTGCTGCACCACAGACCATGCCGAAAACGTTGCCGCGCAATTCCGCTACGCCGGCTTCACCTCTCAGGCCATCCTCGGCACCACTACTATCGCGCAGCGTGATCAGCAACTCAAAGACCTAGCCTCCGGTGCCATCCAGATACTCACCTCCGTTGATGTGATCTCAGAAGGCACCGACGTCCCAGCCGTCACAGCCGCTATCCTCCTGCGACCAACAGCCAGCCTTGGCCTTTACCTGCAGCAGGTTGGTCGCATCCTTCGACCAGCAGCCGGCAAAACCCATGCGATCGTTCTGGATCACGTCGGCAACATCCACCGCCACGGCTGGCCGGACGATGTCCGTACATGGTCCCTCGACAGCAAACCACGCCGTCAGCGCGACAACGCTCCAGCACCAACAGTTCGCACTTGTCCCGTTTGCTTTGCTGCGTTCAAGCCCCAGCCAATCTGCCCCTGCTGTGGAGCGCCATCGGAACTCACGCCACGCGAGATTCAGCAACGAGATGGCGAACTGCAAGAACTCGAGCGCCGCACCCAACGCCGTCAGCAAGGAATCGCCCGTAGCCTGAAAGAATTGATCCACATCGGTCAGCAACGTGGCATGAAAAATCCGATCGGCTGGGCCAAACACGTCTTCTACGCTCGTGGGTTGAAATAATGCGTGTTCTCATCGCATGTGAATACAGCGGCAGAGTGCGTGATGCATTTCGCCGCCACGGCCATGACGCATGGAGTTGTGACCTGCTGGAATGCGAAGCCGACCCCCGCTGGCACTACCAAGCACCAGTTGAAACTCTGTTGGCTAATGACTGGGATCTAATGATCGCCCATCCACCCTGCACTCACCTAGCCGTCAGCGGCAGCAGGCACTTCCACCGCAAGCAGCAAGAACAGGCCGAAGCTTTGGATTTTGTTCGGTTACTCATGGCAGCACCAATTGAGCGTTGGTGCATTGAAAATCCAGTTAGTATAATTAGCAGCGCCATTACCCCCCCCAACAAATTATTCAACCGTGGCAATTTGGTCATGGTGAAACTAAAACAACATGTTTATGGCTTAAGAATCTCCCACCACTCAAGTCGTCGCAGGTGGTTGAGGGTCGTGAAGCCAAGGTGCATAAAATGCCGCCAGGTCCTAATCGCTGGAAGGATCGCAGCCGCACCTATCAAGGCATTGCTGATGCCATGGGCCTGCAATGGGGCGCATCTGTCCTGCCGGCAGCTATCACCCAACCGTCGCTTTTCTAATGCCTAACCTCGAAACCACCCTCCAGCAGGAAATCCGCCTTGCCCTTGGCACCATCCCTAGCGCCCGGATCTTTCGCAATCAGGTCGGCTCCCTCCCCGATCCCCGCACCGGCCGTCTCGTCACCTTCGGCCTAGCCAAAGGATCCGCTGACCTCATTGGCTGGCGTACGGTGGTGGTCACCCCAGAAATGGTCGGCACCACCCTTGCCGTCTTCCTCTCAATCGAGGTCAAGACCCCCACAGGTCGCCTCACACCACAGCAGCACAACTGGCAAGCAGCCGTCCTTGCAGCAGGCGGTATTTCCGGCATTGCGCGCTCCGTTTCTGATGCATTACGAATTGCAACAGACCCGACCTGATCGCGCCCCAGCCCAGCCACCATCAACCTGCACACACACCCAACCGCACCATGGCAACCGACGAGCAGCTCAAAGACTTCTACTGCCAGCACCTAGGCCACGCCAAACGTCCCAACATCGAAACAGCGCGTCACTTCGCCCAATACATCGAACTCTTCACCAATCACTGCATCCACTACCGCGCCTGGACACGCGAACACGCCAATGCCGTCATCGCTGAAGCTCGCGCCCTATTGGCCGCCAACTGATGCATCCCCTCATCCAGCAGCTCGAGGAGCTGCCCGACCACTGGGGGCTGGTTGCTGTAGGGCAAGGCAAGCGCCCCTATCAGTCCGAATGGCAAAAGAATCCACTAAACAAGGAACAACTCACCACTGAAATCAACTCAGGCAATGCCGTTGCGATCGGTGTGCTCGCTGGCCCCCAATCCGGTGGCCTCCTTTTTGTTGATCACGATGGCATCTCAGCCGGTGAGATCCTCGACAAACTTGGCGTGCCACTTCGCGATATTCCAAAATCATGGGCCGTCACCTCAGGTCGCACCGGTCGCCTGCAGATCATCTATCAGGTGCCCGCTCAATACTGGGAGAACATCAAAACTCGCAAGTTCAAGACTGGTAAGCACGACGAGGAAGGCAAGCAGGAGCAACTCGAGCTTCGCTGGACTGGTTGCCAATCAGTGGTTGCCGGCCTACACCCGACCACAGGCGCTTATCGCTGGCTAAAAGGTCGATCACCCAATGACCTGCCATTGGCCGAGGCGCCCATCGCCTTAATCGAACAGATGCTGCCCCAGCAGCCCGCTGTACCGTTGCCCCTCCTACCGCCGCCTGCGCCACGCGATCCCGATCGCACCGATGAAGACTGGGCGCGGATATGGCTTGATGCCCTTCGCTCTTCACGCACTGACGATTACGACGAATGGATCGAAGTTGGCCAATGCCTGCACAGCATCGGCGATCATATGCTCAGCGACTGGGATAGTTGGAGCCGCCAATCGGTCAAGTACGACGCCAAAGGATGCGACTACCACTGGAATTCTTTCAAAGCTGACGGCAAGCGCGATATCCGCCACCTTTGCAACCTTGCCAAGGAGGACGGCTGGCACCCCAAGCAGCGCCAACTGCCGCCTGTTCCCAACACCAAGCCAGCGCGCATCGAGCAGGAAGATCCCCAACCACCAGCGCCAGCCGCTGATAAGCCCCAGAAGCTGGAAGCCAAGGATCTGCTCACCATGCTTCGTGCATCCGACCCAGATGGCACACCTCGTTTCCGTTACAACGTCTTTACCCAGCAGGTTGAGATTCGCGGCGAGGTAGCAGAAGGGATTGAACGTTTTTATCTTCAACTTGCCGAAATTGGTTACAAAGTTTCAAAAGAAATGTCCCTTGATTGCTTAGTGCAAGTGTCACACGAAAACCCTTACGACCCAGTGCAGCTTTACCTCGAGCACGTCGCTGCTCAAGTGCCTCCCTCCTACATTGACCGGCTTGCATCCACCTATTTGCGCCCATGCGATGCCGATCTTCAAGAACCAACGCTTTACGACCACATGATCAAAAAAACGTTGATCGGCGCAGTTCGTCGCATTTTTGAACCCGGATGCAAACACGATTACGCCTGCGTGCTCATGGGTGACCAAGGCGCCCGCAAGTCATCGTTTTGGGGCGCACTCGGTGGTCCGTTCTTTTCCGATGCCCTGCGCGACATCAGCTCAAAAGACGACCTTATGGTCCTCCATCGATCTTGGATCATGGAATGGGCCGAACTGGATCACATCACTAACAAGAAGCACGCTGGTCAAGTCAAAGCTTTCCTTTCACAATGCACGGACATGTTCCGTGTGCCCTACGGCAAGGCCACTGAAGCCTTCCCGCGCCGCTGCATCATCGTCGGCTCAACCAACCGAGACAGCGGCTTCCTGGTTGATGAAACCGGCAACCGCCGTTTTTGGGTCATTCCTGTCACCTGCACCCTCGCAAAGCCCATTGACGTGCCAAACCTGCTGCTAGAGCGCGATTCGATCTGGTCCGCTGCTGTGGCCGCCTACAAGGCTGGTGAAGGCAATGAACTAACCATCAAGCACCAAAGCGCCGTCGAGGTCGAAAACGCCACCTACCTAGTCGAGTCCCCATGGGTTGCACCCATCCAGCGGTGGCTAACCCTCAACTACGGCAAGGTCATCACCAGCGAGCTGCTGCTGACGGAAGCGATCAGTAAACCGGTCGAACGACAGACTCGAGGCGACCAGATGCAGGTTGCGTCCATCTTGAGAGACTTGGGATACCGAAAACGGCGGCAGACGATCGGTGGCACCCAGAAATGGGTCTTTTGCCAACCTGACGATTGACCTTGGTCAGAGGTTGGACGGCCGAAATCCGCTGCGCTGCATGGCCTGAGCTATCCTTGCCTACTTGCTAACCTATAATTTATAATGTATTGATAGTAGTAGTAGTAGGGGGGGTAGTGGTACGGGTAGCTCCTAAGGCGAAGGTGGGCAAGTTGGCAAGTTGGCAACCCCTGGAGGGGGGTCTGAGGGCATGCGCCACCTGCTGGTCGGCTCCCGCTAGCTTGCTTTTGGGCCTGACGGCTGCTATGGTGCAAAAGCGATTGGGACCCCCTGGGCGCTGCCGGTTCCGGTGCAGCCTTAGGGGTCTTTTTTTTGAGCACTGCCATGGCCGTACAGAGCGTCGAATTCGACCTGGACCACATGATCGGCAAGATCGATCGCATCCAGTTCCTGGAGGTCCCCTACGCGGCCTCTGTGGCCGTCAACAGGGTCGCTGTGCTGGCTAAGGACGCCATACGCGCTGAGATGCCTCGGGCGTTCGACAGGCCCGTTCCCTTCACGCTCAATAGCCTGTACATGAAGGCAAGCAGCAAGACCAACCTTGAGGCTGAGGTGGGGCTGCGGGACTTCGCGCCTAAGGGCAACCCAGCAAGTAAATACCTAGCGCCACAGATTTATGGTGGGCCGGCATACGCTACTAGATTTCAAAAGTCATTGCGTTATAGCGGCATTCTTGCACCTAACAGATACGCAATACCAACGCAGTCAGATAACCTACGGGTTAACATGTATGGCAATGTAAGCCCTGGCATGTACACTGAAATCTTGTATAAGCTCAAAGCATTCCGCGATATGTCTGCGTTTTCATATAATAAACATTCTAAGACAAAGCGCCAAGTCAATAACATATTTGTTGTTCTTGAGAATGACACCAAAAACGCTCATTTGCGCCCTGGTATTTATGACCGGCTTGGCATGAAGAACAGGGAAGGTCGTTTGTTCAATTTCGGCAAAACGCCAGAGTTTATTGGCAAGTTTCCGTTCCACCGGATTGGCGCTGAAGCTGCAGAGAGGAACTGGAACAAAGAATTTGGCGGCGCTCTTGCGATGGCATTGGCCAGCCGGAATTTTTGAGGGACTTGCGTGGGGTCGGTTTATAGGGCAAAAAAACACGAGGGACTTGTAAGGGGTCGGTTTATAGGGTCTTTTTTCACACACAAGGTTGCATATGCGGCGTTGTCGGTTTAAGGGGTGTTTTTGAAAAGTGTGTTTTTGTTGTTAATAAATTAAAAGAAAATGCAAAATAATAAATTGCGATAAATGCAAAGTAACGCCTACAACAACAGCGTTATATGCTAAACAATGCACAATCTGCAAATTGTCAACAATTGACACCGCAGCACATCATAACGATGCCGTTGTATCAATTCGACCCTATCTATGGGCTCTAATCCGATCGGATTGATCGCCCTGCCACACGGTCGCCCTAGTGCCTTGTGCTTGTCACCGCGCCAGGCGGTCAAACCGGCCGACCATGCCGCACCCTGTGCCAATCCGCAAACTGACCCAGTTTCTGGCACGGTCCCTACTGGGCACCGCCAGCCGCGCTAATATTTGGGAGCCACCGGTCGCAGTCGCGCCATGGCGTTACCCAATCGCAACCAGAACCCTTGACTACTCTCGATTTATTTGGCCTGTCGCCCATTGCGGCTGGCTTGGCTCAGTTCCTGACCTACTGCGCAGTGGCTGCCCTATGGGCCATCGCGATCGCTGACTGGCTGACGGCTGATCAGCCGCGCAAAATCCGTTTTCTTGCATTTTGTGGTCACAGCCAGGCCAGCATCAGCCGCCGCCTAGGTGTCTCGCGCTACCAGGTGCGCAAGGTGCTCGCATGAATGGCCCCATTCTTCCTGGTGAGTCCCTCGCCCTGATTCGCGCCATACCCGTCCCTCCCCCTACCGGGGCCACCCTTCCCACCCTTCCCCCTTCCCCTTCGATCCGATGACCTATTCAATTGTTCGCAACTATTTCAATCGCCCCGGCCGTGGTCGCGTCATTGCTCGAGGTCTCACACTGACTGAGGCTCAGGCTCACTGCGCAGATCCTGAAACGAGTAGCAGCACTGCTACGGGTGCTAAGGCACTGGCGACCACACGACGTGTGGGGCCCTGGTTTGACTCTTACGAGCAACGCTGAACCCTCCCCTTCCTTTTTCCCAATCGCAACTCCCAATCATGCTTAAAAATCTGCGCTTCCACCTCTCACGCGTCAGCACGAACAGCAAGACCGGTCCAATCCCTGTTAGCACTTCAAGTAAGGCCACTTGCCCGCCCACTTACCCATTCTTGGGGCAGGGATGCTACGGCGAAAATCACGGCTTAAACTTCCATTGGCAAGCTGTCACCGATGGCAGCCGTGGGGTAACCGCTCCGGAATTTTTCCGCCTGATCGGCTCACTGTTTCCCGATGAATTCTGGCGTCATAACCAGGCTGGCGATCTACCGCATACGCGGGGCCGCATCAGTCGACGTTTCCTACGCGGATTGATCGCTGCGAACCACGGCAAGCGCGGATATACCCATTCACACCATGATCTGGCTCTAGGCGAGAACCTGGCCCTTATCCGTCAAGCGAACCGGCAAGGGTTCACTGTGAACGTCTCTACAGAGACCGAAACGGCAGCCGATCGGGCAGTAGCAGCCGGTCTCCCGGCCGTGGTTACCGTCCCTAGCACCGAGACCAGAACCGCCTGGAACACTCCGGCCGGGCATCGGGTCGTCGTTTGCCCCGCTCAACGGGAGGGCTCCACAGTCGACTGCGCCACCTGCCAGCTTTGCTACCAGCGGCCGGCCGGCTTGATTGTCGCATTCTTGGCGCATGGCACCAGCAAAGCCAAGGCGAATGCTGCGATCGCAGGGGTGGCGGCATGATCACGGCCGCAGACTGTACCTGGCCGGAGTTTCACTACGGCAGCCTCGAGGAAGCGGAGGAAGCACTGGCCGACCTGAAGCTGTCACAGGCCATGGCAGAGGAAGAGGGCTTTAAAGGCGGCCGTTGGCCGGATCTGATCCAGGAGCTGGAAGAATTAATTTCACTCTGCAGGCAGGATCCAAACTTTTAAACCTGCCCATACTGCGCTAACGCCCCCACATAGGGGGCTTTTTATTGTCTGCCATATTGCCCCCACCCAATTGAAAAGGGGTGGCAGTGATCTTGGCTCCCTTCAATTCAGCATGGCCTGACCCTAGAGCCGGCACCGGCCCCCTTTTTTTTGTGCCCTTGAGTAGTACAAATGTACTATAGTACAAATGTACTACTGCCCTTAGATTTTGTTTTTACAAAAAATATCTATCCTAGAAAGTTGGATATTCTAAAAATATCTATTTGAGGAAATCGCGGGTCCCTCCTGCATATTTGGGTGGGGGTAGATTCGAACCCCCTTCATCCGCTAGCGTCAGAATGTAACGTGTCTTAACATTGGACTCACATGAGACGCAAATGAGACAAAAATGGGAAAGCTGACCATTATATGCCAAAAACCGCCTATTGTGGGCTATGCGCCCTTAAAACGCGCTAAAGTCGCCTGTATGGAACCAATCACCAGCAAGGAACTGTCCGAAACGCTTGGCATCACTGTCGCGCGCATTTCTCAACTTAAGACTGAAGGGCGTTTTGACGGATGTTTCACAGTGCAACGAAACCGCATTTTGTGGGACAAAGACAAGGCAATTCGGGCCTACAAGGATGGCAACCCAATGGTGGGGTTATCCGAACGGGTGTCTAGTGCGGACATGGAGATTCCGTCGTTCAATGAAAGCAAGGCCAAATCTGAGCATTTCCGTGCTGAGTTGGCGCGGCTGGAGTTTGAGACCAAGGAGGAGGAGCTTGTGGAGGCAAGCCGAGTGGAGCGCGAGGCGTTTACGGTGGCGCGTAGCGTGCGTGATGCGTTGAACACGATTCCAGACCGCGTGTCGAACCAATTGGCAGCCGAGAGCGATCCGGTGATCATCCACCAGTATTTGAGCGAGGAGATCCGTAAGGTGCTCGAGAGGTTGACCAATGCGTGATGGTGGGCAGATCTACCGGCAGTCGTTCTTGGAGGGCCTACGGCCTGACCTGGACCTGACGGTTAGTGAATGGTCGGATATGTACCGGATGCTGTCGAGCAAGGCATCGGCTGAACCTGGGCCATGGCGCACGGATCGCACTCCTTACCTCAAGGAGATCATGGATTGCATGTCGGCCAACAACACGACGCAGAAGGTGGTGTTCATGGCTGGTGCGCAGCTTGGCAAGACGGAGGCGATTAATAATGTGGTGGGCTACATGATTGCGCAAGCGCCTGGGCCGGCGTTGTTTGTGCAGCCGACAATTGAGATGGCAAAGCGTCTTAGCAAGCAGCGGCTCGAGTCGTTGATCAATGAAACGCCATGCTTGGCGGAGAGAATCGGGCCGGCAAGGAGCCGGGACAGTGGCAACACGATGTTTAGCAAGGAGTATCCGGGCGGGATTCTGCTGCTCACTGGTGCCAACAGCGCAACGGGTTTGCGATCGGCGCCTTGCCGATGGGTGCTGCTTGATGAAGTGGATGCTTTCCCGTCTGACGTTGACGGTGAAGGCGACCCATGTGCGCTGGCAGAACGACGTGCGTCAACTTTTAGCAGGCGCAAGATCATTTTGACCTCGACGCCAACGGTCAAGGACATGTCTCGTATTGAGACTGAGTATCTGGCCAGTGACCAGCGGCGGTTCTTTGTGCCGTGTCCTCATTGTGACCACAAGCAGTGGTTGCAGTGGAAGAACCTGCAATGGCGAGACGGCGATCCGAAGACGACGGCTTATGTGTGCGAAAGCTGTGGGGCGCACATCCCAGAGCATTTCAAGTCAGAGATGCTACGCAAGGGTGAGTGGCGTGCAACTGCCACCAGCGAAGACCCCAGAACTGTTGGGTTCCATCTGTCGTCGCTGTATTCGCCATTGGGATGGAAGAGCTGGGAAGAGATCGTGATCGAATTTTTGCGATCCAAGAATGACGCACCGTTGCTGAAGACGTTCGTCAACACGATTCTTGGTGAGACGTGGGAGGAGGAGGTTGGTGCCAAGCTTGGTGCTGATGGATTGGCGGAACGCGCTGAGTTTTATCCAGCGAGCGAGATCCCGCGTGGTGCTTCGATCGTCACTGCTGGTGTGGACGTGCAGGACAACCGTGTTGCGGTCGGAATTTACGCATGGGGCGGCGGCGAGGAGTGTTGGCTGATCAGCCACGGGGAGGTTTACGGCGATCCAGCAGGCAGCAAGTTGTGGGAGCAAGTCGATGACCTCGTACTAAGGGACTATCCAGTGGAAGGCGGTGGCACCACACGGATTTCGGCCATTGGGATTGATTCTGGTGGCCATTACACATCGGAGGTCTACACCTATGCGCGTAGCCGACGAAATGATGGTGTGTTTGCTTTGAAGGGGCAGTCTGTCCGTAACAAACCGCCTATTGGGAAGCCTTCCAAGGTGGATATTAGCTACAAGGGCAAGGTGCTGAAGAATTCAGCGGAGGTGTACCCGGTTGGAACGGACACGATCAAGGCAACGCTGTTCGGACGGTTGAAGCACAACGACCCTGGGGCTGGGTACATCCATTTCCATGCGGAGGCTGGGCAGGAGTATTTCAAGCAGTTGACGGCCGAGCGGCAGGTGGTGCGGTATGTGAAGGGATTCGCCATTCGCGAATGGAAGAAGAAGGCGGGGGATCGCAACGAGGCGCTGGACTGCTTTGTGTATGCGTTTGCGGCGTTGAACTTTTTGTACATGCGATACAACCGTGCGACTATTTTCGAGCAGTTTTCGCGTAAGCTGGGTAGCGTGCCTGTAAATGCGCAGAAAGCGGAGCCAGCACCGGTAGAATCGGTCTATCGGCCCCAACGGCAACGCAAGGCCCGGCCCACCTCATCGTTTGTGACAAACTGGTGACCATCCTTGTCCCCGAACTGATCTACGCCGGAGATACGGTCATTTTTGACGTGCCGGAGTTTACGGACTCGATCGGGACGACGGTTAGCAGTGGGACGTACACGTTGAAGTGGTATGCCAGGACTAACACGGCATCTGAGGGCACGACGATCACTGGTGCAGCGGAGAGCACGGGTTGGCGGGTGACGGTGCCAGCAGCGACGACGCTGGGATTTGACGCAGGGTTGTGGACGTGGCAGGCGATTGCGACGTACTCAACGCTGCAGTACACCGCTGGACGTGGGCAGTTCACGGTGAAGGGCAGCGCAGCGTATACGGGCACGCCGGGCGCGTTTGACGACCGTTCTCGCGCTGAGATTGATCTGTCTTACGTTGAGACAGCGATTAGAACGCTGTCGCAGGGCGGGATGGTGCAGGAATACACGATCGGAAACCGCAACCTGAAACGGTATAAAATGCCCGAGCTGCTCCAACTGAGGGATGTCTTGAAAGCTGAAGTTGACCGTGAGCGGCGAGCTGAAAAGATTAGGCAGGGCCTTGGCAATCCCGGCGTCGCCCGCGTGAGGTTCACCTGATGGCACTCTTTGGCTTTGGTCGCACTGCAGGTCTGAAGAAGGATCTGATGAAGGCGCGAGAGCGCAATTCAAACCTGAAGCGTGCATATGCCGCTGTTGCCAGCAACCGTCTTACTTCTGACTGGATCAGCCTTGGCACCAGTGCCGACAGTGAAATCAGGAACAGCCTTCGACTTCTTCGCAATCGCGCTCGTCAGTTGGTTCGTGATTCTGATTTTGCCAAGGCAGCGTTGAGAGCAGTCCGCAACAACGTGGTTGGCACTGGCATCAAGCATCAGTCGCAGGTTCAGATGGCGCGTGGCGGCAAGCTTGATGATCGATTCAATTCGATGATCGAGAAGCAATGGGATCAGTGGACATCTGCTGATACCTGCCATGTTGGTGGTCAACTGAGCTGGGTTGAAATCCAACGGTTGTCGATCACGGCAATGCTGGAATCGGGCGAAGTTTTTATCCGGCTGATCAACCAAAAGTTTGGCGACAGCAAGGTGCCATTGGGTCTTGAGGTGCTCGAGGCTGATTTGCTGGACGATGACTACACAGGCATCGAGGCAAATGGCAACCGTGTTCGCATGGGCGTCGAGATCGACAAGTGGGGCCGTCCTGTGGCTTACCACTTCTTGCGCAACCACCCTGGTGACTATCAATTCACTGGGTCTGCTGTGGCGGCAAGGCAGCGCCAGCGGATTGTTGCACGCGATGTGATCCATCTGTATTCGGTGGAGCGTCCCGGCCAGACCCGTGGTGTGACGGCATTTGCGTCGGCGATCATGCGGCTGCGGAACCTCAGTGGATATGAGGAGGCCGAAATTGTGGCGGCACGGGCGTCGTCAGCAATGATGGCGTTTGTGCGTACACCAGATCAGGAGCTGTTTGAGGACGGCAAGTATCAGGACGATTCAGTTCTGGACTTTTCGCCCGGCTCGATCCGCCGACTAGCACCTGGAGAGGAGATGCAATTCTTCTCACCCAACCGGCCTGATGATGCATTCACGCCATTTGTGGCTCAGATGCTGCGTGCCGTGGCATCAGGTGTCGGGTGTTCCTACACGCAGATCAGCAGCGACTTCAGCCAGAGCAACTACAGCTCCTCGAGGCTCGAGCTGCTTGAAACCCGTGCGCATTACAAAACGTTACAGCAGTACCTGATCGAGGCGCTGTGCGAGCGGGTCTATGAGCGTTGGATGGAAATGGCCGTGATGGCTGGCGCACTGGTGCTGCCAGGGTATGAACTGGATCCCGATCGGTACGAGGAGTCCAAGTGGATTCCACCGGCCGCGCAATTTGTTGACCCACAGAAAGAGGCTGATGCCTACAAGTCACTGATTCGCAGCGGGATCATGACGCTGTCGCAGGTCATCGCCTTACATGGCGGCGATTTTGACGATCAGATGCGGCAACGCCAGCATGAGCTTGCAACTGCTGATGAACTTGGTATCGTGTTGGACACTGACCCTTCAGAAGTGTCAAGCAACGGTGTGTCCCAATCAATGCCAGTGCAACCGACTGAACAACCTGCGAACCTTGTAGAGGAGGAGGACGACTAATGGCAAAAGTAGGCGATAGCGAAATCAACCTCATGCCAACTGAAGGTATGAAGGCTGAGGCGCGGCGCTACAGAGCGTGGAAAGCTGAAGGGCAAGCCGGCGGCACTGAGGTGGCAGCACGCAGGGCCACGCAGATTCTGTCGGGTGATGAGCTGAGTCCTACCACTGTGATCACGATGGCGGCATGGTTTGCCCGGCATGAAGTGGACAAGCAAGGCCAGGGATTTACACAAGATGAAGACGGTTATCCATCGCCTGGCCGTGTAGCATGGGCGGCATGGGGTGGTGATTCAGGTCAAACTTGGAGCACCATGAAATCCAAGACCATCAAAAAAGCACGGGAGCGTTCCATGGAACCAATTGTTGACAGTCGTCCCTACCCCAATGAGCATGCTGCTCGTCTAAAAAATCCAGATCAATACGACACCATTCGTCGCGTCAATGATGAAGGTGGCCCTGGTGTTGATTTCATATATGGCATCAAGGATGGAAAATCCGAGATCCAAGCAATTCGCTTTGATTCCAAGCGTTTCACACCAGCCGAAGCACGTCAATGGTTGAAAGATCACGACTTCAATTCAATTTCCTTTGAAGAAGCAACAGGCGAACGCGCCTACGATGATTCATTGAAAGTCGGCGATTTTGTCGAATGGGACAGCAGTGGCGGAATGGCTCGCGGCAAGATCACAAAAGTGATTCGACAAGGCATTGTTGAAGTACCAGATTCTTCTTTCACCTTGAATGGCAGTGAAAAAAATCCCGCTGCGTTAATTCAAGTCTACAAAAACAATGCAAATGGTTACGAAGCCAGTGATGTTGTGGTGGGGCATTATTTTTCAACATTGAAAAAGATTCCAGCCTTACGTTTGCACGAAGGTGAAATGTTGAAGCGTTCGTTAAATACTGAGTTTCGATCGGAAGACGAAGGCCGCATGCTTGAATTTCCGTTTGCCAGCGAAGCGCCTGTTGAGCGGTACTTTGGCACTGAAATCTTGAACATGGACGCCAACGCCATGGATCTCAGCCGCCTGAATGATGGCGCACCACTGCTGTATCAGCATGATGCTGACCGCATTGTTGGCGTCGTCCAGCGGGCATACATCAAAAACAAGCGTGCATACGCCCATGTCAAGTTGGCCAATAACGAACTTGGCCGCGAAATGCAAGAGTTGATCAAGGATGGAATCATCCGCAACGTCAGCTTTGGTTACAAGATTAATGCGATGGAACCTGATAACAGCACAAATCCAGTCACCTATCGCGCCACGTCATACCAACCGTTTGAAATTTCGCTGGTGACCGTGCCAGCGGATCAATCCGTTGGCATTGGTCGAACCCTTACTATAAGTGAGTGTTCAACTACGGCCTCAGCCGTTACCAACCCACCACTCTCGGAGTCAACACCCGTGGAACCTACCTTCGATTTGGAGGCGATCCGCGCTGAGGCCGCACAGGCCAAGGCAAAGGAGCTTTCCGAAATGATTGCCCTTGGCAATCGCACCAACAACAGCGACATGGCCCAGGAATTCATTGCGAATTCCCGTGGTCTTGAAGAGCTGCGCACCGCCCTTCTTGAGAAAATGAGCATCTCCGCCACGCCTGTGCAAAACAACGCTGCCGACATCGGCCTGTCCAATGAGGAGACCCGGTCTTTCTCTTTCCTTCGCGCCATCAACTTCCTTGCCAACCCTGCTGATCGCTCTGCGCGTGAAGCTGCTGGCTTTGAAATTGCTGCTTCTGAAGCCGCTGCTACCAAGCTTGGTCGTCAGAGCCGTGGCATCACGATCCCCCAGGAAGTGCTTCGCCGTGACCTGAACGTTGGCGCCTCCACCGCCGGCGGTAACGTCGTCGCCACCGAGCTGGACACTGCTTCCTTCATCGACCTGCTGCGCAACGCTTCCGCCCTTGATCAGGCTGGCGCCACCGTGCTGACCGGTCTGGTTGGCAACGTTGCAATCCCCCGTCAGTCGGGCGCTGCCACCGCTTACTGGGTTGCTGAATCTGGCGCTCCCACCGAAAGCCAGCAGACCATTGATCAGGTCAGCCTGACCCCCAAAACGGTTGCTGCCTTCACCGATTACAGCCGCCGCCTGATGCTCCAGTCCTCCATCGACGTGGAGAACATGGTGCGTCGTGACCTGGCTGCCGTTCTTGGTCTTAAGATCGACGCTGCTGGTCTGTACGGCACCGGCTCCAACAGCGAGCCCCTGGGTCTGAAGTTCATCTCCGGTATCGGCACCGAAGATTTCGCTGCTGACGCTCCCACTTTCGCTGAAGTGGTTGCCCTCGAGTCTGATCTGGCTACCGCCAACGCTCTGCTGGGTTCACCTGTTTACCTGATGAACGCCGCCATGCGCGGCAACCTGAAGACCACCAAGAAGGACGCCGGCTCCGGCATCTTCCTGATGGAGAACGGTGAAGTCAACGGCTATCGCGGTGTGCTGTCCAACCAAGTCGCATCTGGCGATCTGTGGTTCGGCAACTTCTCTGACATGCTGATCGGCTATTGGTCCGGTCTGGACATCATGGTGGATCCTTACACCAACAGCACCAGCGGCACCGTTCGCGTGGTCGCTATGCAGGATGTGGATGTCGCCATCCGTCACCCCGAGTCCTTCTCTCGCGGTAACAACACCCTCTGATCATGATGATCCGCATCCTTAGGCAGACAATGGCCGGTGGTTGCGTGGCTCGCGTGGGGGAAGTCATTGAGGCTTCCCCTAGCGATGCCAGATTCCTGATCGGTATTGCAAAAGCTGAAGAGTTCATTCAAGTCATTCCCACAGCTCCCAAACGGAGGAAACCCCAATGACCGTTCTTAACCTTGGTTCAAAAACGACGCAAATCGCGTTGTTCCCCACTGCCGTTGGTGCTTCTACCACCACTGGTAGTGCCATCGATCTGCAGGGCTACGAAGGCGACATGGTCGTTCTTCTTGACGCCGCTGCCGGCGGCGCCAGCATCACCTTTGCTGTCAAGTTGACCCATTCCGACACGTCTGGTGGTTCTTACACCGATGTGACCGGCGGTGGTTTCACGACCACAACTGCCAACACTGCTTCTCGTCAGAAGCTGTATGTGAATGTCACCGACATCAAGCGTTACGTCAAAGTTTCGCTGACTGTTGCCGGTGGCACGGGCACTGGTGCGCTTTCAGTCCAAGGTCTGGCTTCCGCCAAGTACGGCTGATTTCCATGGCGTTGACTGAAGACCTAGGAATGTTTCTTGCTGATTTCGGCCTCACCTGTGTGGCTGGAGCGACGCAAGCAATTGGAATCCTTGACACCCCAAGTCAAGTGATCAGTGATGGGATGGTCTTAACGACCGATTACACACTGACTGCTAGGTCTTCAGATTTCGGCAGTCTCGTTCGCGGTAGTTCAATCACCGTGGGCGGGACTGCTTTCACCGTTAGGGAAACAATGCTGATTGATGACGGTGCTTTTGTTCAAATTGCATTGCAAAAGACATGAGCAACGTTTTTACGATCAACAGCAGATCAAATTGGGCATCAATCAATCCAGTGCCACAACAAGGCGAGCCTGGCCTTGAGAGTGACACCAGCAATTTGAAGATCGGCGATGGCCGGACGAGATGGTCTGGTCTGCCCTACTTTGGCAACCCTGGCTACTGGGGTTCGTTCTGGGATGAGACGTCGCAGGTGGCGGCGCTGGCTAACACGGCCTATGCGATCAAGCTGCGGCAAATTGACACGGCAAGCCGTGACATCAAGATCATCTCAAACGAGCGGATCACTTTCGATCATCCCGGCATCTACAGCATTACGTTCTCGATTCAATTCAGCAATACAGACAACTCGATTCACGACATCAACGTCTGGCTCCGCAAGAACGGCACCAACGTGTCCGCTAGCGACAGCCGGTTCAGCATCATTGCCCGGCATGGCAGCGTTGATGGCAACGTGATCGGCTGCGTCAACTTTGTGTTGGGCTTGACTACCAACGACTACCTCGAGCTGATTTGGGCGACCAGCAACGTCGCAGCCTACATTCTTGCCGAGGTAGCCCAGACCAGTCCCTACGCTCACCCGAGCGTCCCTGGCATCATCTGTACCGTCGTCCAAGTCGCTTCCGCATAGATATGGCAACCAAACGCGAATCAATCCTGGCCGCCATCCGTTCGGCATTGACTGGAACTACTGGCGTAGATACGCGGATCTATCGCAGCAGGGTCGAGCCAATGACGCGGGGGGAATCGCCTGCACTGGTCGTAGAACCGATCACCGATACAGCTCGGATTGAAACCAGTCTGCCCACTTTGACGTGGCGCATGACCGTGCGTGTGACCGTGATCGTGCGTGGCGACATCCCCGACCAAGTGGCAGATCCGATCATTGAAAGCCTTCACTCCAAGCTTTCAAGTGATCTGACATTGGGAGGTTATGCTATGGACATTCAACCGGTCAGTGTTACCTTTAACCTTGTGGAGGCCGATCAACCCGCTGGCGTCATCATGTGTGACTACCTAGTGATTTACCGAACGTCCTCCACCAATTTGGCGTCCTGACTTATGGCTAACATGGTGGATGAATACTGGGGCCAGGGTGGAACCTATCTACTCGACCCCAAAACCGGCAAGCGAAAGCTCATTGAGCGGACAGAGCCGGCCCAACCCTCCGACAACACCCCTGAGGAATTGAGCAATGGCACTTCTGAGCCGCAAGCGTCTGATCCTGGTCAAGACTGAAGCCACCTACGGCACCGATGCCAGCCCTGCAGGCACGGACGCACTGCTGGTGCGCAACCTTGATATCACCCCTCTTTCGGGTGATGTTGTCAGCCGTGATCTGATCCGTCCTTATCTGGGCAATTACGATCAATTGATCGGTCTGACCAGCGTTGGCATCACCTTCGAGGTTGAACTAGCTGGTTCAGGCACCGCTGGTACTGCCCCTAAGTTTGATGCCATTCTGAAGGCATGCGGTTTGGCTGCGACCATTGTCAGCTCAACGTCGGTCACCTACGCGCCAGTGTCGGCCAGCTTCAGCTCCGCCACGATCTATTTCAACGTGGATGGCGTGCTGCACAAGCTGACCGGTTGCCGTGGCTCACTGACCATGAGCTGTGCCGTTGGTGCCATCCCAACGCTGGCATTCAACCTCACTGGCGTCTACAACGCTCCGACCGACACAGCCCAACCTGCTGTGACCTATTCGGCGCAGGCCACACCGTTGATCTTCCGCGAAGGTAACACCAGCAGCTTCTCCTTCTTCTCCTACAGCGGTGTCTTGCAATCGGTTGATTTCAACCTTGCCAATGACTTGGTTTACCGCGAGCTGGTTGGTGGCACCAAGGAAACCTTGATCACCGATCGCAAGCCTGCTGGTACGGTGATGATCGAAGCGCCGACCATTGCGACCAAGGACTTTTTCACCACAGCCCTTGGATCATCAACTGGTAACCTGACCTTCCTGCATGGCACTACTGCCGGCAACCGGGTCACCTTCACCGCATCACAAGTTGATGTATTGAATCCTACCTATCAGGATCAGGATTCAATTATGATGTTGTCCGTCCCGTATGTGGCCCTTCCAACCACTGCAGGCAACAACGAGTTCTCCTTGGCCTTCACCTGATACCACCCCTCATGGCATTTATTCGCAAAAAAGTTGCAAGCTACGGCTGGCCTGTAACCGTCGAGGTTCCCTCTGACGGCGGCAAATTTGAAAAGCAACTTTTCAATGTGACCTTCAAGCGGCTTGGTCGATCTGAGTTCACCAAATTGGCGGACAAAGGTGACGTCGAGCTGCTTGAAGCGGTGCTCGAGGGATGGGATGAGATCGTTGATGAAGATGGCACTGCAGTTCCATTCACGGCTGCAAACCGCCTCAGCTTCCTTGACGATCCCTATTTCTGCCGTGGTGTGATCAAGGCTTACCTTGAATCGCTGGACGGAGCACAGGTAAAAAACTGAAGGAGGCCGCACTGCATTGGGCTGGTGGCGGTGAACGCGACGAATCCGGTGATGATGCGGCTGTCCTTGGACTTGATCCGGCTGTTCTGAAAACAGAGCGGTCGGACAATTTCGAGGTATGGGACGACAACTGGGACATTGTCATGATGTTCATGCGCCTCCAGACCCAATGGAACGTCACCATGGGTGGGTATGTCGGCTTGCGTTATGAGCCGCTCCAATGGCTGTGCGGTCTATACTCGGTTGAGGACGTGCCAACCATGTTCGAGGGCATCCAGATCATGGAAGCCTCAGCCCTAAGCCAGTTGAACGCGAAGTAATGGCAAACGAAGCGACAATCCTCCGCATCAGAGCACAGGTCGAAAACCTGGAAGGATTGAATCGCGCTCGTTCGGCCGTCAGGAATTTTGCAACTGAATCCAAGGCAGCCAGTAACGACCTCGACAAGTTACGGTCGCTGTTCAAAGAGCTTGGTTCTGAATCAGTTCGTTCGGTCAACAATCTTAAGAATTACCGCACTGGTCTTGATGCACTGCGACAGTCGGCACAGATCGGCAGCACAACATTCAATGAACTGACATCTGAGATCAAACAGCTTGACATTGAATTAGGGACGCTGCAAGGCAAGCAAGCTCAAGTTGCATCAGGCTTCAACAAGATTGCATCATCAGCCAACGCAGCAGCAGCCGCCACAAGGCGTCAGTTTGACTTGTCTGGTGCGGGGGCTACCTTTGGCAGGACAACTGTTGCAGGTCAAGCTCGAACCATTAGAGACACCACGCAATATGCGCAACCAATTGGACCAAGAGCTGTTGATTACGCTGCAGTCAATACAGGACTGACACAAGCTGTTCAAGCCGAACAGCAGTTGACTGAATTGTCACGGCGTGCTAGGCAAGAGCGTTTATTGACTGCTGAAAAATACAACAACCTAGAAATTGCTGCTGCTGATAAAAAAGCGCGTGAAGAACTGCGCATCCAACAGCAAGGATTTGATCGTGCAGTTGCAGATTTTGATAGACGATTAGCAAACAGAGGAAAAAGACGAGCTAATCTTCAGCAACTTGGCCAAACGGCTGGAGCCGTTGCTGCCGCAGGTGTTTTTGGTGGCCCTGAAGGTTTAATTGGCGCAGGCATCGGCGCCCTTGCTGGCCCTGGAGGTGCGCTGGCTGGTGGCGCAATAGGAGCCACGGTAGGAAGCATTCGCCAAGCCATTGGGGAGACAGGCAAATATACAGCAGAATTACAATTACTAAGAATTGCACTTAGCGGGGTAAGCACCTCTTCAAAAGATTATGAGAATAATCTTCAAGCAGTCAACAGATTGAGCCAAAAATTTTTAATTCCATTAAAGGACACGACTGAACAATATACTAAGTTGCAAGCCAGCGTGCAAGGTGCTGGCCTGAATAGCAAGCAAACAGAAATTGCATTTAAAGGAATTGCGGCTGCGATTATTGCGACCGGAGGAAGTACGCAAGATTTAAATTCAGCGTTGACTGCAACATCTCAAGTATTTAGCAAAGGCAAGGTGAGTGCAGAAGAAATTCGCGGTCAAATTGGCGAAAGACTTGCCGGTGCGTTTACAATTTTTGCTGCATCAATTGGCAAAACTCCACAGCAACTTGATAAAGCTTTAAAAGACGGCGAAGTAACCTTGGCTAATTTTCTTACTTTTACCGAGGAATTATTTAAGCGTTACGGCAAGACTTCTGACATTATTGCAGAAGCTCCTCAAAATGCAGGCAAGCGTCTTACGTTGGCTCTTGACAATATCACTATTCAAATCGGACGTTTTGCCGGTCCTATTGGCGCAGCATTCCAATCTATTGCAACCAACATTGTAAATGGCCTCGCGCCTGCTTTTGAAGCATTTGCCAATTTACTTGATCTTCCTAAAGTAGCAGCAAAAGAAAGATTACCCCAAATTGATCGTCAAATTAAAGCCGCACAAAAACAAATCAACACATATAGATTAGGCGAGGGAATGCCAGGTGGAAGATTGGCATTTACAATTCCACGTCAACTGCAAGAAACTCAATTAAAAGCATTGCAAGGTGAACGGAAGTTAATTCAAGTTACACTTGCTTCTGTTGGCGCTGGCACAAATAAAAACGCATTACGCATCGGCGACACAGTTGGTGAGACAAGAACTAAAGCAGAAGAAAATGCCGCCAAGCGTCTTGCTGAAAGGACAAAAGAGCAACTTATTGTTTCAAGACAATTAATTGAGACAGAGCGGCTAAGACTTAATGTAAGCAAAGCTGGATCCTTTATTGAAAAAGCTAAAGAAGAAAACTTAAAAATTCAAGGTGCAACTCAAAAACGCTTCAATGATCTTTTAAGAAAAAGTCTTTCGGATGAAGAAAGAGACAACATTATGGCTGCAAAAAGAATTGCAAAAAGAGCTGATGAAGCTGACGCAGTCAAGCGAATTGCCGCAGCAGTAAAAGAGCAAAACAAGGAATTGGCTGAGCAAAATAGACAGCTTTATGCCGAAGCCGGCTTGCTTGACATCCTGACAGAAAAACGCCAAGGCGCCCTTGCTGGAGCATTTACTGGCGGCACTGCGATCGGTACGTTCCGCACAGACGTTGACCTGATGCCTGGGCTAACTGGTGGCAAACTTGGTGACAAAATAGAAGAACTGCGCAAGTCGTTTGAAGAGCTTAATAAACCAATTTATCAAATTATTGCTGGCGCCGAACAAATTGGCACAGCATTCAGTGAATCGTTTACTGGTTTGATTAATGGATCAATGACCGCGCAGGAATCGTTAGCAGGTTTCTTTAGGAACATTAGCAATTATTTCCTTGACATGGCAAGCAAAATGATTGCCAAGTATATTGAGATGCAAATCATTGGATTGGCGCAGCAATTCTTGCCTGCAGTTAGCGGCATTTTTGGCCCTAGTGGTGCGCCAAACTTTTCAGGCTCTGCGATCAACGTGCCCAATCAATACGGCTACGGCATGGGTGCCTCAATCCTAGGTTCTGCCAACGGCAACGTCTTCGCTCAAAACGGCATCGTCCCTTACGCCAAAGGTGGGATTGTAGATCGGCCGATGATGTTCCCGTTTGCGAAGGGCATCGGGTTGATGGGTGAGGCTGGCCCTGAGGCGATCATGCCGCTCAAGCGTGGCGCTGATGGCAAGCTGGGCGTTGCTGGTGGCAGTGGTGGCACGTCGGTGACCGTCAATGTCGATGCCTCTGGCTCGAGCGTACAGGGTGACAAAGGTCAAAGCGCAGCACTGGGGAGAGCAATTGCTGCTAGTGTGCAGGCTGAACTGGTTAAGCAAAAGCGCCCTGGAGGATTGTTGGCCTAATGGCAACCTTTACCTACACACCAAGCTTTGAAGCAACGGAAGCTAGCAGGCCGCGTGTTTCCAAGATTCAGTATGGTGATGGTTATGAAATGCGCGCAACATTTGGATTGAACACTGATCCAAAAGAATGGACGCTTACGTTTTCAGAACGCACTGATACCGAACGCGATAATATCCTTGCATTTTTGGAAGCGCGTAATGCAGTTGAAAGCTTTGATTGGACGCCACCGCGTGGCAGCGCAGGTAAGTATGTTTGCGAAGAATGGCAAGTAACCTTGCGTGCGTTTAATTTTAATAATATCCAAGCCAAATTCCGGGAAGTGTACGAACCCTAATGGCATACACAGCCTGGGCCACTGCTACTAGCTATGCGGTTGGCGCCATTGTTCGCGCCAGTACGGTGCAGAACTTTGGCCTGGTGTTTAAATGCACGACGGCTGGCACATCAGGCGCCACGCAGCCGGCATGGCCAACACTGATTGATGGCACGGTTGTCGATGGTAGCGTTACCTGGACAGCGATCAGCGCGGTCTATGAAGACCTCAGCGTGCTGGCTCCTAATGCCATCATCGAGTTGTTTCAGTTACATCTTGACAGTACGTTGCATGGCAGTAGCACGATTTATTACTTCCACAATGGCGTCAATGCAGCGGTAACTGGTAACATCACATGGAATGGCCAAGCGTATGTAAGGCTGCCGATTGAGGCTACTGGCTTTGATTATTCCAGCACCGGCACATTGCCTCGCCCGTCGCTAACCGTTAGCAACATCGGCAGCAGTATTACTGCATTGCTGCTGCAAGTTAACATGATTACCGCAGGCAATGACCTTGGCGGGGCGAAGGTCGTTCGTATCCGTACGCTGAAGAAATACCTTGACGGTGAGGCTGGAGCAGATCCGCACGCTAAGTTCCCCGACGAGATCTGGTATGTGGACCGGAAGGCAAATGAAAACCGTGCAGCAGTTGAGTTTGAGCTAGCCAGTAAGTTTGATCTTGCTGGTGTGATGCTGCCACGGCGTCAGATCATCGCTAATGTATGCCAGTGGGCCTATCGCGGTGGTGAGTGCGGTTACAACGGCACTGATTACTATGACATCAACGACAACAAGGTAACGTCAAGCGGCAGTGATGTATGCGGCAAAAGGTTGAGCAGTTGTAATGTACGGTTCACGCCATTTACGCTTGCTGGCTCTGTGACGAATGGCAGCACGTCAATGACTGTCGCATCGTATTTTAACTTCAATGCAGGCCAAGCGGTGTCTGGGTTGGGCATCCCAAGCGGGACCACGATCAGCGCCATCGTTAATGCCACTACGCTGACATTGAGTCAGGCTGCAACGATGACAACATCAAGCACTAAGACGGGCACTGTATCAACCACCAACGCAACCGTGGTAGTTTCAAGCAACACTGGTATCAGCGTAGGGCAAGCAGTATCTGGGACGTACATCCCAGCGAGCACAACTGTAACAGGTATCGCAAGCACAACGGTAACGCTCAGCAATAGGTCGTATTCAATCGCTCGGGCGGGGACTTATGTTCCAACCTTTGAGACCTATTACTACGATGACTACCAGTCAACCATATTAACGGGGCAGCAAATTAACATAGATACGACGGGCCTATCTGCTGGGATGATTGTATTCGGCAGCAATGGTATTAACACGACTATAGCGTCTGTTGGATCTGGTGTTATCTACATCAACAGTTACGGCGATCTCTATGCAGATCAAATACCGGTGCAGTTATACTTCCTGCCAGCATCACCAGGCTCTGCAACCTACACCTTCACATCAAACGCCAAGTACACATTCCGCACACCTGACACGGCATTACCATTCGGCAGCTTCCCTGGAGCAGGGCTATCGCAATGAAGCTAACCGAAACGCTTGAAGCTCAAATCCTAGAGCACGCACAAGCTGAAGACCCACGCGAATGCTGCGGGCTGATCGCAGTGGTTAAAGGTCGCCGCCGCTATTTCCCGTGCCACAACATTGCAACCACACCGGATGAGCATTTCGTGCTAAGTGGTGAAGACTATGCGCGAGTGGAGGACCAGGGCGAAATCGTAGCCATTGTGCATAGCCACCCTGCTACCAATCCAGCCCCAAGCCCTGCAGATCGCGTTGCCTGTCAAAAGTCAGGCTTGCCATGGGTGATCGTGAATCCGAAGACAGAAGCATGGGGCGATTGCAAGCCCGATAGTTTTGAGCTGCCATACGTTGGCCGCGAGTTTGTCTTTGGTGTGGTTGATTGCTACTCGCTGGTGCGTGATTGGTACGGCAAAGAGTTTGGCCTGCAACTCAATGATTACGAACGCCGTGATCTGTTCTGGGAACGTGGCGAGAACCTATACGTTGACAACTTCCACCGTGAAGGGTTTCGCAAGATCCCGTTTGAAGAGTTGCAATATGGTGATGCCTTGCTGATGCAGCTTGGATCTAACCTACCAAATCACGCAGCAATCTATATTGATGACCAGCAGATCTTGCATCACATCCAAGGACGCCTGAGTAGCAGGGACGTCCTAGGGAGCTATTATGTCAAGAACACTGCCATGGTCTTGCGGCATGAAAGTCGTTAAGGTCTACGGCGCCCTGCGCAAACGGCTAGGGCAATGCCGCTTCCAATTCGAGGCTGATACGCCTGCTCAGGCCATCAAGGCATTGTGCGCCAACTTCCCCGGCCTGGACAAGTGGCTGATTGATAGCGAGCAGGATGGCGTCGGCTATCGGGTCACGATCGGCAAGGAGCGGATCGGTGAGGCTGAAGCTGCCGCCTTGCTGCTGCCATGGAGTGAGCGCGACGTGTTCAGTATTACGCCCGTGATCGCGGGTGCTGGCAGTAGCACAGGGTCCATATTTGCTGGCATCGGTTTGATTGCATTGTCTTTCTTACTTCCAGGTGCAGGTATTTTTGGCACCACCAGCATTTTTGGAGCAACTGCTGCAACCACTGGAGTTGCCGGATTTGCAACTGCATTGGGCACCGCATTTAGCCTGACGGGTGTATCACTGATTTTGGGCGGCGTCGCTCAAATGCTGTCACCTACCCCAACATTTTCCAGCTTTGAACGCGGCAAAGAGGCGGCACGGCTTGAGTCGTTTACGTTCTCTGGCATCACCAATACGGTGCAGCAGGGGATGCCGGTTCCGATTTGCTATGGTCGGTGTTACATCGGATCTGCTGTGATCAGCAGCGGCCTCGACGTGGATCAACTCGTATGACATACATCCAGGGTTCTGGCGGCGGTGGCGGCGGCGGCGGCGGTGGTAAGGGCGGCGGCGGCGGCGGCGGCCAGTCGTACGTCGCCACAGAATCCGATGATTCGCTTCAGTCAGTCCAATATGGCAGTGTTCTGGACCTGCTCAGTGAAGGCGAAATTGAAGGCATTGAAGGCGGCGCCAAGGGTATCTATCTTGACGGGACACCAATTCAAAGTGCATCTGGGACTGATAACTTCACCGGCTACACGCTTGTAACACGCAACGGTACGCAAGCGCAAGCGTACATCCCCAACACAAATGGAACAGAGCTAGAGAAGGGCGTCAATGTAGAGGCATCATTCACGGCGGCAGTTACTAGGACGGTCACTGATGTTGATGTCGATCGCGTGCGCGTTACGGTGCAGATGCCAGCATGTCGGACCATTCAAACCAATGGTGACATCACCGGCAACAGCGTTGATATTGAAATCCAAGTTCAATACAACGGCGGTGGATTCACAACTGTTATCGCAGACACGATCAGCGGCAAGACGACCAACAGCTACCAGCGTGATTATATGCTGACGTTAAGCGGTGCGTTCCCGGTTGACATTCGCCTCAAGCGCATATCAGCCGATGCAATCAGCGCACGCAGTCAGAATAAAACTTTCTTCTACAGCTACACAGAAATCATTGACGAGAAGCTGCGTTATCCCAACAGCGCACTATCGTTCCTGCGATTTGACAGCCGCCAATTCAGTAGTATCCCATCCCGTAAATACTTGGTGCGTGGCATCAAAGTACAGTTGCCAAGCAATGCCACGGTAGATACCACAACCTACCTTGGCCGCGTCACCTATGCAGGCGTCTGGGATGGTACGTTTGGTGCCGCTACATGGTGCGCTGATCCAGCTTGGTGCCTGTGGGATCTGCTGACTAATACGCGCTATGGGGCCGCCATCCCAGCCAGTAGTCTTGATCGTTACGATTTCTATACGATCAGCCAATACTGCAATACTTTGGTCAGTGATGGCAAGGGCGCCCAGGAGCCACGGTTCCTTTGTAATCTGTTTCTTAATAGCCGCGATGAAGTTTACAACGTCATCCAAGAGTTTACGGCGCTGTTCCGTGGCATTGTTTACTACGGCGCTGGCACATTGGTGGTTAGCCAGGACAAGCCATCTGATCCGCAGTACGTCATCACGGCAGCCAACGTAATCGACGGCATCTTCAACTACTCGGGCACATCACAGAAGGCGCGTGCCACTACGGCAACCATCGGCTACCAGACCTATGAGGGCCTGGGCGAGGTTGAGTTTGAATACGTCGAGGATGCTGCGGCAATTGCCAAGTACGGCATCATCAACCGTGATTTCAAGCTGCTCGGTTGCTACAGCCAAGGGCAAGCCGCTCGCGCTGGTAAGTGGATGCTGCTGAGCGAGCAGAACCTCACGGAGACCGTCACCTTTGCCGTCTCAATCGACAGCGGGATCGTGCTGCGCCCTGGCATGGTGGTCAACGTTGCAGACCCCCTCAAGGCTGGCTCACGGCGCGGTGGCAGGATCAGCAGTGCAACGACAACAGCCGTCACAATCGACAGCACCGAAAGCCTCAGCGTTACCGTGGCAAACAGCGCCACGCTTAAGGTGATGATGCCAACCGGATTGGTTGAAACGCGCAATATCAGCAGCATTGTTGGTCGCGTCATCACTGTTACGTCCGCATTTAGTGAAGCGCCCAACTCTCAATCAATATGGTTGATTGACACAACAGACGTAAAACTGCAAACATTCCGGGTGATCACCGTTTCAGAATCTGAACCGGGTGTTTTTGGTGTAACTGCACTAGCATACAATGAGACTATCTACACTTCAATTGAAAGCGACCTTAAAGTCACACCGCGTGATATCACAAGTCTTGGCACTCACCCAGAACCGGTAAGCAGCATCAATGGCGTTGAGTTTCTATACGAAAGCGGCCAAAGCGTATTGACTGGGTTTGACCTGAGCTGGATCAGCCCAGTGCAATATGTTGCTAGCTTCCGCGTTCAACATCGTCTGGATAACAGTAACTGGATTACAACGGAAACAACGTCGCCATCATTGCGCATCGGTGACCTTCAAGCTGGCACGTTGCAGGTACAAATCCAAGCATTGAATAGCCTTGGCAATGCTAGCGTCATATCACCTGCCAGCTTTAACTTAGTCGGCAAGACCGCTGTCCCAGGTAACGTACAAAACCTAAGCATTGAAGCAATCAGCGCCAACAGCGCACGGTTACGCTGGGATAAAACACTCGACCTAGACGTTAAAACGGGCGGCCTTATCAAGATTAAGCACAGCTCAAAGACTGATGGCACAGGCAACTGGAGTAATTCTATTGACTTGATTCCGGCCAAATCTGGCACGCAAACTGAAGCAATCGTGCCATTGCTGGAAGGCGAGATCCTGGTCAAGTTCCAGGATGATGGCGGCAGGCAATCAACTGATGCAACAAGCGTAATCGTTGACCTACCGGAAACGCTAGGCTCATTGCCGATCGTAAGTAGACGCGAAGATCAGGACAGCCCGCCATTTCAAGGAACAAAAACAAACGTCTTCTATAGCGAGGAGTTTGATGCGTTGACGCTGAACGGCACTAGTGCGCTTGATTCTATTATTGACTTTGATCTAATCCCGTCATTTGATTATCTTATCAATGTTTGGCCAGAAGGCAATTATGTGTTTGCAAATACGCTAGACCTTGGTGCAGTATTCAGCCTTGATCTGAGTCGTTATTTTACAACCCGTGGTTTCTTTCCAAGTGACCTGATCGACAGCAGGGTAGCCGATGTTGACGTATGGTCCGACTGGGATGGTGCCATCAACGACTCGGTGAACTCCGTCCTGTACTTACGGCGCACAAATGACAACCCCTCAGGCACACCGACATGGAGTGAATATCAGCCGTTTGTGACTGGTACGTTCCTGGGTAGAGGGTTTCAGTTCAAGGCGATCCTGCAATCAGGCGACGAATCAGAAAACATCTTGATTGATGAACTGGGCTATGATGCTTCATTTCAAAGACGCACTGAGCAAAGCAACGGCGTCGTTGCCAGTGGTGCAGGCACCAAAACCATAACCTTTGAGAAAGCATTCTTTACCGGTACAGCAGCGATCGGCGGGGTCAATGCCTACCTGCCAAGCATTGGCATCACAGCGCAGAACATGGCAACAGGCGACTACTTCACGCTTGGCACCGTGACCGGCACTACCTTCCAGGTCACCTTCCGCAATAGTGCCGGCACGGCGATCGACCGTAACTTCACCTACACCGCAGTTGGTTATGGACGTGGGGTGTAGAATGGCAAGCAAAGCGATCTGAGCATGAGCCCCCAAGCAGACTATATTGTCGCAAATGGCACCGGCGCGGCAGTCCGTTCCGACATCAACGGACAGCTCGCCGCGATCGTCAGCAATAACAGCGGCGCCACTGAACCAGCAACGATGTATGCCTACCAGTGGTGGCCGGATACCACTACCGGTCTGCTGAAGCAACGCAACTCAGCCAACAGCGCATGGGTGACGATCGGCACGCTGGCCAGCACCAACCTCGGACTGCTGCCATTGGCTGGCGGCACCATGACGGGCGTCCTAGCCGTCACAGCAGGCACCGCAGCACTCCCAGGCATTGCCGTATCAGGCGACCTCAACACCGGAATCACCAGCCCCGGTGCCGATCAATTAGCAATCACCACCGGCGGCACCAGCCGCTTAGCAGTCAGCACCACCGCAGTCAGCTCAACGCTGGCAGTTGATGTACCCCTCGGAGCAGTCGGCACCCCGTCGATTACGTTCACTGGGGACCTCAATACTGGACTATTCTCACCCGGAGCTGATACGCTCGCACTGGTAACCGGTGGCACAGACAGGGTTCAGGTTACATCTGCGGGGCAGATTTTAATAGGAACAACCAGCACAACAGGTCTTGGTAGTGGGTCATCAGTTAATCAAGGTGTACAGATTGGCGTAGGAATAGTATCATCTCAACGTAATGATACTTCAAATAATTTTTGGGCTAAAGCAACTGGTTATACCAGTGGAGATTACACCGCTCACTATGTAAATAACACTTATGTTGGCGGCATTTCAACAAACGGCTCAACAACAACTTACGCTATTGCGTCTGATTATCGCCTCAAAGAGAATGTTATTGCAATTACTGATGGCATTGCTCGTTGCCTGCAATTAAAGCCTAGTTATTTTAATTTTATTGGTCATTCTGAAAATACAGTTGACGGCTTCCTTGCTCACGAAGTTCAGCAAATTGTTCCAGAGGCAGTTGTTGGTGAAAAAGATGCAACCAATGAAGATGGCACCATTAAGCCGCAAGGCATCGACCAATCCAAGCTGGTGCCACTGCTGACGGCTGCGTTGCAGGAAGCGATCGCCAAGATCGAAGCCCTGGAGACACGGCTATCTGCCCTGGAAGCAGCGTAGTCAACGCCACTACCCACCACACCACCATGACCACCTACACCTGGGCCATCGCTAATCTCGAACGCCACACGGCTGACGGGATCGTCTACACCGTCCACTGGACCCTTGCTGCCACCGACGGCACCTAC